>Ga0126383_10000097_pt1 | contig 41659 bp, 24 predicted proteins | sample PanSoiMetPlot_35_FD_96882 | JGI IMG/M metagenome (GOLD analysis project Ga0126383, IMG submission 96882) | Tropical forest soil microbial communities from Panama - MetaG Plot_35 | ecosystem: Environmental > Terrestrial > Soil > Tropical forest > Bulk soil | place: Panama | collected 2016-02-17 | reverse complement strand
AGCCCTACTGCATGGTCTTGGTCACCGGGCCGACCGGTTCCGGCGAAACGAACACTCTCTATTCCTCAATCTCTCGCCTCAACCAGCCCGACACCAACATCATGACCGCTGAGGATCCGGTCGAATTCCAGCTGGGTGGTGTGAACCAAGTTCAGATGAAAGAGCAGATTGGTCTGAACTTTGCGGCCGCCCTGCGCGCCTTCCTGCGGCAAGACCCCAACATCATTCTGGTGGGCGAGATTCGAGACTTCGAAACCGCCGAAATTGCGATTAAGGCTGCTCTTACCGGACACCTTGTGCTTTCAACCCTGCATACCAATGGAGCGCCGGAAACGATCACGCGCCTCATGAACATGGGCATCGAGCCGTTCCTGGTCGCCACATCTGTGCACTTGATCTGCGCGCAACGACTGGTGCGCAGGATCTGCAAAGACTGCGCTGAGCCCGTTGAGGTTCCGGTTCAGACGTTGATTGAGGAGGGCTACAGCCCCGAAGAAGCGAAGACAGTCCAGATCATGAAGGGCAAAGGCTGCACGACGTGCAACAAGACCGGCTACAAGGGTCGCACGGGTCTTTATGAAGTTATGGAAGTGGACGACGAGATCAAGGAACTGGTTCTGGTCGGCGCTTCTGCGGTTGAACTCAAGAAGAAGGCAATTGAACGCGGCATGATTACTCTGCGGCGCAGCGGATTGATCAAGGTCGCGGCTGGCTGGACCACGCTCGAAGAGGTGGCCCGCGAAACGATCCACTAACGGATAGAGGGAACGGAACACTATGGCGCTCTCATTAAGCGATTTGCTCCGGCGCATGCTGGAGATGGGGGGAAGCGACCTCCATATCACTACCAACTCACCGCCGCAAATCCGCGTGCACGGCCACCTGCATCCGCTGGATCTGCCTCAGTTGACGCCAGCCGAAACCAAGCAATTGGCCTATAGCGTCATGACCGACTCACAGAAGCATCGCTTCGAGGAAAACCTCGAACTCGACTTCTCGTTCGGCTTGAAAGGCCTGGCCCGCTTCCGCGCCAACGTTTTCAATCAGCGCGGCGCCTCAGCGGCAGTTTTCCGTCTTATTCCGTTCGAGATCAAGTCTTTTCACCAGCTCGGGCTGCCCCCAGTCGTCAGCAAGCTGTGCGACAAGCCGCGGGGACTGGTGCTGGTTACTGGTCCGACTGGTTCCGGCAAGTCGACCACGCTCGCAGCCATGATCGACAAGATCAACACCGAACGGCACGATCACATCCTCACCATCGAAGACCCGATCGAATTTGTGCACATGAACAAGAACTGTGTGGTTAACCAGCGCGAATTGCACTCGGATACGAAGAGCTTTACCGACGCCCTGCGCGCTGCGCTTCGTGAAGACCCCGACGTCGTGCTGATCGGCGAAATGCGAGACCTGGAAACCGTTGAGTCGGCGCTGCGAATCGCCGAAACCGGTCACTTGACATTTGGCACGCTGCACACCAACTCAGCGTCCTCCACCATCAACCGAATCATCGATGTTTTCCCGGCCCACCAACAGTCACAGATTCGCGCACAGCTCTCGCTCGTCCTCGAAGGCATCATGTGTCAAAGCCTGCTGCCGCGCGCCGACGGAAAAGGCCGTGCGATGTGCATGGAAATCCTGGTGCCGAATGCGGCCGTCCGTAACCTGATTCGCGAAGACAAGATCCACCAGATTTATTCGGCGATGCAGTCCGGACAGGAAAAGTTCGGCATGCAGACGTTCAACCAGTCGCTCGCAACCGCGTATTTCCAGAAACAGATCAGTTTGGAAACCGCGTTGGCTCGCTCCAGTAACCAGGACGAATTGCAGGAAATGATCTCGCGCGGTGCAAGTTTGTTGAACCGTCCGACTTCGGCTGGAACCATGGCGCGGGCCGCGGCGCCAGCGAAGCGTTAGGGATCGTACGGCCCGAATTTGGGCATTGGAAGTCAGAAAGCGCCGGGCGCTGGGCGACCAGCAGCCCGCACTTAAGCACTGAGGAGAAGGGAACATGCCGGTTTTTACATTCACGGGAAAAACGGCCAATGGCGAGAAGGTGAACGGCGAGCGTATGGCTCCCACCAAAGATGTGTTGGCGAGCCAGCTTCGCAAAGAGCGCATCACCCCCGCTTCCATCCGCGAGAAGGGCAAGGAGTTTTCATTGCCCACCTTCGGCAGCGCCAAGGTCAAGGTCAAGGACATCGCCGTGTTTTTCCGGCAGTTCTCGGTCATGATCGACGCCGGATTGCCGCTCGTCCAGTGTCTGGAGATTCTGGCCGCCAACCAGGAGAACCCGACATTCCAGAAAACGCTCACCGGCGTGCGAACCACGGTCGAAGGCGGCGCTACGCTAGCGAACGCGATGCGTCTCTATCCCAAGGTATTCGATGACCTCACTACGAACATGATTGAGGCCGGCGAAACCGGCGGTATCCTCGACGTCATTCTCCAGCGCTTGGCGCAATACGTCGAAAAAGCCGTCAAGCTGCGGTCCGCCATTAAATCGGCATTGATCTATCCAGTGGCGGTGGTTTCGATCGCTGTGCTGATCGTCGGCGCGCTGCTGAAGTGGGTGGTCCCAATCTTCGCCAACCTCTTCACTGGACTTGGCGTTGCCTTGCCGCTGCCAACACGTATCGTCATCGGCCTCAGCAACTTCATAGGTCATTTCTGGTGGTTCTTTATCGCCGGGGTGATCGGCCTGGTATTCGGTGTAAAGCAAATTCTCAAGGATCCGCGCGGGCGCTACTACTTTGACGCCATGCTGCTGAAGTTGCCCGTCGTTGGCGTGCTGTTGCGCAAGATCGCAGTTGCCCGCTTCACACGGACTCTCGGCACGCTGATCACGTCGGGTGTGCCGATTCTCGAGGGTCTGGCCATTACCGCACGCACCTCTGGCAACGCAGTCCTTGAGGAAGCATTAATGAAAGTGCGGAAGGCGATCGAAGAAGGCCGGACGATCGTCGATCCGCTCCGCGAATGCGGCGTGTTCCCAAACATGGTTACGCAAATGATTGGAGTCGGCGAAGCAACCGGTGCGATGGACGCCATGCTGCAGAAGATCGCCGATTTCTACGAGGATGAAGTTGATTCCGCCACGAAAGACATGCTGGCCATGCTGGAACCTCTGATCATCGGCATGCTCGGCGTTACCATCGGCGGCATCGTGATCTCGCTCTACATGCCACTGTTCTCGATGATCTCGAAACTGGCAGGTTAAGACCGGCAGCTCGTAGTTCGTAGCAAGTGGTCGCACCTCGCGGCGAGGTGCCCATCACGAACTACGAGCGCCAAACTCCGAACTACGAAGCTCAAATGTATTCCTTCTCCGATGAGCGGAATTGGCTGACATGGCTGGTGAAGGTCCGGATCCTAATCCTGACCTTCCTGCTGGCCATTCAACTGGCAGTCGTCCGGCTCACTCCCAGCCCGCTCCCAGTGGCGCCTTTCCTGACGGCGATGGTGTTGTGGTACGTCTTGTCGCTCTTCTTCCTTTTCCTGGTGTCCGTGTGGAGCGAGCGGCGGCCGCAAGCCATGCTGCAGGTGTTAAGCGATCTGGGCATGGTCACGCTGGTCGTGCACCTGACCGGCGGCATCGATAGTTCGCTGAACTTCCTCTACCCGCTTGTCATCATCGTCGCCTGCATGCTTTTGCCGCGCTCGTGGGGGTTATTAAGCGCAGGGCTGGCTTTCATTCTCTTTGGAAGCATCCTCGAACTGGACTATTACAACGTCATCCCAGGATTTTCCAGTACGCATCCCAAGCTAGAGGCGCTCCAGGTTGTCATCTTCATCAATCTGTTCGCCTACTTCGCGATCGCTTATCTGGCCGGACTACTGGTGACCAAACTGCGTCAGGTCGATGTCCAGTTGAAGGATGCCAGCGGCGCACTTGAGAACCTTCAGGCGTTGCATGAAAACATCGTGCAGTCGATGAGCGGGGGCGTGATCACGACCGGACTCGAGGGCCGCATTACGCTGGTTAACCGCGCAGCGCAGCAACTGCTGGAGATCACGGAGCAGGAGTTGCTGGGTCGATCCGTCGGGCCGCTCTTTCAGGATCCCTTGCCGCATGTCGGTTCTGGACGCGGCGATGCAGAGGTCCGCTATGCGGCGGCCAATGGATTCCGCAAGACATTTCGCGTCACTGTGTCGGCGCTGAACGTTGAGACCCGTTCTGACCTTGGGTTCATTTACACTTTCGACGATCTTACCGAGATCCGGAGACTGGAGCGTGAAGTGCGGATGCAGGACCGGCTGGCTGCGGTCGGACGTCTGGCCGCTGCGATTGCCCATGAGATCCGGAACCCGCTGACGTCGATTGCAGGGTCGGTCAGCATGCTCTCCGATGTGAGTGCGCTCAGCGAAGAACAACGCAAGCTTTTGCAGATCGTGACCCGCGAATCGGAGCGGTTGAACAATATCATTACCGACTTCCTCGCTTATTCTCGCGGGAAGCAATACCGGTTCGAGCGGACCAATCTAATCCCGCTTCTTCAAGACACGCTTACTTTGCTCGAGCACCGGCTGAAGGCGGAGAACACTGGAATCCAACTGGCAAGAAGCTTTTCGGTGACCAGTGCGTACGTTCTGGCGGATGGCGACAAACTAAAACAGATTTTCTGGAATTTTTGCGAGAACGCGATTCGCGCCATGAAGAAAACCGGGGGCACTCTTACGGTCAGCCTGGTGCAGCGTGGAGAAGACTGGGAGATGAGTTTCGCCGATACCGGACCGGGTATCAGTCCGCAACAAACGGAGAAGATCTTTGAGCCATTCCAGTCGGGATTCGAAGGCGGAACCGGATTAGGTCTTGCCATTGTTTATCAAGTCGTGCAGGCACACGAAGGCAAGGTATGGGCGCGCTCGGAGGTCGGAAAAGGAACGAGCTTTGTGGTGCGTTTGAGGAGATTCGAAGAAGGCGGTATTGCGGTTGCTGCAGCGACAACACACACCGCTGCCGCGGCAGCGGGAGGAGGTGCTCGTGGGTAACATCCTCGTATGCGATGACGAGCGCTCCATCTGCGAACTGCTGGACATCGCACTCCGGCGCGATGGGCACAAAGTGGAGACGGTCACAGGCGGTGAAGCCGCCAAGCGCAAAATCGAGAGTGCGATCTTTGATGTGATCGTGACCGACATCAAAATGCCGCACGTGGATGGCGTCGAGGTTCTTCGCTTTGCGCACCAGATCTCTCCGGAGACGGCCGTGATCCTGATGACTGCGGTCGATGATTACGAAGCCGCCGTGCAGGCAGTGAAGGCGGGCGGTGCGACTGACTACATCCGCAAGAGCCCGGGACTGGTTGACGAAGTCAAACTTGGCATTGCGCGGGCGCTCGAAAAGGTCTCATTGAGCCGCCAGAATTTTGCTCTGCGTCGCGATGCTGCAACGCGCAACTCGCTCGACAATATCGTTGGAGTGAGCGCAGCGCTCGAAAAGCTGAAGCAGACGATTCGTACCGTCGCGTCAACCAATAGCACGATTCTCATCTACGGCGAAAGCGGAACAGGGAAAGAGTTGGTCGCGCGCGCGGTCCATACGTGCTCGCCAAGGGCAACGGAAGCTTTCGTTTCGGTCAACTGTGGTGCATTCCCCGAAACCTTGCTCGAGAGTGAGTTATTCGGCTACGTAAAAGGCGCGTTTACTGGCGCCAATCAGAATAAGCGCGGCTTGTTTGAAGTGGCGGACCAGGGCACGATTTTCCTCGACGAAATCGGCGAGATGACCATGCCGATGCAGGTGAAATTGCTGCGCGTGCTACAAGAGCGCAACGTGCGCCCAGTGGGCGGAACGACTGAAATTGCGATTGATGTGCGCGTGATCGCCGCTACCAATCGAGATCTCGACAAGCAGGTTGCAGACGGCACGTTCCGTGAGGATCTTTACTACCGGCTGAACGTGATTCCGATTCGCGTTCCGGGACTACGCGAGCGTCGCGAAGACATTCCTCTGCTCGCCAACCACTTTCTGAAAAAATACGCGCCGGCTGCAGGGAAGAGCATTCACCAGGTACATTCCGCATCGGTGGAAGCGTTGTGCGGCTATGACTGGCCTGGCAATGTGCGCCAATTAGAGAACGCCATCGAACGCGCTGTCGCGCTTGAGACCGGGAACGAACTCAGGGTCGAACTGCCAGCTGAGCGGCCCAAAGCTCGCGCGGTGGCGGCAGGGGCGGAATCGGCGATGGCGGTGCCGGCTGGAGCGCTCCTGCCGGAAGGGGTGAATATGGAAAACTATGTGGAACAAATTGAGCGTTCGCTGCTCCAATCCGCCCTGTCGCAGACGCATGGTGTTCAAGTAAAGGCAGCCGAGATGCTTGGAATTTCCTACCGATCGTTCCGGCATTTGATGAAAAAGTACGAACTGTAGCCAGTACTTTAGCCACTGCACCAACCCACCAAGGCAAACCCGAGACAGCTTACTGTCGTTTTTCAGTTCAGGTTTTTCGCCCCCATTTATTAAGTAGTAATCGAGGCATCTCCCTCCCCCGGTCCCTTGGAATCCGAAAACATGGTATTGAACGTCAAAAGCTAGCAGCAAAGGGCGTACGCAAAATCTTGATAACTAGAGGTTTAAGTTGCCAAACCCCGTTGTTTTGTCAGGTCGTGCTGGAACCCAATAAGCATCCTCCAGGCGACATAGCGAGACGCAGGCACACTCTCACTGCTTGCCCTCCAAACATATTTCTTTCAGTTTCGCATCGGCCCCCGCTATAACGATGGACACAGCGCGATGTGATTAGGACTGTCCCGTGCTCGCCTATAAGTGAAGCGGCGGTGAGAAGGACGACTTAGGCCGGAGCTTTAACATAGAAATATGTTAATGGAGCTTGGATGGCACCAGGACCAGTGAACGATATGCAGTTAGATAAACATGAGTAATGTTCTCTTGACGCCGTGAAAGTCCTGAATATACTCAACAGTTCGAACTGAAAAGCAAGAACCGGATCGGGGCTCGAGGGGGGCTTAGATCCGGAGGAGGTGCTGGCTCGGCAGCGCTCTCCCGGCCCATTTCCCCTGCGTCGGTAGTGCCTACCAGCAAGTCTCCCCAAGCAGTCGTGGTTGCAACCCGTGTGGAGGGCCTTGTGAACCGTGCGCGCCGCTACGTCTATCTCGCCGTGTTGTGCCTCGAAATAAGCATTATTCCCAACGCGCAGGCGGTCGGTTTTCAGCCGGTCTCGCCTGACGAACTCAAGCTCACGGGCGAGCCAAAGGCGCCCGGGGCGGCAGCCGTCATCTTGTACCGGCAAGTCGATCGAGACGACAACAGCCGGACCTCGCATCAGGATAACTACTATCGAATCAAGATTCTGACCGAGGAAGGACGAAAGCGCGCGGATGTGGAGATACCGTTCTTCAGGGATGAGGGCACAGTCGGGAATATTCATGGGCGAACGGTCAAACCGGACGGCACGATCGTTAACTTCGACGGCAAAGTATTCGAGAAATACATTGTGAAATCAAAAGGTCTGAGGTATCTGGCCAAGACGTTCACATTGCCTGATGTCGAGGTAGGTGGAATTATTGAATACTTTTACACAATCGATTTCGCGGAATACAAGCTCTTCGACTCGCACTGGATCCTGAGCGAGGAATTGTTCACAAAGCGGGCACAATTCAGCCTCAAGCCATTTCGAGCATCCTTTGAAAACAATTTCGGGTTGCGTTGGACGTGGCAGGCATTGCCACCGGGTGCAGAACCGAAAGAAGGTCCTGACCACATCGTGCGAATGGAGGCGGACAACATTGCAGCGTTTCAGACGGAAGACTTCATGCCGCCACCGAACGAGCTGAAGTCGCGCGTCGATTTCATCTACCAGGAGAGCACTGTCGATCGCGAGCCGGATAAATACTGGAAGAGTTTTGGAAAGAAGCGGAATGGAGCCATAGAAGGTTTCATCGGAAAGAGGAAAGCGATGGAAGAGGCCGTGGCGCAGATCGTGTCAGCGAACGATCCGCCGGAGGTCAAGCTGCACAAGATCTACACCCGAGTGCAGGGCATCCGCAACACGACTTACGAAGTGGAGAAAACAGAACAGGAACAGAAACGGGCAAAGGAGAAATCCGCGTCGAATGTCGAAGACGTCTGGAAGCGCCAATACGGAGATGGAGGAGATCTGACGTGGCTTTTTCTCGCATTGGTGCGCACCGCAGGATTTGAAGCATATCCGGTTATAACGTCGGATCGTCGAAACTACTTCTTCACGCCACAAACAATGGAGGAGAGGAAACTCGACGCTTATGTAGTAATGGTGAAGCTCAACGGCAGGGACGCATATTTCGATCCCGGTGCGGCGTTCACGCCCTTTGGCATGTTGACCTGGTCAGAAACGGGTACGCAAGCCTTGCGGTTGGATAAAGATGGCGGAACGTGGATACGCACAGCACTACCGGCCAGTTCCGAATCGATGATTGCGCGCACAGCGAAGCTGAAGCTTTCGGATGACGGCGACCTGGAAGGGAAACTGACGATCAGCTACAGCGGGCTCGAGGGAATGTACCCAAGGCTGGAGAATCGGCATTCTGACGAGGTATCGCGAAAAAAATTCCTCGAAGACCAGGTAAAAGAGATGATTCCGGCGGCTTCGGAGGTGACGCTCACGAACACGCCCGACTGGAGCAGTTCCGAAACGCCGCTTGTGGCTGAGTTCGATCTGAAAGTGCCGGGCTGGGCTTCGAGCGCCGGCCGACGGGCCATGGTGCCTGTCGGACTATTCACAGCGGCTGAGAAGCGGGTATTCGAGCATGCAGAGCGAGTGCATCCGATCTATTTCGAATATCCATACGCGAAACTGGACGATATTACTATAGAGCTGCCGGCGGCGTGGCAAGTGAACAGTGTACCGCCGGGCCAAACCCAGGACGGGCACATTATTACTTATAGCTTCAAGGCTGAAAATGTGAACGGAACGCTGCATCTTGCACGGAAGTTGAACGTAGACATCCTGTTGCTGGATTCGAAGTACTACACCGCACTACGCAATTTCTTCCAGGTGATAAGAACCGGCGACGAAGAACAGGTAGTACTGCAACCAGGAGCGGCCAGTGCGAGCAACTAGCCGGATTGTTACTCTGCTTGGAATTTCAGCGTGCCTGCTCGCGGTTACACCAAATGCGCTGGCGGGAGACGCACCATCGTGGATGCACTCGCTCGTGGGCGTCCAGCTTCCGACTTATGACGAGAAGACCGACGCGGTGTTGCTGTACTCCGATACAAACGTGACCGTTGTTTCTGCAGACAAGGTTCGGATGCATGTACGAGAGGCGTACAAGATCCTGCGCCCGAACGGCCGTGATCATGGCACGATCGCAGTTCCGTTCGATTCCAACATGAAAATTCTGAACCTGCACGGATGGTGCATTCCGGCGCAGGGGAAGGATTACGAAGTGAAAGAAAAGGACGCGGTCGATGCGTCGGCGGTTGCAGACTTCGAGTTGTTTTCCGACGAGAAGAAGAGGATCCTGCGAATTCCTGCACCCGATCCGGGAAACATCGTAGGATACGAATTTGAACTCGAGCGTCGGCCATATTTTTTGCAGGATGAATGGAGTTTTCAGGAGATGGACCCGGTGCGGGAAACGCACTTTTCTCTGCAGTTGCCAGTCGGTTGGGCTTACAAGAGCTCGTGGATCGGACACAGCGAGGTGAAGCCGGAGGAGCGTTCCGGGAATTCCTTGCAATGGTCTTTGACGGATGTCCAGGGCATCCGGTGGGAACCGGACATGCCGCCGTGGCGCGGTGTTGCGAGCAAGATGGTTGTTTCATTTTTCCCGTCAGGCGGAACATCGCAAAAAAACGAGCTGTTGAGCTGGGAGGGAATGGGAGTCTGGTATCAGAATCTGACGAGCGGCCGGCTGGAATCATCGGATGCAATCAAGAAGGAAGTCAACACCCTAGCGAGCGGAAAGCAAGGTCAGCTGGCCAAAATGCAGGAGATCGCGGATTTCCTGCAGCACCAGGTCCGCTATGTCGAGATCACTCTGGGGATCGGGGGATTCCAACCTCACGCGGCGGCCGACGTCTATTCTCATCGCTACGGAGATTGCAAGGACAAAGCCACGCTAATGCAGACCATGCTGCGCGAAATGGGCGTGGATTCTTACTACGTGCTGATCAATGTTTATCGCGGATCGGTGACGAAGGACTCTCCGCCGCACAACGGGTTCAATCACGCCATCACGGCTATTCGGTTGCCAGACGGGATGAACGATCCGAGTCTGGTGGCGGTTTTGCAGCATCCGAAGCTCGGCAAGTTATTGTTCTTCGATCCCACCGATCGCGTCACGCCGTTCGGCCAAATTCGGGGCGATTTGCAGTCAAATTTTGGGTTGCTGATCGCGCCCCAGGGCGGCGAGCTGGTGGAATTGCCGCAGCAACCGTCCAGCATGAACGGCATTCTTCGCACAGCGAAGTTGACGGTTGACCCAACGGGAACGCTCCGGGGGAATGTGAAAGAGACCCGAATGGGGGATAGCGCGCGGAGTGAGCGCTACCGGATTCGCGATGTCGAAAAGGACTCAGACCGGATAAAGCCAATTGAGAGTCTGCTAGGAGGATCTCTCACGAATTTCCACATTACGAAGGCGTCGATTCTCAACCTCACGCAGACAAGCCAGCCGTTCGGGTTCGACTACTCGTTCGAGTCCGAGCGCTACGCGAAGAGCGCGGGAAATCTTCTCTTGGTCAGGCCGCGGGTGTTGGGAGTCAAATCGTTGGGCATTCTGGAAACGAAGGAGCCACGGAAGTTCCCGATCCAGTTTGAGAGCACGCGGCGCGATACGGACGATTTTGAGATCACGATTCCGGCCGGCTACGAAGTGGACGATCTGCCTCCAGCAGTAGACTCGGAATACAGTTTCGCAAGCTATCACTCAAAGACTGAAGTGAAAGGCCAAACTATTCACTACCAACGAACCTTCGAGGTGAAAGAGATGAGCGTGCCGGTCGCACAGGCCGACGATTTGAAAAAGTTCTACCGAATCATCGCCAGCGATGAGCGAAATAATGCGGTGCTGAAACCGGCTGGTTCGAAATAGAGCGTTCGCTACTCGACTGTTCACCTCAGGTTCTTTCCAGACTAATTGTAAGGAGAATCCTGTAGCGCGGAATTGCCCTCGCTCCGCGGCAGAAATTCCACGGCTGCGCTGATTCCCTGAGGACACATGGGAAGATCCCGTAGCGTTGCAATCATTTACAACTAGGCCTGCCGGTGGCGCGTCATATGCATGAATCCTGACGGAGATGGATCAGGATGAATGCTATGTTGCGATGCAAACGTTTGCGAATTGATTCCGACCAGGGCACGGTTGATTACCGCATCGAGGATGGTGCCGTCGAGACGAGGACGCTCGGAAAGTCCAGTGCAGACAGATCGTGGCGGCGTCTGACTAGCGATCAGCTTAGTGCGCATGTGGAGTCCAACACGGTGGTCGCACAGTGGCTGAAGCGGCGCATGGGAGTTCACAGGTTGGTAAGGGCCTGCACCGATTTTCGTCCAATGATGGCCGCTTAGCCCTGGGCACGTCGAGAGTTTTCTTTAAAGGGTGTGCAGGCCAGCTCAAGAGTGCAGGTGACTATTTGTACCGCTTCTTGAAACGCATCCGATTCGATAAAACCCCTCCGTGCCGGCCAAACGTATGCAGCCATCGACGCTCATGTCTAGGCCGGGGTCAGGCCGAGGCCGGGGCTGTCCGGCAAGATCAGCTTTCCTTTTTCCACTTTAACCCCGGTAAATGGATCGTTGGCGATCAGTAAATTGCCGTCGAGATCGGCATAGTCGACCAGCGGAGACAAGTGGGCCGCAGCGGTGACGCTTACGGAACTTGAGACCATGCAGCCGAGCATCGTCTTCATCTTCAGAGCGCGGGCTACAGCGATGGTGCGCAGAGCCTCCTGGATGCCGCCCGTCTTGTCGAGTTTAATATTCACGCCGTCGTAGGCGTTGACGAGATTCGGAACAGCAGCGGCGTTCAGGCAGGCTTCATCGGCCAGAATCGGAATGTGAACGCGCTCGCGCACCCAGCGGGTTTCTTCGAGCATAGCGGCTGGCATCGGCTGCTCGATGAATTCCACTCCCTGCGTCTCGAGCCAGTTAATTTTGCGGACAGCTTCTTCTTTGTCTCTCCAACCTTCATTGGCATCGACCCGCAACGGCTTGCGGGTCACTGAACGCACTGCTTCGATAGTGGGCTCATCGGTAGTGAGGCCAACTTTAATTTTTAGAATGGGGAAGGCTTCGGCTTCGACGGTTTTCTGTTTTGTAACCTCTGGAGTGTCGATACCGATCGAGAACGTGGTGAGGGGAGTGTCGTTGGAGTCGAGGCCGAGATAACGATAAAGAGGAACCCCGAGCTTCTTACAGATCCAATCCATCCAGGCGATGTCGATCGCAGCTTTGGCGGCGAACTGTCCTTCGAGTTTGTGGAAGAGCTCACTGCAGTTTTTGGAGAACCGCCATGGATCAACTTTCAAAAGGAAAGCGCGAACAGACTCCACGGCCTTTTCCGAATCGGCAGCATTCTCATGGTAGCGAACGATGGGTGCACCCTCGCCAAATCCGGTGACGCCATCGCGCGTATAGCGCAGGTGAACCGTGTCGCGAAACTCACTCGAAGACATCGTGGTCGTCCAGGTGTGGCGAAGCTTCAGGCGTCTCACTTCAATATCGACTTGGGGAAGATCCGCGACTGCAGCAGCTGGAGATTCGAAGAAGGGAAGTGCAAGTGCTTCGCCGGCAGCCATGCCGGCGATCTTTAGCAAATCGCGTCGATTCACTTCACTCTCCTTGCCGCAACCAGTAAGTGCGTCCAAGGCTGGTCGTTGAGGCGGCTGATTTGCACGCCGGGGTGGCCGTTAGTTGTGTCATGGATGAACTTGCCTTTTCCGATGAACATTCCCGTGTGAGTAATCTTGTCGGATGATGCTCCGAAAAAAAGAAGATCGCCGGGGCGGAGGCGCTTTCGCTCCACCGGAACAACGCCCGACCATGCCGCTTGCAGATCGGCGTCGCGGGGCATGGTAATGCCCCGACTTCGAATCAGCATTTGTGTGAAGCCGGAACAGTCATAGCCGAAACTCGAGCGTCCACCCCACGTGTAGGTGATTCCGAGAAAGCGCTTGGCGAGTTCGATGGATTCGGGGATGGTCAGCGGATGCGGGTTCAGTTCCACATCGCCACGATCGATCCAGGCATCGTGTCGATCCAGCAGCCGGACGTGGAGGTAGTCGCGGCTTTCGGGTTCAGGTTGTGGAATGATCTCGAGCTGAGTTTCGAATGGGACGGTCAGTACGGGTGCGTGTTTGGTGACGTCAGGCTCGCGGTAAAGATTCGCGCTCAGAGAGCGAACCTCGGCAAGAGCGGGGCGAGTGGAAGCGGTGGATTGCAGTACTAATTCCTGATCGCGAATCCACCCGGAATAGGCATCCGGCGTGCGGACATGGGTGAATCCGTCTTTTTGCTCGATGACTGCAACTTGCGAAGCGTAAATCGCCTGAGAGACGACATCGGCGTCGATGGAGGCGGCCGAATACATATTCGCAACAGGAGTTGCCACGACGGCCTGGGTGGCAGATTGAGGAAATGCAAAAAGATCCAGTAAGAGTGTGCCAAGAGCAACGAGAATCACTCGATGAGACGGACTGATAAGTTGGGTCATGGAAAAGCATCGTTGCCTTGAAGCGATGCATAGTTTCTGAGGCATATTCACATTTCACTTGCTTCGTACACGTCGCCGATAGTGCGAAGGATCGTGATAGGCGCCACGATGAAGTGGCGCCTAGATCCACGGTGTCAGAAGGTGTATTTCACCGACAGCTGCATTTTGCGCGGATCGCTGGTGAGCCCGCGTCCGTCTTCACTCACGATGAGCGGTTGCACGATGCCAAAATCCGAGTTGTTGTAGCGATTGCTTCCCGGTTCGTCGTAATGAACTGAGTTGGTCAGGTTTTGAATTTCAAGCCGCATTTCCAGAAGCTGGCGCTCGGTTATGTGGATTTTCTTTGCGACAGAAAGACTGAGGTTCTTGTACCCAGCCAACCGGAAGAAGTTCCTTCCGATATTGCTGAATTCTCCTGGTGCGGGTGTGGAGAACTTGGCGACATCCTCGGGCGTCACATAGGTCAGAAAGCCCGAGTCTGGATCACGGTGAAGATTGAACATGTGAGGTGAGCAACCCGTACAGTTTGCAACCGTGCGAATGACGCTGCTCAGAGTGTATCCGCGAGTGTTAGAAGGTGAGTAAACGGTGGTGGGACGGCCGCTCTCAATAATGCCGAACCCACCAATTTCCCAGCCTCCCAGCGCTCGATCGAGGAATCCATTCCAGCTGCGTCCCCAATATTTTCCGTGACCGAAGGGAAGTTCGTACACCCAGATGCTCTGAAAGACGTGGGTGCGGTCAAAATCTGATGGCGCATAGTTCCACTTGCGATGATCCAGATCAAACGGAGTGCTAGATCCTCCAAACGGTGTGGAGGCAGTCCCCACGGTGGTAAAGGTCGGATCGAAAGAACGGGTATCGATAGACTTCGACCAGACATAGCTAGCTTGGAAGGTGAGACCCATCGAGAAGGACCGGCGCACTTGTGTTTGCAAAGCGTGATAGGTCGAAAAATCATGACTGTCGAGTACGACGAAACCACCAGGTGTGCTGGGGAAGTTCCCGGAGAACTGCGGATAGTTGTAGAAGAACGTGGAGGGTAATCCGGCAGCCTGGGGAAGTTGGTTCAACGACATCTCGGCAGCTACGGCGGCGACTGCGCCCACGGAAAAGTCGTCGAAATACTGGTTGTCGGGATCACGCATCCACTGAGAGCCGGTCATGCCTCCCGGAAAGCTCGGGTCGGCTTGCATGAGCTGGTCTATTAACGGGCTATCGCCGCCAGCGGCCACGGTATTGAAGGCCTTTAGGAAGCCATTGCTGCGAATCTTGGCAGTGTTAGCGTCATAAGCGCCGTAGAGATGAACGCCTTTGCGTCCCAGATAGTCCATCTCCATGACGAGCTTCTTGGGCAGCTCGCGCTGGAAACCAAAGCTCCACATGTAAGTTTGCGGCGGTCGCCAGTTCGGGTCGACGATGGTAATGCTGTTGTTGCTGAAGGGATCCGGCTGGCGAAGTTGCGTTGGAGTTCCTGTCAGATAGCTGTTAAAGAGGTTGTTCAAGACAGCTGGAGTCAGTTGGCTGAGCCGACCGCCACCCTCGCCAAAAGTATTGTCGGTGATTTGCGTACTCAAGCCAGGCATTCCCTGGAACACAGCGGACGAGAGGCTGAACGTGTTGATGCGGTCGTAGGCAATGCGGAAGTTTCCACGAATTGAGGTCTTGCCATTGTTCTGCGGGTCCCAGGCGAAGCCGATCGAAGGCCCCAAATTGTTGAATGAGTCTTTGTAGAGCTGGCCTGGTTTCCACACCAAACTGTCGTTGCTGAAGCCCCAGCCAAGGGGAGGATCGGGACGCAGCATGTTGTTTTCGTTTGTAACTCGGGGGGAGAGCTTGATCTCCCAGCGTAATCCGAGATCGACAATCAGATTCGGACGAATGCGCCAAGTATCCTGAACGTAAAAATCGTATTCAGGTAGACGGAAGTCCGCATGAAGCAACGTGCCGGCCGGCGCCCAAGTGTTTGCATTATTCGCAACAATGCCTTGCTGGATGGTCCCAACACGGCCGAGAAGGTCATTGATGGAACCACCGAGGTCGTCGGCATCGTCGGAGTGAATGTTGTTCGGAATATTGAAGAGCGTGGGATCGACAGCATTTACGTTGGGATCGAAGTTCAGAGCAAGTGCCGCATTAAGGTTGCCGATGCTGCCCCGCTGGTCAATGTGGCGCTGGTAACGGAAGTTGATTCCCCACTTGAAAGCGTGAGCACCCTTCAAGTAGGTCATATTGTCCGCGAGTTGGTACGTGGTCAGGAAGCGGGCATTGCCCACGTAGTTTTGCAAAGGATTCTGCATGCAAGCAGGAGTGTTTTGGCAGATCGGGTGAGCGAAGAAATTGAAAGGAGGATTGCTCTGAAAGTTGGGGTCTGGATTTGCAAAGTTGAAGCCGAAGCGATTCAAACCGAGAACGAATTCGTTCAGAATCCGGGGGCTTAGCACCCAGCGCCAGGCTACGGCGAGGTTCTTAGGCGTTCGATAGGTGTCGACGACGTCCGGGGTACCAGGAAATATTGGTAGACCCGCATTGGCGGTATCACCGATTGTGTTTTGGTGCCCGGCGGACCAGCGTGCAAATATGCTGTGGTTTGGGTTAAACGTATGGTCGACACGGATCGTGTAATCCAGTTGCTGCTCGTGCTCCCCTGCCAGCCAGGTAAAGCCTGCAACGTTGAGACCATCGCCAGTTGTGTAATTGTTCGGCAGTGGCATCGAGTTGAGGATCGCACCGACGCTGGGATCGAGACCCATAGCGGCAGGATCGTTCGCTGCGACGTCATAGTTGACGATATTGACGCCGGGCAGTGGATTGCCTTTTGAATCGACAACTCCCGACAGGTTTTCGCAGGGATCAAGAGTCGCACAGATGGGAGAGTTCTGATCGACGAAACGGAGAATTCCCTGGCGGCCCAGTTGCGTGTAGACAGTGTTGGTGGTGAGATTCGTTGTCAGAGTGCGCAACCACTGGAAATTAACAAAGAAGAATGTTTTGTTCTTGAAGATAGGTCCGCCGAAAGTGAAACCCGGGATTTTCTGAATGAATTGAGGGCGTCCGAGCCCCTGATCCTTGTTGGCGGGATCGTTCGCGTTGAGCCCAGGCGTCTGGTAAAAGAAATAACCAGAACCGTGGAATTGGTTCGTGCCGGACTTGGTAACCATTTCGACTTGGGCTCCGCTGTTGCGGCCGTATTCGGAAGTGAAGTTGCTGGTCACCACGCGGAACTCCGACAGCATGTCGGGGTTGGTTCGAAGGGGAGAGAAGTTGCTTCCACCGGCACTCGTCTCGTTGATATCGATTCCGTCGAGCGTGTAGTTCCAAGCGCGATCGCGTGAACCATTCACGTGCACGCCGCCCCCCGCCACGTTCGGGCCGCCCTGGTTGAAACCTCCAGCATCGACCACGCCGGGTTCAAGTTCGACGAGCGCGAGTGTGTTGCGGCCGCGTGCAGTCACGATTGGCAGAGTATTGAGAGCGGCATTGTCTACAAGGTTGCCGATGTTGCCGGACGTTGTTGTTTGGACCAGTTCGGCGGCTGCGTTGACGACAACCGTTTCGTTGACCGTTCCCATTTGCAATGTTGCATTCACGCCGGTCGGCTGACCGATGGTGACAACGTTACCCGCCGAATTGAATGCCTTGAACCCTGCCTTGGCGACCTTGATGGTGTAAGTACCGGGTTTTACAGCGTCGAACACGTAGGTTCCGGCGGTGGTTGTGACTTGGGTAAAGGCAACCCCGGTGGCCTCGTCGGTCAAGATGACCTCTGCGCCCGAGACGAGCGCCCCGCTCGCATCGCGGACAACCCCGGTGACACGAGAAGTGGTTTGAGCCACTGCGATAGCGGCAACGAGCAGCGCTGTCAGCAGCAAGAGAATGGCAGCGAGATGGCGCTGTGTCGACTTATTCATAGGAAGTCATCCTCGCAAGAAGGCCTTAGGTGACCGTTCTCAAATCACCGACGTAGGGCTGGGACTATTCCGCCCAACTGTCATGCGACCGAGCGGGTCATTTTGGAACGAAACACGATATACACTCAGCCGCAACACATGTCAAGACAGTTTTAAGAAAACGCTACATTTGTTGCTATGGTGCCCAAGCCAATAAGAAATAGACTGTCGGTCGGATCTGTGCGATGGGCCGCCTGCTATCCCATATACCAGCGAAAGCCGTGGCGCTGCTCGTAGTCGACTTTTTCAAGCAGCTCGAGAGTCCTTGTTCTCCGATAGTGTGCACAAACGGTGAAAAGGACATGAAGCAGGCTGATGGGTGCTGTGTAGGAGTTGCTGAATGGCGCTTCCACTGAGGTCAGAAAACATTCATTTGAAAAACGCGCTATTGGAGAGACGAATGTATCGGCGATGCCGACGCAGTATGCACCGTTGGCGCGAGCTGCCTGGATGCCCTCCACGGTTTGCCGAAGACCGCGACGAAAACTAATGGCAATCACCAGGTCTTTCTTGGTCAGGCCGCGAACCGCATGCAGAGTCTTGCCTGGGGTGGTCGCACTGAAAACTGGCAGGCCTAGAAGGGTGAGTTTGTAATCGATAAAGTACGCTAAACTCACGGCCATATCTCCAGCAAGCAGCAGAATTCGGCGTGCGTCATAGATACGCTTGGCGAGAGCCACCATGCGATCCATATCCAGAGTGTTGCGCAACGTGTGCAGGTTGTGGAGATCCTGGTCCAGGGCTTTTCGAGCATGCGATGTCAGACCTGAATCCGTCGTCGAAAGTGATTGCATCCCCTCCAGGGAGGTTGCCCCGGCGATCGAGAGCTCGTGCAAGTAAAGCTTGAATTCCCGGTAACTGCGGAAGCCCATGCTTCGGACGATGCGCAAGATTGTGGCCGGATCTGTGCCAAGTTTTCCCGCCACGTCTCGAATGCTGAGGAGAACATAGTCACGCGGGCGCTCCTGAATCGGGCGCATCAACTCCTGGCGTTTAACACTGAGATGCCCGATACGCTCGCCAAAAGTAGGCAGTACGTGACTGCCGCTATCCCGGCCGTTAGCTCTCTTCATTGTCGCCACCCGAGTCGAATTCCAATAAGCACATGGCTAAGGGCAACAAATGTATCACCGGCTTGCGAGAGCCGCAACAACCGAAGAATCAGGAAGGCAAGGTTGGGCTCCGTCGCGGGCAATCAACGTGAGCGGCACTTTGTACAAGGTGGGATAAAAGAGTCCAAGAGGAGAGAGCCGATCAAGGTCTCGGAGAGGAGCACATCGGCAGATGTATGACGTTGCTGCCGACTCGACAGGCAACATGGCAGGCCGTCCTTGCCGTCTGAGAGTTAATTGGTCGGGGCGATTGGATTTGAACCAACGACCCCCTGCGCCCAAGGCAGGTGCGCTACCAGGCTGCGCTACGCCCCGACTTTATCTCTCTCGTCATTCTAAACCAGGTCCACGAACTTGCCCATTCGAGACGCTCGCTGTGCAATGACTGAGGTTTGTGGAACAGAGGCCTTTCGAGTCTTATAGAGGGCGCGCGAGAAATGATTGGATTTCACGTTGGGTCAGCCGAATCCAACCTTTCAGAGGGACCAGATTGACATCGTCATCATTGCCCCTTGGCGGAGAAGGCTTCGACCCCAGCGCTTCTGACGGGGTGTAGGCTGCAAGACTCGATTTCAGAGTTGCCATAGGTTTCACCGCCTCGTGCTGCTTCTGTCGGTACCGCGGTCGAAGCGCTCACACAGTTACTTGCGCGGCCGCGAATAAGTTCAAATGACATCTTCTGGTCCTGATAAGTGACCGCATACAGTGCACCGAAATCATCGTTTAGCAATCGTTCGATGCGAGCTCTTGGTTGGGTCGGCGGAAACGCGTTCCGCCAGACGATTTGTAGTGACATAAATGCTACAACTCCTTCGTGCGAGAAATTGGCCCGCTGCCCAGAGCAGCGGTATGGTGATGCACTCTTGCGTGGTCGACACTGACGAGTTCAGGGCCATTCGTTTTTGATTTCTTCACTGGTCGACTTCTTTCGACAATGGCCCGAATACAACTTCAAACCGCTCTCCGAGAAAACGCAGCAGCTCGCTGGTTGAACGGAACCTCAACTCCATGCCGGAATCAACTTCTTCGATCCAGCCCTCGAAGAGTCCGTTCTTGGGCTTTGTGTCTAGACCTAATCGGACTACAAATGCACCTCGCATGACGGCAAGGTTACGAGAAGCTCAGCGACAAGAGGTGGTCCGCTCGGTTCTATTCGGGTTCCAATTTGGTGACGGCCCATCGCCATTCTCTCTGCCAACTGGTGACTAACTCCCTTGATCTGATGCTGCAGCGATACTTCTTCCGTCTCTGCCGTGTAAACGAATTGCAAACGTTTAGACAGATGGAGAACTCTGGAAATCCGGGCGGCGGAGTACGCTTCGTAAACGGAAGATCATCAACCGGAGAGTCAGTTGTTCGCAGGATTCCCACTGCATAAAAAGAGGCGAAGCCTAAACGGCCTCGCCCGTGTCGTGCGTTCGTTATTGCAGCTGAGACCCTGGCGTTGTGTTGGAACCAGAACCGGTCGAGCGCTGCACTCCGGTTGCGATCCAACGGCCATTCGCGCCGGGACTGAGTCTCGCAATCCTCAGCAAGAACAGAGGGTTGGCGCAAGTGGCAGGAACGTTAGAGAGACGACCCGAATGATGTGCATCACCGCGCGCGCTCAGCGGCGTGGCGGCAGTGTTCAACGCTGCCTCGGAGTCGGTGCCTGCATTGCATACCAGGGTTCCAGTCAAAAACGAAATGGGACCTGGCGTTCCACTGAACGACGTTCCGTTGATTACGAGCCCTTCAACGTTGAAGAAAACCGCCCCTGTCGCAAGGTCCACACTGGCGGAACCACTGCGGACGGTCCAGGCAAATGTACCACTGTGGATGTTGTTGCTTACAGGATTGTCGACACCCTGCGAGGTGATGACTCCCGCGATGCCTTCCCATCGCACAACATTGTTGGTCTGGGCATACGATGCAACAGCACCCAGAACTAGTAACAGAACTACCATCAATCGTTTCACTTAGTTATTCCCCTTTTCTTTTGCTCTCGATTCGAATTTGGTTCTGGCCGCTCGAACGCGGACAGTCACGGTGAGCAGAATAGGATCGTGTTGAAAAGGAGGGGGTGACGCTTCAGTAGAGCGTCGGTACCGTTTCGGTGACGCGATACTGTCGTTCTCTCGACTTTTTGTTACACCAAAACAGCGTCCGCGAACATCAATTAGATAACCAGAAACGGCTGTTGACCGGCGCGGTGATTCCGATCCGGGACTGTGCTTGCCAAAAGAACGGCTTGGGGCATGAAGCGATTTCATTCATTTCGGCTCGACAGCGCGAATCACTGTCTTTGGCGCGAGAACGAGCGCATCTCCATACCTCCAAAGGCTTTCGACGTACTTCGGTATCTGGTAGAGCACCCCGGGCGCCTGGTGAGCCAAGACGAAATTCTGGAGGCAGTGTGGCCCGACACCTTCGTGAATCCTGAAGTGATCAAGAAGTACATCCTTGGAATTCGCAAGGTCTTGGGAGACAGTCACGAAGAACCAAGGTTCATCGAAACAATCCCGCGGCGAGGATATCAATTTGTAGCTCCTGTTAGCGATGAGCACACGACGCAATCTGAGAAAGAAATAGTTTCCAGCGGCAGGATGGTGGGCCGCGAATCAGCCCTCTCGGAACTAGATCAATACTTAAAGCGGGCGCTTCGAGGAAAGCGCCAATTGCTCTTTGTCACGGGCGAAGCGGGAATTGGCAAGACAACGCTCGTTGACGTCTTTCACCGGCGTGTCGCTGCTCATGCCAATCTTCGTATTGCACGCGGCCAGTGCGTTGAGGGCTTCGGCGGTAAGGAAGCGTATTATCCTTTGCTCGACGCATTGGGCCAGCTCATAAGAAACGAAGCAAAAGGTCCCGTCAGTCAAGTCCTCGCGAAGCTTGCACCCACTTGGATCGTTCAGTTTCCCACACTGACTAAGCCTGATCAGAAAGAGGAACTGCAGAAGGAGACTCTCGGCGCGACGCGCGAACGAATGGTGCGGGAACTTTGCGAGGCGTTGGAGGTGATCACGGCCGAGGCGCCGCTGGTTTTGATCCTCGAAGACCTCCATTGGGTGGACGCCTCGACTCTCGATCTGCTGTCCGCTCTCGCTCGGCGGCGTGAAGCTGCCAAGTTGCTGGTTATCTGCACCTATCGGCCGGTCGATGTCCTACTCGCGCAAAGTCCATTAAAAGATCTCAAACGCGATCTCCAGGTCCACGGTCTATGTACAGAGATTGCACTCGAGCGATTCGAGACGTCCGACGTCGACCGCTATCTGGCCGCGGAATTTGCCAACAGTGAATTGCCTCGGGGACTGGCGGGCTTGGTACACCGCCACTCGGGCGGGAATGCTCTCTTCATGGCGGCCATAGTGCAAGACATGGTCAAGAGAGGTTTCATTCTGCGCCATGACCAGGAATGGCGGCTTTCGGCCGACTTGGAGGACATCGACCCGGGCGTACCCGAGACACTTCAGCAAATGCTGGAGGTCCAATTTGAGCGACTGAGTCCCAACGAGCAGCGCGTACTTAAATCCGGCAGTATCTTGGGAGAACGTTTCTGTCTATGGGCGATCAGCACCACGTTCGATATTGAACCTGATGAACTTGAGGAAATCTGCGACAGGCTTGCCGAAAGGCAGCAGTTCCTGCGGGCCGGCGGAGTGCAGGAGCTCACAAATGGCGTCGTTTCGGCTCATTACGAATTCAGACATTCTCTGTATCGCCAGGCGATTTATCGGCGTCTGTCAGAGGGAACCAGGCTGCGCCTTCACCGCAAGATCGCAGAACGCCTGAAAGAACTGTGCACACTGAGCCATCCCGAGATAGCCGCGGAACTCGCACTCCATTTCGAGGCGGCCCGCGACTATAAGGAGGCGGTCCGGCACCTGACATTGGCCGCGGAAAATGCCGCGACGCGATTCGCGTATCGAGATTCGATAGCAATACTGCAACATGCTCTCGAACTCATCCCGCACTTCAGTCCTGCAGCGGGTGCCGAGCTCGAAGTTCGCACTCTTCAGTTTATCGGCGACGCTCACTACACCCTCGGTGCCATGCCGGAATCTGCCGAAAATTACAGAAAAGCAGTGGCGAGAGCGGCGAGTGTCGGCCTCATATCCGCTCAGGTGAGCGCCCTCACCAGTCTTGTTCGCCCACTTGCGTTTATCGATCCAGAGCAGGGACTTGCCGCCATGGACCAGGCTGTGCAAGTCGGCAAGGACTGTGGGGATCCCGTGCTGCTGGCTCGCACCCAACTACTGGCCAGCGCGTGTCGCCTGCTCTACGACAAATGGAGCAAGGAAGACGCGGACCAGTGCATTACAGCGCATCAGACCCTTCGCAATCTAGGCGATGCAGATACACCTGCGCTCCACAAGATTTTCTACGCAAAAGTTCAGGTACTGCGCGGTAATTTTGATCAAGCTTTCGCGATTTTCGAATCAGTCAACCCGCAAATGGATCATAGAACGACCCTGATGGCTCATTTTTTCAACGTGAGTGGAAAGACGATGGCTCTACTGCGCGCGGGCCGACTCGGAGACGTCTTGCAGGTTGTCCGTACGGGAAGGGAGAACGCGGAAAAAAACGGAAACGATCCCTGGCTTTTTGATTTGCGCGAAGCATGGCTCCGCACTCTCGCCCTGGATTTTGAAGGCAGTCGACGCATTTGTGACCGCATCCTGCGTGCAAGTAAAGAGAGTTGCATCGAAACAATAGCCAGACTTGCGAAGGGTTATGCGTACGTCGCTGCCGGGTTTGCGGAACTAGAGCGCGGAGACTTCCAGCAGGCTTTGGACTTCTTTAGGAGAGTGCGCGACCCGAAAGTGACTCCGCAATTTTTCCTACACTGGATCTTGCGATTGACAGCACAGCTGGGAATGGGGAGTGCGTGGCTAAATTCTGGCAATATCTCGAACGCACATCTCGAAGCTGACAATCTTCTAGAGGCAGTGCTCTCGATCGCGGACCCTCATTTACGGGCGCTTGCGTGGGACCTTCAAGCTCGGGTGGCGGCCGCCGACAACAATTATGCGGATGCGATGGAATCAATTTGCCAAGCTACTTCCATTGTCGAGGAGTTTCAGATTCCTGTCGCGGCGTGGCAAGTACATGCGACGGCATGGGAATTCTACGACAGGGTCAACGATCGAAAGACAGCTGAACAACATCGTATGCGCGCACGGGAATCCGTTCTGAAGATCGCAGAATCCTTTTCCGCGGACGAGCCGCTCCGTGAACTATTTCTCAGTGCTCGCCCCGTATCCGGCATTCTTGGCGGAATTATCGAAAAAGAGGACATCAAGAGTCCCCAGCGAACCGTGATTAGTAAGGTTGCAGTTTAGGACCTCAACATGATCGTTCCAAGGAGTCCTTACTGGCGTGTTTATTGCATATTCTTGATCCGAATTTCGATTTTCAATAGATCAAGCTCCAGTGAAGCAGGTTCCACGTGAACACAAACCAGATGATTCCCAAGCACGAGAGGGCCAAGAGGGTGTCACCGATTCGCGCCCACACCCAGCGTTGCGAATCACGCCAGGACTGCAGTGCGTTATAGATCACGACCACCGAGCCCATCACTCCCAGCCAGCCGACAATCTGGATCAGCCGGAGCAAAGGATTGCCGCGCGGGCTCAAAATCCCTATATCTTTTTCTGCCATCGTAAAGAAGATCAGATATGCAGCAAAGAACACGATAAAGAACACGCACACGAGTCGAGTTATCAGTCGCACCCGGCGATGTTTCGGGTCCAGCGTGAGCGGTTTGTCGTAGTGCTTGCGAAGCAGTGCCATTACCGGCCAGAGCACGAGGGCCAATACGAGAATGACCAGTCCGCCAATAAGCATGGGAAGATGGAGAGCGCTGTTTTCATACCACGGGGCTTTCTGAAAAACCATAAACGGGAAATCAATGACGGCGACTAGATTTCCGCTGGTGTCGCGCTTGAAGCCAAGTCGATCCTGACCGTCGACGTCGCGAAACATCAAAGGCGCAATCTCCCGGAATTTCTTCGGCACGCCGCTCATGTCTTTCAGATCAGGAGAGCTGATGGTGCCATCGTCGTTGGGAGCGATCTTGGTCTGTCCCGCAACCGCCAGAACTTTCAGAATGCTCTCTCCTCCACGGCGGCTGACGATGTAGTGCCCGGACACTGTTTGCGCATCCTGGGCCGCGGTCGACAAGGCCGGTTGATCGGGGATTTGATACGGGAAGTATCGATCAAGAAAGGCATGCCACACCGCTTCGCGGGCTCGAACTTCTCCCTTCCCCAGGCTGTTGTAGGACACAAAAAAGCCTACCTGTGCATCAGGGACCAGATGCAGATCGCTGTGAAAATACTCCGTGTCGCCACCGTGGCCAATAATGCGATGCCCGTTTCTTGTTTCTTCGTAGAATCCGAGGGCCATGGCATTCATGTCCGGCAGATTCTCGAACTGTCGCGAATGCATCATGCGAGCGGTTTCGGGTTTGAGGATCTGTACGTTCTCAAACTGCCCGTCCTGGAGATGGGCAATCATCAAGCGCGTCATGTCCATCGCCGATACGGAAGAACTTCCAGCGGGAGCCGCTTCCACGAATTCGAAGGGCTTTGCAGGTTGCGAGGCAACGACATAACCCTTCGACATCAACGGCTGTAACGACTCGGGCAGAGGCTGTCGAAAGGTGGAATGCGACATGGCCAGGGGCTTCAGGACGTGCTCGTCAATGTAGTCGTCGAACTTCTGGCCTGACACGCGTTGAACAATGTATCCAGCCAGGCAGGTGGCGTAGTTTGAGTAGGCTGGCGTCGTGCCCGGCGGAAAGATGCGTGCCGGCATGTGTTGCTTCAGATAGTCGCCGATTGGCTTGAGGCCATTGGCATCTGCGACGAAGAGTTCCTGGACGGTCTCTTCGAATCCTGAAGTATGCGTCATGATGTTACGCAGGGTGATGGGTTGTGGATAGGTCGCGGGAACCTTGAAATCAAGATAGTCGTTGACGTCGCGATCCAGATCGAGCTTGCCCTGCTCGACCTGTTGCATTACCGCCGTCCACGTGAACAGCTTTGAAATCGAGCCTGGACGAAACAGCGTGTTGTCCGCGGATACCGGCGTCTTCTTTGCCACATCCGAGTAGCCATAGCCTTTGGCAAAAAGCACCTTGCCGTCTTTGACCACTGAAATGACGGCGCCGGCGATATCCTCGCGAGCCAACTGTTGGGGCATGAGACCGTCTAGGAATGCGCTCACGTCATCGGCAGTCATCTCATGTGTGCCTGGAGTTGGAGCCGGCAGCGCCGCCGGCTTTTGCGCCGGTTTGGATGTTACTTGAGGTTTCGGGCCCTGCCCGAAGAGTTCCACACACAGAACTAGAGAACACAGAAGTACGAAGAATCGAGTCACACGCCCCCCCGAGAAATCGGATTCTGCACTTGTGTATTTGCCCAGCGCAGCCTATCCACGTCAAAAACTCAGCTTCAGCGCGAGTTGAATGATACGCGGATTCGTACTCATCGCTGTGATATGCCCGAAGGTGGGATTGGGAGCGACCAATCCCAGTTGCGGAGCGCTCAATCCGGCATTGAGGTCAGGATTAGCAAATTGTGGGTGATTGAAGGCATTAAAGAACTCCGCCCGGAAGTCCAGAAATACACGCTCACTGGCGGTCAACGCGGTCCGCTTGCTCAATGCGAGATCCCAATTGTTCTGGTTGGGTCCGACCACATTGCCAATCCAGCTGGTTCCAAAACCTGTGCCAATGCCGTCATCGCCGATCACGGGATAAGTATTCAACGTCAGGTCGAAACACGCGGGATTCATGTAATTGTCCAATTTCTTTTGAACGGACCCGGAGGTCACGAACTGGTTGTTGCACCCGGACACATTGGAAAATGGACCGCGATCCGTGACGACACCGAAGACGTTCTGAGCATTTGTCGCATTGACCGTCAAACGCTGTCCTGACTGGACCGTAACGACACCTGATACAGACCATCCTCCAACCAGCCGACCGATCCCGGAATTTTGGCTGGCGAAGCCGGGGAGTTCATACACGCCGCTGAACACAAACCGGTGCGGCCTTACGAAACCGTCCCATCCGTAGCGAGCTCTGGGATCGTTTTGGTCGCCGAGCACGACGCCGCCCAATTGCGTCCCAGTCGCAAATCCCTGCGATGTTCCGAGCGCACTTGACCAGGTGTAGGAGGCGAGGAACTGCAGCCCGTGCGTGAAGCGTTTACTTAAGCTGGTCACCAGCGCGTTGTACCAGTTGGCGCCGGTGGAGGTAACTTGTCCAGCTCCAAACGGAGAAATGCCTGGGACCGGGGTCCGTGGAGTGATATTGAAGAAATTATTGTCAATTTGACCATTGATGGGATGATCCGGACTCGCCGACAGCGCTTGATTAAAGTTGCGGAATTCCCACAAGCGCGTGCCTCTAGCGCCCTGATAGCCAATTTCGAGCGCCAGATCCGGATGTAGTTGGAGCTGTGCGTTCAGACTGTAGCTTTGGGTGATGGGGGTTCGGATATCAGGCGCGAGATTGACGAACGACACGCAGTTCGGGTCAAACAAGGGAATTGTGCAAGTGGCTGCCGAATAAGTGGGAAATGAAGGTAGGACTGGCTCGGGCTGAAACGGGCTTGAAAAGGGAATATCCAGACTCTGTACCTGCCGGACTTGTCCAAAAGGCGGTCCGGTGAGTTCCTGCAAGACAGGTTGCGCTGTTGTCCGCGAGTAGTAAATTCCGTATCCTCCGCGGAAGACTGTATGGCCGCCGGGCAGCTGCCACGCAAAGCCCACGCGCGGACCCCAGGTGTTCTGTCCGCGCCCGTAGCTACCCGCTTCGTTGGGAGCTCGAATCACTCCTGGCGGGAGGTCAACCCCCTTCAAATTGGAAGCCACAACATATCCCGCCTGGCTGCCCGCACCAGTATGATCCGCCTTCGTGGGATCGAAGCTGGAGTTGCGTCCCAGTTCGTCGGATAGTTGTCCTAGCCGTTCGTAGCGAAATCCCAGGTTGACGGTGAATCGCGACCCGATCTTGATGTCGTCCTGGACGTATAGATTCCCGTCCCAGGTGCGCCAATAGCGGTCGAACAAGCCCGGAACGTCGAGGGTGAAGTTTGCGCTGCCAAGCAAGAACTGAGTGTAATCAGGAAACTGGAGTCCGCCAAAGAAATGGAAGTCAGTCTGATTAATCTGCGCACGCTCGATGCCGCCACCGAAATGGATCAGGTGACGACCCATGGACCAAAGCACCGAATCGCTGAAGCTATATTTGTTTTGCGTGATGCTTACTCCCTGACCATTTCCTCCTGTCTCGAACGATCCCTCCACGCCGATCTCAGGAAAGGGGTCGATGAAGGCAGGTGCATCGACGCCGATGTCGGAATACTTAAAAGGCTCTGTCTGATCTACCGAGCCTTGAAGCCGATGGTAACCAATGTTGGCCTGGTTTATGACCTTGGGGGTGAAGGCATAGGTATGGCTCAGCGAGAAAACCCGGAACTTGTAGTCATTCGCTTGCGGGAAACCAGGCAATCCAGAGCCGGCAATATTGGCATTCGTCGGCAGCGTAGCCGTTTGAGTGTCATTGGAGTAGAAAAATCGGCCAGTGAGCGAGCTCTTGGCGCTGAGGATCGAATCGATGCTGACCAAAAACTGGTCTTCTGTGAAAGGACATGCCTGGCTGAAGGTTGACGATCCCTGTGTGAGAAATGGTTGTGACGCATCCACCGACTGCGGTGTCGGAATCAGGAATCCGCCGCTCGGACCGGGCAGATTAAGCAATGCCAGAGATTGATCGCTGATGTTCGACCCATCGATTGCAATTGCTCCATTCGTGGGACCATTGAACAAAGCTCCGAGGCCTGCCCTTGATCGATCATCGGTGAGAGGCGGCGAGAGCACTGTGCTGACACAAAGCCCGCCCCCAAGGCCGTTGCGCTGCCGCGTTCCCTGGTAGGAACCGAAATAAAAGAGCTTGTCTTTTACGATCGGTCCTCCCAGTGACCCGCCAAACTGGTTTTGCTTAATCACCGACCTAGGCTGGTCATTCAAATTCAGAAAGTAGTCATTCGCATTCAGAACGTCGTTGCGAAAGAACTCGAAGGCGCTTCCGTGTATAGCGTTCGAGCCGCGCTTAGTAACGAGGTCGACATTAGCGCCCGCATTTCTTCCATACGACGCGTCATATTGTCCGGTCTGAACTTTGAATTCCTGAATGGTATCGGGATTCGGGACCACGATTCCTCCGCTGAACGAGCCGGAGCCCATCAGGTCGTTCACCTCCATTCCGTTCATTTGGTAATTGTTGTCGCTCGTCGGCCCGCCGTGCACTGAGAATCCATTTTCTCCGGCGGCATCGCTGCCTGCTCCTCGTCCCAACTGTGAAGCGTTGGTCACTTCAGTAGAAACGCCCGGAGAGAGGCCGATGATCTGCGTATAGTTACGCGTTACCAGGGGCAAAGAAGAAACGATACGTTCATCCGTGACTTTACCCAGAGCAGCATCCTCTGTATCCAGCAATGCCCCCTCGGCCGTGATTGACACGATTTCTGTGTTTGCTCCGACGATTAATTGCAAGTTAGCTACGGCCGTTTCCGTGACGTGGATCGAAACCCCGGTGCGAACCAATTCTTTGAAACCTTGCTTGGAGGCGCGGACCGTGTACTGGCCGGGCGGCAAAAGAGAAACCACAAAACTGCCATTGGCGCCGGTCATTGCTGAACGCGTGTCACCTGTTTCCTCGCTCGTAATCTTGACGTTGGCATTTGCTACCGATGCGCCTGACGGATCGGTGATGACGCCGGCAATGGCTCCGGTCGCAGCCGTTTGCGCGCCACTGGTCGCAGAAAGTAAGATACACACCGCGAGCGCGACCATTGTTGAGAGGAGAGTGAATCGACGGCGAGATGTCACCGATCCAGTTGCTATAGTCGATACAGAGCAGGTGAGATCACTACTCAGTCGCGAGTTCATGAACGCTCTCCTTTGAGCCCACCCTTAGCTTCCGTTCCAGCGGGCGAATACCAGCGGGATTTTGAATCTTGATCTTTGCGTCGCAACATGGCGAGAGCCCGCTTGGGTTGCACATGAGCGCAAGCCACGAAAAGCGCATCCATGGCAGCAAGCGGCGCGACGTAAGATCCGTGAAACGATGGATTCGCGATCGACGCGATCCAGAAAAAGTCGGTGAAGCGAGCAATCGGAGTTTTTTCGCTATCCGTGATGCCGAACGTCGGCACATCGTTCTGGCGCGCGTGCAAGACGGCATCTACCGTCGCCTGCAAGCACCTCCCGAAGCTGATCGCAATGACCAGGTCTTTTGGGCCGAGCAAGCTGATCTTCTGGTGGAGACTTCCGGCTGAACCGACAGGAGCTTCCGCGTTGCATCCTAGAGAAACGAGGCCATACGCAAGCAGATAGGCCAAACCAGCCGCGAAGTCCACTCCCACAACCAGAATGCGCCGTGAGCGGTGGAGTCGCTTCGCCATTTCAATCACTCGGCCTGCCTCCAGGCTCGATCGCAGGGCCTGCAGGTTGTGCAGCTCCATCTCCAGGCTGTGCTCAACCCGGTCAGCGGGACTCTGTCCCTCACGCGCCGCCGACCTCATGAGCGTGTAAGGAGTGATGCGCGCGATGAAGTGAGCGCGCAGATCCGCTGCAAAGTCCGCATACCGCTTGTACCCCAGCACCTGTACGCTACGAACGACGGTTGCTTTATCGACGCTGTAACGCTTCGCCAATGCGCGCGAGGAAAGGAAGTGATTCTCGTCAGCGTTGTCGAGGATCTCCTGCAGCAGGTGTGTTCGGCTTGCATTGAGGCTGGATTGAGCATCGGCCAGACGCTGTTCCAGCGTCGTGAGCCATGGCTTGCGCTCTCCACTACCGTTGTTTCTTGCTGATGGAAAATTCGTTTCAGCCCGCGAAGACACGATCCGATCCTGCCGCTGTTTAAGTGGCGAATACAGTGACACCGAGTGGTGCGCTGTGTCAACAAAAAACACCATATGGTGCATTTGCTCTTGACAGCCGGACGAACGGGTTCTACAAAATGTGGCATTTCCTCTTCGTCTCGGTGCCCAAGCAAATCGAGCTGTGGTCCGGCGATTGGAGGCCTATGAAAATCGAGAGTGTGACCCTGCGCGAACTTCGAATGCGTCTGCTCGCCCCGTTCGAAACGAGCTTTGGCGTGACTCAGGAACGCCGCATCCTTCTGGTGCACGTGTGCGCAGAAGGCCTCGAAGGCTGGGGCGAAATTACGACCATCGAAACCCCTTCTTACAATTCCGAGACGACCGATACGGCCTGGCACATCGTGTCGGACTTCGTCGCGCCGCGCGTGGTAGGCCAAACGATTTCGGGCGCCGCCGATATTCCGATGCTGCTGTCCGGAATACGCGGCCACTTCATGGCGAAGGCTGGAGTTGAGAACGCGCTATGGGACATTGAGGCACAACAACAAGGAACTCCACTTTGGAAATTGGTGGGCGGCACGCGCAGCGAAATTTCATGTGGAGTATCGCTTGGTATTCGGGAGACGCCGGCGGCCCTCGTCAATAAAGTTACGGACGAACTTGGTTACGGTTACCAGCGCATCAAGCTAAAGATTAAGCCTGGGAAAGACCTCGAGTTTGTTGAAGCTGTCCGCAAGGAGTTTCCGGGCATCCTCCTCTCAGTGGACGCAAATTCTGCGTACCGGCTTGAGGACAGCGCGCATCTCCGCAAGTTCGATGATTTCGGCTTGCTCATGATCGAGCAGCCACTGGAATGGGATGACATCCACTCGCACGCGCGTCTACAGGCGCAGATCCGCACTGCCATCTGTCTCGATGAATGCATCAATAATGAACGGCACGCGATTGGCGCGATCGAATCGGGTGCATGCCGAATCATCAACATCAAGCTCGGCAGAGTGGGTGGACATTCCAGCGCACGGCGGGTTCATGATGCCTGCCTCCAGCGCAACGTGCCGGTGTGGTGCGGCGGCATGCTCGAATCGGGAGTCGGACGGGCTCACAACATTGCAATGTCGACGCTGCCAGGATTCACGCTGCCCGGGGACGTTTCTGCCAGCCGCCGTTACTGGGCGCAGGATGTAATTGAACCTCCAGTCGAGGTGAACGAAAAGGGATCGATTCTGGCGCCCTCGACACCCGGACTTGGTTATCAGGTAAACCAATCGCTAGTTGAGCAACGCACTGTTCGTAAGAACACTTGGCGTGCCGATACACGGGTAAGCGCCTGATCAGCGGCACGGAACTGATCGAATTCAAGAATCTGGGACTTTGAGGCTTGCAACCTATGAACAAAATGCGGTGGGTAGTTGTTGTTGGAATCATGTTCTTCGTGATCACGCCCTTTTTATGGCCACAACTCCCGGCAAATACGGATGCAGAATCTTCCACGAATTCGACCGTCACTTATGACGTGCTGATCCGCAACGGAAGGATCATCGATGGTACCGGGAATCCTTGGGTTTCAGGCGACATCGCCATACGCGGGGAGCGCATCGTAGCGATCGGCCATATTACCGGCGCCACGGCAAAGCGCGTCATTGATGCGTCTGGGATGGTGGTTGCTCCTGGCTTCATCGATATGTTGGGGCAATCCGAGGACTCGCTCTTGATCGACAACCGTTCGCTCAGCAAGTTGTCCCAGGGAATTACCAGCGAGATCACCGGAGAAGGCGCATCGATTGCGCCGCAAAATGCGCGGACTCTCGTTCAATTGCAACCCGAGCTCGATCGCTACAAATTGAAAGTGGATTGGTCGACCCTGGACGGATACTTTGCACGCCTGGAAAAATCGGGCACACCCCTGAATATTGGCACTTACGTCGGTGCGGCCCAAGTTCGACAAGCAGTGCTTGGGGACGACGACCGCGCTCCCACCGCCGAAGAACTGGAACAAATGAAGACGCTCGTTGCACAAGCCATGCAACAGGGCGCCTTCGGCGTTTCGACCGCCCTCATCTATCCTCCTGGACACTACGCCAAGACCGAAGAATTGATCGAACTGGCGAAAGTGGCGGGAGAGTATGGCGGCATTTATGCCAGCCATATGCGCAGTGAAGGCCAGAGCGAACCGGCCGCGATCGAAGAGGCCTTGCGGATTGGACGGGAAGGCCGATTGCCGGTTGAGATCTTTCACTTGAAAGTCATTGGCAAGCCGCGCTGGGGATCGATGCCGAAGATTGTTGGAATGATCCAAGCGGCGCGAGATTCGGGTCAGGATGTTTCCGCTGACATGTATCCGTATGTTGCTGGCGGGACGGCGCTAGCTTCGGCTTTACCTCCATGGGTGGCGGATGGGGGCATCCAAAGGCTTATCGAACGAATTAAAGATCCGAACACCCGCGAACGAATAAAACAGGAGATGGCGACGGAGCATACCAACTGGGAAAACCTTTATCTCGGCAGCGGCGGTGCAGAAGGCGTCCTGATTTCTGGAATTGTGAATCCGGATCTCAAGAAGTATGACGGCCAGACGCTCGCTCAAATTGCCACCGTGCAGGGCAAACCACCTCTCGACACGCTCTTCGATCTCGTTATTGCCGATAAAGCCGAGACCGGCGCAATCTACTTCATCGCGAGCGAGGACGATCTTCGCTACGGTTTGAAGCAGCCTTGGACGAGCATCGGACTCGATGCCAGTGAACTGTCGCTGGACGGTCCGCTGTTTGAGCCTCATTCCCATCCGCGAGCTTTCGGATCGATGCCCCGCTTTCTCGGCCACTACGTTCGCGACGAGAAGCTACTCCCGCTAGAGCAAGCCATAAGAAAGATCACGTCGCTGCCGGCTCAGCGCGAGCATCTGCGTGATCGTGGATTGTTGAAACAGGGTTACTACGCCGATATCACCATCTTTGACCCGGAAACCATTCGCGATCGGGCGACGTATGAGAAACCCACGCAGTTGTCGGAAGGAGTCCGATTCGTGTTCGTGAACGGGAGCCTCGAGTATGAAGATGGCCGACTGACGGGTGTGACGGCGGGCAAGATACTCAAAGGGCAGGGGTGGAAACCGAGTCTGTCAGACAATGGCGGATCACGTTGAGTAACGTCGCACTCTGTGGGTTAAATCGCAAACGTTGACAGATGTTTTGCGAATCATCGAAACAAAAAAAGGAGCGGCGGAACAGATTCTTCCGCCGCCCAAATTGATTAAGTGAGCAAGATGCCCACTACCAGGATCGGTCTTATTTTCCCGTACCGCTGAGAGAAACGGTTTGTGGGTTATCAGGTGCGTCGTCAGTGAAGGTGACAGCACCTGTGCGCAGCCCGACTTGAGTTGGCGTGAATGCGACTTTGACGATGCAGCTCTTCCCGGGAGCTAATGTCGCGCCGCAAACTTTCAATTTTCCAGGCTGGAAAAGAGCGAAGTCACCGCTGACGGTGATACTTGCGAGATTGAGGAGTGCCGTCCCCGTGTTCGTCAGTGTGATGTTTTTCTTACCACTCGTGACGTTAACAATTATCTTTCCCCACTTTAACGAGGCCGGAGTGAGGGTAAGAGCCGGAGTACCGCCGTCACCGGACCCGGCAAGAGCCGTGATCAGGCCGACTCCATTCGGGCTGCCCCAGCCGGTTGCCAGATCGTAGCCGGGAGTTGTCGGTTCACCGTTCGATCCGCTCGTGACGTCGTGGAAAGCTGCTGCATAGCCCGAGCTAACCCCGATCGCGTAGAGGGCGGGATTGATGAATCCAAGTTGCGGATTTCCGTTCGCAAGCGCCTGTTGATTCACCAGCGCCATGTAACCGGCCCACATCGGCGCGGCAAAGCTGGTGCCGCCCCAACCCCCACCGCATCCACTCTGGTCGGAGCAGACGTAGAAGTCGAAATTCGATTCACCAGAAACATCAGGCGAGTTGCGAATCGTTGTCGACCCTTTATTTGCCTGTGTGATCACGCCTGGAAGCTGCTGGTAGGCGGGAATCGGGAATGAGTCAGGAGTGTAAAGTCCCCCGCCACCGTCCACCCATGCTGTCTCTGACTGCCATGGGCCACCGGCGCTTTGAACAATCAAGTCGGTTCCGCCGACTACGGTCACGTACGGGTCATCTCCTGGAAATACGAATTGCGAGTTGATCTTGTAAGCCCCACTGTCGCCAGCAGCCTGGAAAAAGTTCTGACCCTGCGCAGCGAATTTCTTAAAGAATGGATCAGCCGCGTTCGCGTCCGAAGGACGCCAGCTCCAGGAAGAGCCAATTTGTCCGACCAGCGGAGCGTGCGTTGACATGGAACTCAGCATGGCCGTGTCGCTGGAGCCAACGAACACATAGAGTCCAGCCAGACCTGGTGCCATGGAGACAGCCTGTGTGATGTCGAGCGTCTGCTCGGCATCGTCGCATCCGGGAGCAACGCAGTTTACGCTTGTTCCATCAGTTGAAATGCCAGTGATCGGGACGTTGTTGGTCTGGTGCGTATTGGTGAAGTAGGCATTTACATCTTTAATGTTGTATCCGAGAAACTCCAGCAAACCGACGTTCTGGCCGGCACCGGTCAGTGCGCTTCCACCGTAATAGGCTGCGCGCATGTCACTGCCGCAGTACCAACCACCGGGGCAAGAACCCTTCACGACATTGGGTTGCACTTTGGCATTCTTCTTGTGTTGAACGAGTGGACGTGGGATTGAGAAATTGTCCAAGCCCGTGATGTGCCAGATTGGCGCTGCTACATTGGCCATCGGCTCGCGATCCGGTGCAAAAAACTTCCGATTTTCCGTTGGATGTTGATAGAGGCCCATCGTAACGTGGAACGCATGCTCGACGTTGGTCACGGTTCCTCTGAGTTGCAGGTCCATTCCATCGCGTGACCCTCCCACAACTGTGAACCCGCTCGCCTTTGCGAATCGAACAAGGGCGTCAAAGTCCTCCCGGCTGGGTCCGAACCGCTCCGTGAATTCCGTCGGATTGAGGAAACGACGATAGGAGGCACTGGAGGGATCGTAGAGTTCTTGCAGGAAGTTATCCAACTCGGGCTCGTGACGGAGCGCCAGAACGATATCGAAGTTCAGCGTTTGTGAGCCTGGGAGACGACCAACTGCGCGCGCTTCCCCACTGGTGACGGCTTCGCGCGTTTGACGGGTCATTACCGAACTGAATTGAGCCTGCGCAACGGCGCTTGCAAATACCAATAGCCCGACAACGAGCGACACTAAAAGTCTTCGAATCACGGAATCTCCTTTGGCTAGAACCTTTCTCCTGGAAAGTCGAATGGGTACGTCGTATCCGATCACATTTCACCCTGATCAAGCACTGGATCCTGGGAATTCACTCTTTGAGCGGTTGCGAAAGCTGTCATTGGTCGTTCTCGAATTTCTCTCGAGAACCAAACCATCGAGCTACCCGAATTGAGCAGCAGCCACACGTTGCTGTTCGGTAACACCCGGTGTGGGGGAAATCTCGGACATCGAGACTGGAGAATGAGCTTATTACGCCTACTCCGCACTACTACCAGCACTCGTTGTAACTTGTTGAAGGAGCAATTCTATTTAGCGATTTTCCGCAAAGTTTTGCCGCCTTTGCGCTCTGTTCTGCATAGGTTCCGGTCGCCCCGCCTGAACTCCCGCCACTCGCCCTGCAGCAACTGGAAAACCTGATTTCTCATCGAAAGCCAGCGTCGAGAGGAAAACTGAATGCGTAGAACACGCAATTTGCTGTTCGGGGCAGCGGTCGGTGTCAGCATCATTTTCATTTGCGGATGCCGAGGGGTGACGGGGTCGAATGGCAATCCAGGCATGCCAGTGCAGTTGACCGTGACCCCGGCCGGTGCCGGAACGGGCACGGTGACGAGCAGTCCGGCCGGAATTAATTGCCCTGGGACATGCTCCGCGAATTTCAACTCCGGGGCGCAAGTGACGCTCACCGCAAGTGCCGGTCAAACCTTCGTTTTCGCTGGCTGGAGTGGTCCCTGCGACGGAACAGGCACCTGCACGTTCACGATAAATTCTGCTACCACGGCGACCGCAACATTCGGCGCAACACTACAGTCCGTGAATCACATCATTTTCATGATGCAGGAGAATCGCAGCCTCGACCACTACTTCGGTAAGCTGCACGAGTATTGGTTGGCGAACGGCTTTGCCGATCAGCCATGGGATGGACTTCCACAATTCAACAATCCTGCGGGAGCTGCGGCGGCGATTCCCGGATGCGACCCAGCGCTGTCGGAGCCATTTCCACCGAATGATTGCGTGGTAAGCGCGAACAGCCCGATGGTGGCTTCGTTCCACATGATTTCGCAGTGCATCGAAAACCCAAGCCCATCGTGGAACGAATCGCATGTCGACTGGAATCTGCATGCGCCCCTATCCGCAACGCCCACCATGGATGGCATGGTCAAAACTGCGGCCCACGATGCCAGGACCAGCAACCCGTTGATGAGCGACATCAACGGTATCCGCGCTATGAGTTACTACGACCAGACCGACCTTCCCTATTACTACTTCATGGCATCGAGCTTTGGAACCTCGGACCGCTGGTTTTCGCCAACCATGTCCCGGACGCAGCCGAACCGGATGTACATGATGGCCGCCACGTCTGCGGGGCGCGTATACCCCTTGCCAAACGGCAGCCCGCAACTGACCAACAAGACAATTTTTGAGGCGCTGGAAGATGCTGGAATTTCATGGCGTATCTATGTGACGGACGATCAGGATGCCCATATTCAGGACGGCTCGGAATTGAGCATGTTTACGTTCGCGAATAGCCACCTCGTGAATTTCGTCTCCGCGAAGCAATTTATGACCGATCTGACTAGCGGGAACCTGCCGGCAGTAGTAGAGATTGATCCGGGTTTCAACAGTGGCCTTGACGAGCATGCGGGACTGAATGACGCCGCGCCTTCCGGAAGAATTCAAACCGGATCGCACTATGTTTCGACATTGATTAACGCCCTGATGCAAAGCCCATACTGGAAAGACTCAATTTTCATCCTCACATGGGATGAATTCGGCGGGTTCTATGATCACGTGCCACCACAGCCCATGCCGAGTCCGGACGGAATCCAGCCGAGCGTGGATATCGATCTTAGGCCGGGGGATATCTGCACCAGCGGGACAGGGCCGACATGTGACTTTGTTTTCACGGGGTACCGCGTTCCTCTCATTGTGATTTCGCCTTTTGCAAAGAAGAACTACGTGTCGCACACGGTGGCGGACTACACGGCCATCCTGAAACTCATCGAGACACGTTTTGGACTGCAGGCTCTTACGCAGCGCGATGCCGCGCAGATGGATATGACGGAATTCTTCGACTTCACCAATGCTCCATGGCTGACGCCGCCTCCGTTGCAGCAGCAACCGGACACGGAGCCGTGCTACATGGACCACCTGCCGTGATGATCGAGCGAGTGCGTGCGCTTTCAGCGTTGAGCGTTTCAGGCATAATGAACGGATGAGGACCGCCTGGTTTCCTCTTGGGTTCCTTTGTCTCTGCCTTGCTCTACCTTCCTTCGCCGTCGAACGCCGCTACTTTGTAGCGGCGGAGGATGTCACCTGGGACTATGCACCCAGCGGCCTCGATCTCGTGGAAGGCAAGCCGATTCCCCCACCGTGGTTAAAGCAGACCAAGTGGCAGAAGACTCGCTACATCGAGTACACCGACGCGACGTTCACGGTGCGTAAGCCTCAGCCCGAGTGGCTTGGAATCATGGGCCCGATTTTTCGCGCCGAAGTGGGCGACACAATCGTGGTGGATTTTCTCAATCGCAGCAATATGGCACACAGCATTCACCCGCATGGTCTGCGCTACGACAAAGACAGCGAAGGCGCGCACTATTTTCCCGCTGGGAAGGGTTCTCTTATTGGCCCAAATGCCAGGTTTACGTATCACTGGATCGCTGACGAAAGCAGCGGACCGGGACGCGGGGAATTGAGTTCGAAGGTCTGGTGGTACCACTCACATACCGCGGGCCCAATGGAGATCAACGCCGGACTCGTCGGAGCCATCGTCGTCACTGCCAAGGGCAAGGCAAAGCCGGACGGCAGTCCGAAAGACGTTGACCGTGAATTTATATCGGCATTCCAGATTTTCGATGAACTTCGCGGACGGGACGCCGGGATGTTCCATGCAATCAACGGATACGTTTTCGGAAACCTGCCTGGTTACGTCATGAAAAAAGGCGAGAAGGTGCGCTGGTATGTGATGGGAATCGGCAATGAGAAAGACCTGCACACACCCCACTGGCATGGCGAAGTGGTAAGCGACCTGGCTCGCCATATGGATGTCGTCGACCTACTTCCCGCCAGCACGCTCACGGTTGACATGGTCGCGGACAATGTTGGCGTCTGGATGTTCCATTGTCACGTAGCAGACCACATGGAGGCGGGCATGATGAGTACCTTCACGATCTACGAGCCTCCCAAGCAAACGTGTCCTATTCAATTTGTGGCGGGACAATTCTGGACTCCCGACCAATACTCAGTGACAGTTAAGAACACGAGCGGCAAGCCCATCAAAGGATGGGTGCTGACTTCGGAACATTTCCTGGCTCCCCTCTACCTACATCATCCGTTCGACGCGGATTGGGAGGCCGCAGGCGCCATTCCGCCCGGCGGCGAACAAACGCTGCAGCGAAAGGCATATCAGCAAGGTGGAGACAAAATTCTCGGGTGGGCGCTATTCCCGCGAAAGATCGTATACGCGGACGGTACTAGCTGGACTCAGCAGCAACATGGCGAATGCTTTCAGGTGTATTGGCGAGATAAGAACCATCCTGCGACTGTGGTCCTGCCTCCCGCCTTGGCAGACGTGTCGCAAGAAGATTGAAACAGCAGTTTCGAAAACCAAGTAGCGGACTAGAGACGCTCTATCCCAGCAGTTTCAGAAACTGCGCCGGCTGGCCTTCAAAGCCTGGAAAGACCTCTCGTAAATCCGGATTGCCGAGATAGCGGGAGACTAGCTCTCCCAGCACAAGCCTGAAGTCAGTCGTTACCGCGAGATCACGCCCTTCGTAGAGTTGCGATTGGTCAAGTCCAGGCCAGCGGCCATAGACCCTTCCTCCTCTTATCGGCCCACCGAGAACGAACATCACATTGGCATGGCCATGGTCAGTGCCGCGGTTCCCATTTTCGCGCGCCGTGCGGCCGAACTCCGACATGGTGACGATCACGGTATCTTCTGCGAGATCGCCAAGGTCGACCCACAACGCCGCCAGGGACTGGGAGAATTCACCGAGAATATTGGCGATCTGGCCCTGCGTGTTGCCCTCGTTGACGTGGTGGTCCCATCCACCAATATCGGCGAAGGCAACCTGCACACCGACATTCGATTTGATGAGCTGCGCAAGTTGCTTGAGGCTGTCGCCGAAACGTCCGCGTGGATAGTTCGCTCCAGGCGCGGGGGCATACTTCCCCGGATTCGCAGCTTTTAGCATCTTTACAGCGTCAAAGGTCTCCTGACCGGTACCGTGCAGCACCGCGTCGACGGAATTGTCGTACATGGCCTCAAATGTGTTTGCGATCGGCGCGGCCTTCGGATTTTTACCCCCCACTCCAAAGTTGTTCACGTTATTCACCGCGACCGCAGGTTCCTTTCCTGCGAGAATGCGGGGCAGCGATGGCCCGAGCGCAATTGCGCGGAAGGCGGATCTGTCAGGCGGCATCTCGTGCAGCGCGCGATTCAGCCAGCCATCGTCAGTCGCCTTGATACCTGGCGTGCCCGACTCCATGTAATCCTGGGCGTCGAAATGGGATCGCGTCGGATCAGGTGATCCCGTGGCATGCACGATGGCGAGGTGCTTCTGGTTCCACAAAGACTGAAAAGCCGACATCGAAGGATGCAGACCGAAGAATCCATCGAGATCAAGCACCGATTTGCGAGGAATGTTGATGGTCGGCCGCATCGAGTAGTACGACAACTCACCGTGCGGGATGACGATGTTCAGTCCATCAGCGGCGCCGCGCTGGAAAATGACGACCAGCCGTTTCGGTTTTGCGCCAGGCTCAGCCGCTCCATACGCGGCACGTGCAAGAAAACTCGGGAGCGCGGCGGTTCCTACCGCGGCGAATGCGCTGTTGAGAAGAAATATTCGACGGGTGATGGACATAAATGGCAGTCAGCGATCGGCCTTCAACTCAAGAACACTGAGAGCTGAGATGCGAAGGCTACCTCCTCTGAAACTCTGGCGAACCCAGAATCAATCCTGTGATCATTGCCACATTGGGAGGACGAGCCGCGTCATCCAGTTTGCGTTGTGCGATCTGCGGTTCGTCCAAACGCTTGCTGATCGTGTCATGGGTCTGTTGCGAAACGTCTCCTGCGAGCAAGTAGTGTTCTAATTTTGCGAGCGCCTCAGATGCGTCTGAAGCGCTCGAAGCCAATTGCTGCGAATTCGCTGTGATGCCACGAACTCTGCCTGCCGAGAGCGCCAAAGCGAAATTCATGCGGGCTAGCAGCGCCGAAGAATTTACCCAAGTCTCAGCTTTCATCGAATAACCGGTCGGCGGTTGCATTCCGTAAAGTGGCATGCCCATGTTGTTCAGGACGCCGATTAGTGGACGAGCATCGTCGACCTGCGCACCACTGGCGCGGACCGCCGACACTACGAATTCCAAAGGTGTCTTCACCTTGGCTCGATAGGCATCAGGGGACCAGAATTCCGGCGACCGAAACATCGTGCGCAGGACTTCGCGAATGTCGCCGTCTTTTTTCAGGTAGGTCTGAGTCATGCGCTCGACCAGCGTGGCGGGCGGATCGTCGGATACGAATCGCTGTGCGAGTTTCTGCGAGATGAAATGGGCCGTCTTGGGACTCTTCGCGAGCATGTGCAGCACTTCCATGCCTTCTTTTTCGCCGTTTTCCTTGATGCGATGCCCGAGGACGACCTTCGTGCCGGGTTCGTGCATACGCGGCTCGAAGCGGAAACCGCCACCCTTCGGCTGTTCGATCGTCCAGCCCGTAAAAACTTTGGCGACTTCAGTCACGTCGCGCTGTGAATAGCCTCCATTGACGCTGAGCGTGTGCAATTCCATCAATT
>Ga0126383_10000096_pt1 | contig 42141 bp, 30 predicted proteins | sample PanSoiMetPlot_35_FD_96882 | JGI IMG/M metagenome (GOLD analysis project Ga0126383, IMG submission 96882) | Tropical forest soil microbial communities from Panama - MetaG Plot_35 | ecosystem: Environmental > Terrestrial > Soil > Tropical forest > Bulk soil | place: Panama | collected 2016-02-17 | reverse complement strand
TGGGCTGTCGCCTGCTCCGCGGGCTCGAATTCTTTCTGCGATTGATCCTGGGGCTTACGCCCCAGGCTTTATGCCGTCGTCCGCTCCGCGGACTGGTGAGTCAACTATATGATTGCCGTTTAAACGGTTTCCCATCCCGTATGAGCTCGGCACACCGGGCTAAAGCCGCGATGTGAATAGAAAACGTCAAACTGTACCACTCCTGAAGTTTGCGGCCGAGCATGAGGCAAACATTTGATGTGATAGTATTTCGCGCATATCGATTACTCGAAAGGGTTTCCATGAAGCGGGTCCTTACTTTCTTACTGGTGGTCGGATTCCTTTCTCCGGCAATCTTCAATCCGCGATCGAAGATGATCGCGCAATCAGCAAACCAGACGGCTTCGATTCAAGTGCCGGGTCTGCGAGCGCCGGTCACCGTCCGCCGCGACGAGCGCGGCATCCCCTACATCGACGCAACCAACGAGCACGACCTCTATTTTGCCCAGGGCTATATCACCGCCGGCGATCGTCTCTGGCAAATGGACTTAATGCGCCGCAATGTGCGGGGCGAGATGGCCGAGATTTTCGGCGAAGCTGCGCTCAGCGAAGACAAGCGGCATCGCACCTTCGGCGTGGGGCACGTGGCGGACGAGACGGCCGCGCACCTGCCGGCGAATTTGAATACGGCGCTCAACGACTACGCCAACGGCGTCAACGCCTACATCGATTCGCTGACGGACCGGACGCTGCCGGTCGAGTTTCTACTTCTGCAATACAAGCCGCGTCACTGGGCGCCTGCTGATTCGCTCTGTGTGGGCAAACTGCTCGCGGAGTACCTGTCCAACAGCTGGCAACTCGACATCATGCGCGCAGCGATGATGAGTCTGCCGAAGGAGAAGCGCGAGGCCCTGCTGCCGGAGACTTCGCCGCTCGATGTGATCGTCGTAGGATCGGATCGCCCCCAGGCGCCAGGCCCGCCCGCAAACCCTCGCCGGCTCTCCGCTGGTTTGCCGCCAACGCCTGAGCTGCTAAATCAACTTAGCGCGTCACTCGAATCGGAGCGAAAATCATTCGCGCAACTGGGCCTCGCCGCTCCGGATCTCGAAACATTCCAGGCCAGCAACAACTGGGTCGTGTCGGGAAAGCTGACCGCGTCAGGCAAACCCCTGCTCGCAAATGATCCGCACATTCCGGCGACAGCTCCAAACATCTGGTATCAGACTGAATTGATTGCGCCGGGCATGCATGTCGCCGGTGTCACCTTTCCGGGAGCGCCCGGAATCGTCCTGGGTCACAACGATTTTATTGCCTGGGGCGCGACGAACCTGGGACCTGACGTTCAGGACGTCTATATCGAAAAATTCGACCCGGACCATCCGGGTAAATACCTGACGCCGGACGGCTGGCGCGACGCAGAGATTCGTCACGAGCAAATCAATGTGCGCAAGAACCCGCTCGATCCGAAGAGCGTCCAAGCGCAGACCCTGGATGTGACGGTGACCCGTCACGGTCCGATCATTCTCGAACAGAACGGCGTTCGCTACGCTTTGCGCTGGCCCGCGCTCGATCCCGCGAACCTGGAGATCGCCGGAATCTTTGACGTCAATCTCGCGCATAACTGGAAAGAATTCACTGCGGCGATGAGCAAGTACACCGGGCCAACTCAGAACTTCGTGTACGCCGATGTCGAGGGTCACATTGGATACTACGGCGCGGGGAAGATTCCCATCCGCAAGAGCGGCGACGGCAGTGTCCCTTATGACGGTGCGACTGACGCCGGCGAGTGGACCTCTTACATTCCGTTTGACAAGCTGCCGCATACATTCGATCCGCCGTCCGGAATTATCGTGACTGCAAACCAGCGGGTAGTGGGGAAAGATTATCCTATCTTTCTTAGCCACAACTGGGCGCCGCCATATCGCGCCCGGCGCATTTATGACTTGCTCTCGGCAAAATCAAATTTGACCGCTGATGATTTCCGCCGCATTCAGGGCGACACCTATTCAATCGCGGGCGTCACTTTTGCGCGCGCCGCCGCGAAATCACTGAAGGCAGTGCTGTCAGAGCCGGGCGCAAGTGCGACCGGGCCCAACGTAACCAGGGAGCAACTGGCTAAACTCAGCACAGATCTCGAAGCCTGGGACGGCATGATGAACGCCGACTCGCATGCTGCGGCTGTGGTCAGCCAAATGCGCGGCGCCTTTCGCACCCGGATACTGAACGCGGCGCTGGGGCCTGATTTGGCGAAGAGCTATGCCTGGCCACAGGGGGAAATCCTCATCGACCGCATCGCGACTGAGCAACCACGCGAATGGCTGCCAAAAGAATTCGCCAATTATGCCGCGCTCTTCACCGCCGCGTACGATGACGCGCGCCAGACCCTGACGAAACAGATCGGCGCCGACGAGTCGCAATGGACGTGGGGCAAAATAGCCATCGCGCGATTTCAGCACCCGCTGGCCGCGGTCCCCTTCATCGGCGGAGCGTTCGCTATCGATCCTTTTCCCCAGAACGGCTCTGGTGGTTCCATCAATGTGGGATCCTCAGTATCGATGCGGCTAATCGCCGATCCGAGTGACTGGGACAAGACCCAGAATGGGATTCCACTCGGCGAATCGGGAGCGCCCAAGAGCGCGCATTGGAAGGATCAGCTTGACGACTGGCGCCACGTGACGCCGCGCGCATTACCGTTCAGTAAAGACGCGGTAGCGAATGCGGCGAAAGAACAAGTCGTGCTGGTGCCGAAGTGAGTACAAGTACCGGCGAATCGATTCACAAATTCCAGCGCGTGGTTGTCACATTCCGCTTTCGCGGAAAGCGTAGTCGACACCGCACACCCTCGCCCTTGATTATGACCCTCGCTCTTGGTTATAACCTCGCTCTTGGTTATTGCGCTGGCCCTTGGTTACTTCGGGCTTCGCCCATCTATTTGCGGCGAAGCTCTGCTTCGCCGGCCTGTTTAATCTATTGGAGGCGGCTCTGCCGCCCGCGGCGAAGCGGCCAAAACTAATTTCCCAAGTTAACGGAAAAGCAGAACTCTTCCGCAAATAGAACGGCAAAGCCGCCGATGTTAACCTGGCGATTTCGGGGTATTGTTGCCGCTCCCAGTTTCCCTGGACGTTGCAGGTGGCTGGTATCATTGCCAGGGTATTTGGTGTTCAATCGAGTATCTGCCGATGACGACATATCGAATCTTCATCGCAATCGAAATCCCGTCTTCGATTCGCCGGCTGCTTACGGACTACATCGAGCAACTCCGCGGCGAATTCCCCGAAACGCGCGCCAGTTGGAGCCGTGAAGACAACCTGCATCTCACTTTGAAATTTCTGGGTGATGTGCCAGTGACGCGAATTCCCGATCTGGCGGCGGCCTGCACCGACGCCGCTGGTACTCTTGGTCCATTTGAATTGGCAATCTCGACGACCGGAACATTTCCGCCGCACGGCAAGCCCAAGGTCCTTTGGGTTGGCGTCGGCGACGCGCAACCCGTGCCTGCATCTCGACAAAATTTAAGTTCCCTCCAGGCGTCACTCGAATCCGCCTGTGCCGCCCACGGCTTCGCGCGCGAGGAGCGCACCTATCACCCACACCTGACGATCGCCCGCCTGCGCGAAGCGAAAAAATCCCGCGCCCTGGCCGAGCGTCACCGCCAGCTGGTCGTCGGGCCAAGAAACTTTCAGGTTTCCGAGATTGTTCTGTTTAGAAGCGAGTTGAGCAGCCGTGGTTCAAAACACACCGCGCTTTCGCGGCATGAGCTCGCTGCGGCGGTGTCCTAATCCAATTTCTCAGGGTCTCTGTGGGCGTAGCGTAGACCACCGGAAAAATCGCAAAGAGGTTTTCAGCACCCTGAAAGGGTGCGAGATTCGCCGCGTTTTCGGGCACCCTTTCAGGGTGCACGCTCTGTATCCCATGTCACCGGTGGTCTTCGCGCCGCTTCGACCACCGGCTACGTTTTCGCAACCCTTCGGGTTGCACTGAGCGAGTCAACTAATTTTGAATCACCTCACCAGGCTTTTTGCTTGCTAAATAAATTTGACGGTGAATTCTAAATCCAGCTGTCAACGAGCAGCCGTCTTGAATTTGTGAATCGTCAGTGAATGAAAGTACTCGCCTTTGCGCAACACGGTGGTGGGGAACGACGGATGGTTCGGTGAATCCGGAAAGTGCTGCGTCTCCAGGCAGAATCCGTAACGCCGCTGATAAACCTTGCCGTCCTTGCCGGTAAGGGTCCCGTCCAGAAAATTTCCGGTATAGAACTGTACGCCGGGTTCGGTGGTCCAAATCTCCATCACTCTTCCCGAATTGGGTTCATTTACCACGGCCGCCTGGCGCAGCTTTCCGAGTTGGCCGTTCAGCACAAAGTTGTGATCGTAACCGCTGCCAAACTTGAGTTGCTCGTCGTCATTGTTGATGCGCTCGCCAATTACTCTGGAGGTGGTAAAGTCAAACGGCGTTCCCGTCACACTCTTGAGTTCGCCCGTAGGAATTGAGCCGGCATCAGTGGGCGTAAACCGCGCGGCATTGATCAGCATTTGATGATTGAGGATATCGCCATTGCCCTGCCCCGCAAGATTGAAATAAGAATGGCTGGTTAAGTTGACGACGGTGTCCTTGTCGGTGATTGCCGAATACGAAATCTTCAGCTCGTTCATATTCGTCAGCCGGTAAACGACTATGACGTGCAGATTGCCGGGGTAGCCTTCTTCACCGTCCTTGCTGAGATAGGTCAAATACAGGCCCACCCCGTCGCGAATCTTCAACGGCTTCGCAGTCCAGACAACTTTATCGAAACCCTTGATGCCGCCATGCAGATGGTTCTCACCGTTATTGACGGCCAGCTTGTATTCATGGCCGTCGAGCGTGAAACGGCCCTTGGCAATCCGATTTCCATAGCGACCGATGAGCGCGCCAAAATACGGATCGCCTTTCAAATAAGCGTCGAGGTTGTCAAAGCCCAGCACCACGTCGTCAAGCTTGCCGTTGCGATCCGGGACCTTGAGCGAAGTGATGATGCCGCCATAGTTAGTGATCTTCACTTCGAGCCCACGCTTGTTCGTCAGCGTGTAGATATCGACGGCCTGGCCCTCCGCGGTCTTGCCAAAGCTCGCTTTGGTGATCCTGGCTTGAGCGTTCGCGCTCAAGCTGAAGAGCAGGACCAGCGCGCTGCAAGTTCCCGCCAAACAAAGAAGCCTAATTGCTTTCATGTGTCTCCACCTCTCGAAAAGTTTTGTCATAGCGACCTTAGTTTTGAAGTGCGGTGATTGGTCACCCGTTTTGTTTCAGCGCGAGCAAAAAGCGCCGCCAAGTCGGCGCACTCCAAATCATCTTCGCGGAATTCTTAAGTATCCAAAAGCATCAGCGCCCGACGATGAGCCGGAAATGATCTGGGGCTGGTAGCCGGTCTGCTCGTGATAGCGGTGGGCGACTTCGTCTACCGCGGCGCTCGCGCCGCGCCGCGCGAGAACTGCGACGGTGCCGCCGCTGCCGCCGCCCGTGATTTTCGCTCCCCACAGTCGACGACCGGCCGAATCCTGCACGAGCTTTACCAGTAGATCGGTTCCCTCCGAACCCAATCCGCAGTTTGAGTAACTCTCGTGCGCCTGGTACATCAACTCGCCCAATCTCGGCGCCTGGTCTGCGCCCTTCCAGTTCTTCAGAATCGCCGCAAACTCGGACACACGGGCATGTTCATAAATCGGATGACGCGTGGCCGCCAAAACCGGATACTCAGTTGCGGGATTTACCGACGTGACAGTATCAGTGATTCCCTCATACCGGTCCAGAAAATCCCGCCCCGACATTCGGCTGGGAACGTGGGGTGAATATAACCGCTCAAATTCCTCCGGCGCGATGTTGGCAAGGTACCCGTGCCATCGCGGATCATCGATAATCACTTTTCCCTGGCTCTGTATTGCAGTTAGGCCCGCTAAGTCCGCGATGATCCGGTATCCCATAAACGCGGCCGTGCGCACTGTTCCATAATCGCCGCCACCAACTGAATGACGAATGCCGGAGTCCAAACCCCAGATTTCCAGTTCGGCGGGCAACTCAATGGTGCCGCGGAGTTGCGCCGGCTGGCATAACAACTCGAGCAGGCGGTTCGCCTCGCCACAAGCAGAGGTCATCTGATCCATTACGCCGCAGGGCGCGCCGGCAATCAGGTTTTCGACCATCTGGCACCACAAGGCCAATTCGGTCGGTGAAATCTTCAGTTCATAAGCTGCGGCCACCGCCTGCATCGACGCGACTTCAATCGCCGCCGACGAGCTGACACCTTTGCCCTCCGGTACGGCTGACTGAATCAGGATGTCTGCGGCGTTATCAAATGAAACATTGCGCTCGCGCATCAGCACCGGAAAAGCGCCGGCCACATAGGCCGCCCAGTGGCTGTCGGGATCCTGTTTGAACCGGGCCAGCAACCCGGCAAAGTCAACCGCGCGCAATTCATCAAGATCGATCTCGAACAATCGTGGCGCGCGGTCTGTCTCTGCGGCTACGCTCGCAATTCGGAGCGCCTTACCCGGACGCCGTTGAGCGGCGACATGGGTCGCGCTCTGAATGGGCCAGGGCAGCATCAACGAACCCGAGTAGTCAGCGATGCCGCCCATCAGGTCCAGGCGGCCGGGCGCGCGCGTGATAATCACCTCGCCGGATGAGCCTAACAAGTTGCGCCAGGCCGGCGGCAACGACGCGATTCGTGTGTCGAGCGACGCGATGAACTCCTGCGTGTCTGTCATGCGGTACGCACGCCTCTGGCGTGCTCATCAAAGTCTCACGAAAGCACGCCGGAGGCGTGCGTACCTACAGCAATCCGCGCCGCTCTAAGGCGGCGAGCAGCAACGGTTCGATCTGGGCGCGGATGTCCTCGTTGGCATAGCCCGCCCAGGCAACATCGGCTTCAACATTAAGCGGCGCCCGCAATTGCCCGCCGCGCACATCAGTGACGATGACCCCGGCTTCGCGCGCGATCAATTCCGTGCACAGGTCGTAAGGATGAGAACAGATCCCGAGGGCCGCGCCTCTGCGGCTGAGCGTCTTCTCCATCAAGGGCCGCAAGTCCGCAATAAAGCGGTCGTGACCGCACATCAATTCGTAAAGCTGCCCCGCCGACGACGCATATTGATCCTCAAAACAATGGGCCTTGCCACGCCTCACCGGTCCCAACGCGGCCAGCACAATCTCTTCGTCGATGGCCGCCAATTCCTGGCGCGCGCCGGGAAAGAACCGCGCCACCGACGCATAGCCGTGGGCAATGGTTCTGGCGCGCGAGGGCAGAAGGCTCAGGCCGTTGGTCTCTTTGGTTATCCGATTAAAGCGTTCAGCCTGAACTCCCTGTCCGCGCATCGACCAGAGGCAATCGGACAGGTGTTGTTTATTGATTGGAATCTCAGTCTGAATCGCCAGCTCGATGTCGCTCAAATTCGTATCCGGCCCGCGATTTGGGGCCACGCCCGTGAGAATCCAGGCGCTCCGTTTCTGATACATCAAACCGCGCGTGCCGTCGATCGGATCGACAATGATGCGCCAGACCGCGCGGTCTTCGGCCGCTCCGCGCGGCAGCGCCATCTGGCCGTGGGGCAAGCCTTCGGCCACCAGGACCACCGGGGCCGTGGCAGCAATTTCGCGCTCACAGAAATCGATCAACAACTCTTCCGTAAACGAGTCCACTGCATAAATCGTATCGCCTTCTTCCTCGCGCGCGACTGCCGACACCGACTCGAGCGACATGCGTTCGCAGGCGTCAACCACGCGCTGCCGGATCAGTTCGTGCAGATGCTTCAGCGGCGGCAGCAGTGAACTGGAATCGGCAGACGTTGGCATTGGGAATGGCGGTGCGCGTTCAGATCATTCGGTGTAATGGATGTTGGGTAAGGCGCGCAGCTCCGCGGCCTTCTCCTCGGCTGATGTGTCACTAAGGAAGTTGCCGCCGCCAATTTCCGGGCCGGCGAGATACTTCAAAAGATTCGGCCGCCGCAAGGGTGGGTGGAATTCGATATGAAAATGGAACGCGCGATAATCGCCGCCGTCTGTGGGCGCCTGATGCAGCGGCATGACGTAAGGGAAAGGCATCTGCCATAGATTGTCGAAGCGCACCACGATGTCTTTCAGCACGGCGGCGAGATCTTTTACCTCGGCATCACTCAAGGCGGCAATGCTCGGATGCGTCCGCTTGGGCGCGACAAAGACTTCATAAGCATAGCGGGCAAAGTATGGCAAAAAGGCGATCGCGGTTTCGTTCTCGGAAATGATCCGCGTTTGATCGCGGCGCTCGCCGGCGATGATGTCAGCGAACAAAGTGCGCCCCGTTTCGCTAAAGTAACGCTGGCTGGCGCGCGCTTCGGTCTCGATAGTTTTGAACACAAAGTTGGTCGCATATATCTGGCAGTGTGGATGCGGATTCGAGACGCCGACTACCTCACCTTTGTTCTCAAAAATCAAAACATGATCGATCTCTGCGCGGGCGCCGAGATCCGCATATTCGCGCTGCCACGCGGACACCAGCGCTTCGACCTCGCAGCTCTTTAATTGCGCCAGAGATAGATCGTGCCGCGGCGAATAGCAAAGCACACGCGCGATTCCCTGAGCGGCGCGATTACGAAAGACGTCGGAATTGACGCTGGGCGGCGCGGGCGCGTCCAAACCGACGCACGGGTGATCGTTATTGAAAATGAAGATGCCGTCGTACTGCGGATTGACCGCGCCGCTCACCCGCGGGTTGCCGGGACAGAGATAACAGTCGGCGGCGTAATGCGGGCGCGCGCGGTTCTCCTGCTGGACCGTTTCGCCGCTCCACGGACGGTCCTGTCGATGGGCTGCGACGATCACCCATTCTTCACGCAACGGATGCCATCGTTCTTCCCAGGTCATGGTGTAGTTCCGGTCCCGCCCGAAATATCTGCAGCTACTGCCCCTGGCGGAGGCGTGTCGCCGCGCGCAGATTCGCGCAGCGAAGCGATCTGCCGCCGATTGCGGCGCTCACTGAGAATTTGATCGGCCATCACGCCGAGCAGGATGACCGCGCCCATCACCGCAAAATCGAGCGAACTGGGAATGCCCAGCAGATTCACCAGATTTCGCAGAACCTGCAGCAGCGCTGCCCCGATCAGAATACCGACCACGGATCCCTCGCCGCCGCGCAGCGAGCATCCGCCCAGGACCGCCGCCGCAATTCCGTAAAGTTCGTAAGCGTTGCCGTGGTTCGCCGGCGAAACTGAGTTCGTATAGAACGCAAAGATGATCCCCGAGATGGCCGTCAGCGCTCCGGCAATCACGTAAGCAATGGTGATTGTCCAGCGAGTGTTGATGCCCGCGTAGCGTGCGGCTTCCGGGTTCCGGCCCGTCGCGAACAAGTAACGGCCATAGACAGACCGATGCAACACTATCCAGGTCACGATGCTGATCAAAATCAAAAGGACAAAAGGCATCGGAATGCCAAACACATTTCCATTGGCGAGGAACCGCAGAAAGTCGAAGCCGCCGACGGTGCCAAAGCCTTTCGTTTCATCTTTGGTAATAAACCGCGCCAGCCCGCGGTAAAACAGCAGGCCGCAGAGCGTGACGATGAACGGCTGCATGTTCACGCGCGTAATCAGCAGGCCATGAATGAAGGTGAGCGACATGGCAATGCCGACACACGCGAGCACCGCGAGCACCACGCCGAGGTGCCATTCGGTCAGCATCATCGACAACAGCACGCCCAGTAAGGCCATCATCGATCCGACCGACAGCTCAATGCCGCCGGTGATGATGACCAGCCCCAGTCCGATGCTGAAGATGCCGAAGGCGCCGATCTGCCGGGCCAGATTCTGCAGGTTGATCGCCACCAGAAAGTTCGGGTTGATCACCGACACGATTACGCACAGCACAATGAGGAGAACGAAAATGCCGAGTTCCTTTTTCATGAGTCTCTTCGTCCCGGCTCAGACCTCAAAGATTGCAAATTGCAATTGCTAACCGCAAATTTCGTTTTTTGCGGCGCGCCTGTCTGCCGGCCAGGTTCGGAATAAATCTCTGTATTACTAAAGCTTTGGTTCTTAGAGCACTTATCGCGACGGCCGGAGCAATTGAAATTTTCAATTTGCGATTCCCCGCTCCCCTCAATTCAGGCTCGCGCCAGTCGCCAGCCGCATCACCGCTTCTTCGCTGAACTGCGGCCGCTCCAGAATGCCGGTTATTCTTCCTTCGTGCATGACCGCAATGCGATCGCTGATGCCCAGCACTTCTTCCATCTCGCTGCTAATCACGATCACCGAAACGCCTTCACCGGCAAGTCTGCGAATCAGCGCATAGATTTCCGACTTCGCGCCGATGTCGATGCCGCGGGTAGGCTCATCAAAGATTAGCACTTTAGGCGACAGCGCCAGCCATTTGGCCAGCACCACTTTCTGCTGGTTACCACCGCTCAAATTCGCCGCTTTCATTTCCGGCGACGGCGTCTTGATATTGATCGTCGTGCAGGCCGTCCTGGCAGCCGCGGTTTCCTTCGCCGAGCTAATCAACCCGGCGGTCGCATAGCGATCCATCCCGGGTAGCGACACGTTCTCCCGGATATTGAAATCAACTATCAAACCGCATTGCCGCCGATCTTCCGGCACCAGGTAGATGCCCTGCCTGATGGCGTCACGCGGAGTTGAGATACGCAGGGCCTGCCCGCCCAGCGCCACCTCGGCGCTCTGCGCCGACTCCACGCCAAAAATGGCGCGGGCCACTTCTGTGCGACCGGCGCCCACCAGTCCGGCAACGCCCAGCACTTCGCCCCGGCCGACACTGAACGAGACGGGCGTGGTCGGGTATCTCAGGGTCCGGAGATTGCGCACCGACAACCATTCACGATCCGACATGGCGGCCTGGTCGTCGCCTGATTTGAAGAAGTCTTTCAAATCGCGCCCAACCATCATGCGCACCATGCGCTCGTGACTGATTTCCGCTCGTGATAAGGCCCCGACATTGCGGCCGTCCCGCAAAACCACGACGCGATCGGCGATCTCTTCGATCTCGTGCAGCCGATGTGAAATGTAAATGATGCTGACTTCGCGCGCCTTCAGGTCACGGACAATTTCCAGCAGCCGCCGCGTCTCTGAAAGCGTGAGACTCGAAGTCGGCTCATCCATGATCAGAATGCGGGCGCCGGCAGAAATCGCCCGCGCTATTTCCACCAACTGCTGCTGCGCCAGCGAAAGTTTGGCGACCGGCGTGCGGCTGGGAATATCGAGTCCCAGCCTGGCCAGCAAAGCATCGGCATCACGATATAACCGGCCGCGGTCGATCAACTTCAACCAGCCGGCGGTGGTCGGTTCGCGATGCAGAAAAACATTCGCCGCCACATCCAGATTGTCCAGGACGCTCAGCTCCTGATGAATGAATTCGATCCGGAGGCGGCTCGCATCACGCGGCGAATTAATCTCCACCGCCTGGCCGTCGAGGCGAATTGAGCCGGCGTCCCGCTGAATGACGCCGCCCAGGATTTTCATCAAGGTCGACTTGCCGGCGCCGTTTTCACCGATCAGGGCGACCACCTCGCCCGCACAGATATCGAGGTCCACCTGTTCCAGGGCAATCACCCCCGGAAAGCGCTTACTGACGCCCGACATTGTCAGAACCGCCTGCGGCAGCGGGCGGTCAATCGGTGTATCCATCATCGTGTCAACCAGCCCTTAACGGACTTAGCGGCCGCGCAACAGTTTAATTTTCGCCGCGAACTCATCCACCTGATCTTTCTTGATCGCCAGCGTCGGGACAAAAATCTGTTTACCCGCGGGAATGCCTGAACGGTCGCCATCGAGTATCCTGGCGATCAGCTTCATCGACTGGTAGCCGAATTCGAACGGCTGCTGCACGACCGTGCCATAGATCGATCCGTCTTTAATCCCGTTCAGTGTCTCATCTTCTTCATCGAAGGCGATGATTTTTACTTTGCCGATTTTGCCCGCATCGCGAACGGCGCCGACAATGGCCGGCCCGTTGTAGGACCACAAACCGACAAGCGCCGCTACGTCGGCGTTGTTAACCAGGGTGTCGGCGGCGTTCGATTTAGCGCGCACACGGTCGGCGTTATCCGTACGCACGTCAATAATCTGAACGTTGGATCCTTGCAGCGCTTCTTTAATTCCCTGGTAACGTTGCTGCGCATTTGCCGCATCCAGGGTGCCGACAAAAACCATGATCTTGCCGCCTTCCGGCAAAGCCTCTTTGATCAGGCCCCCAGCCTGATGTCCGGCCGCGACGTTGTCGGTGCCGATGTAGCAGACCCGATCACTTTTGGGGGCATCGCTGTCCTGAGTAATGACCAGCGCCTGTTGCGCCGCGCGATTGAGCAGCTGCGTCTGGTTGACCGGATCAACCGGACTGATGGCGAACCCGTTGACGCCCTTCGCCAGCAGGTCATCGACTATGCGCTGTTGCTCGGCGGCGCTGCCGTCTGAGTCAATCCGGAAATCGACCTCGATGTTCGGCAGCTCGGCCGCGGCCTTTTCAGTTCCCTTCCGCGATATAGTCCAAAAATCAGATGCATTGTTTGTGACAAAAGCCAGCTTATACTTCTTGCCGGCGCCATTTTTCTGACAAGCTGCGAACAAAATTGCGGCAGTCACAAGCAGCGCACAAACGAATCCATACGCGATACGCGATGTTTTTGCTCTCATCTCTCCTCCAGTTTTTGCGTTGCATGGTAAAGGGCAAATAAAAAATGTCAAATGATTCATTGGTCGGGCGCTGAAAATTTGGAGCGCGCCGGCTTGTTCGGCGCTTTGTTTAAGAGGTAAAGCGCGGGCAATTCGGCGCCCTCCAAACTAAGACAATGGCGACTGGTGCAGCGGACGTAGCGCTGGATAAATGCGGCGGAAGATTTGATACTGCCGCTCCAACACGTCCACACTTTCTCCCACCGGTTCGGTCTCAGACTTGATTCGCACCACGGAATTACACGCCTCATCAACTGAAACCCAGGCTCGGACACCGACACCGGCCAGCAAGGCAGCGCCATACGCCGCCCCTTCTTCAGCCTCGACAATGCTGACCGGCTGCCCGTAAATGTCGGCCTGAATCTGCCGCCACAGCGTCGATCGCGCGCCCCCGCCTCCCAGCCTGACTTCCTGCACCGGCACATTCATGGTCTTAAAAATTTCAAAGGTGTCGCGGAGGCTGAACGTCACTCCCTCGAGAATGGCCCGCACCACATGCGCGCGGGTGTGACTCGCAGTCAACCCGACCAGCGCCGCGCGTGCGTGCGGATCGAGATGCGGTGTGCGCTCTCCCATCAGGTAAGGCGTCCACAGCAGACCGTTCGCGCCGGCGGGAATCCGGGCCGCCTCGTCAGTCAATCGTTCGTATGGATCACGTCCATCGTCAACGCCCGCGCCAAATTGATCCCGGAACCAACGCAGCGAAAGTCCCGCGCCCTGCGTCACGCCCATCACGTGCCAGCGGCCAGGCACCGCATGACAGAAAGTATGGACCCGCCCTTTTGGATCGAGCGCGGGTTTGTCGCTGGCCGCAAATACCACCCCGGACGTGCCGATGGTGGCGCTCACCGTGCCGGCCTTGACGATCCCCATGCCGACGGCGCCCGCTGCTTGATCGCCACCACCCGCCACCACCGGCGTTCCGGCGCATAAGCCCGTGGCCTCCGCCCCTGCTGATGAAACGACGCCGGTGACTTCCGGCGACTCATACGCGCGCGGCAGAAACGCCTCGTTGATTTCGGCCGCCGCGAGCATGTGTTGAGACCAGCGACGGTTGGTCACGTCGAACATCAGGGTACCTGACGCATCGGCAACATCGGTGGCCTTGTCACCCGTAAGGCGCAAGCGAACATAATCCTTTGGCAAAAGGACGGAGCGCACCTGACGCCAAATCTCAGGCTCCCGATCGCGCACCCAGAGCAGTTTCGGCAGAGTAAATCCGGTCAGCGCGGGGTTGCAGGTCAATTCGATCAGCCGCGCCGCGCCGACCTTTTCCGTGATGGCGAGGCACTGATCGCTGGTGCGCTGATCGCACCAGATAATCGATGGCCGCAGGACTTCATCGCCCTGATCGAGCAACACTGCTCCGTGCATCTGCCCGGAGAAACCCACCGCCTTTATTTCCTGCGCGGCGACTCCTGAATTGGCCAGCACCTGGCGCACTGCGAACTTTGCCGCCCGCCACCAATCGCGCGGATCCTGCTCAGCCCAGCCCGTTTGCGGGGAAGCAAAAGGCTCGTGTTCGGCGGTTGCCGCGGCCGTAATTCGGCCTTGGGTGTCAATCAACAGCGCACGGGTACCGCCCGTCCCCACATCGATTCCTAGAAATGCCATCGGCTTATTATCTCGGCGCTATCTTTAATTTGGAGTGCGCCGAATTGTCGGCGCCTTTGCGGCATAGACCAAAGCGGTGACGAGTCACCGCACTCCAAGGTAGTGGTAGATCTTAAGTGCAGCTTGCCGCGCCCCCACTGCGGAAAGGCTTGCCTTTCCGATAGGTCGTTAAGGGTTGGTCGAGGCGACGCCTCGCGCCGCAGGCATAGCCTGCGCCAGCCCTGGGGCTGCGCTGCGCGGTAAGGCAAGCCTTACCGCACTGAGACGGCAAGCCGCCGTCTGAACCGAGAAAATCCAATCTGTACCACTATCCACTCCAAACTATGACACGGCCTTGTATCTCCTTTTCTTAACACAAGTCGGCGGTTTAGAACATAATTTTGTGAGCTGATTTCTTCCCGTACGGTTTCTAATCTCACGTGACTCCCGCAAGTTATGCAAATATGGCCCGTTCATTCACCTGAGGAATTTATGACCATGAAAACACCCCGGCGCTCGGCGCTTCGTCAAAGACTCCTGGCCCAAACGTTCAGCTGCGGCCGAAAACTGCGGACCATACAATATATGTTTTCCATCGCTGTGTCGGTGACCGCGATTGCCCTGCTCGCATTTATTTTTCAGATCGCGGGCTGGGAGACTCAAATCGTCAGCGCCCAGCAGACCGATTATCCGCAGCTTAAGTCGCAAGCTGAAAAACTTTTTGCCGACGGCTCTTACGCGCGCGCGCACGAAGTGTACGAGAAGATCTCCAGAACCGGACTGGCGCCGGAAGAGGTTCGTTGGGTGGAGTTCCGGCTCGCCGACACTGAGTGGCGCGCGCAGGCCGCCACGGAAACTTCCGACACGACGAATTTTGAAACAGCCCAGAAGCAGCTCGAAGAACTGATTCGGACGCATGAAAAAGACGACCAGCATGATCTGGTCTGGGCTGAGGCGCACGAGTCTCTGGCCGATTTCTTTTGGGTCAGGCGAAACTCAATTAATTGGGGGGCGGCCTGGCCGCACTATCAGCCGGCGCTTGATTGGTGGGCCGGTCAACGCGAAATCGATCGCGCCCGCGATCGCTATCTTAGGATCGTTTTCAAAGCCGCGGAACCGCCGCGCTTCAACTCTGATTACTATTACACCTACTACGGCAATTACATCCCGCTCGATGTGCTCGAGAATGCTCTGAAGATCAGCGACCGCGCCAATGACCAGACCCATCTGCACTACTTGATCGCCATGACGATGCGCTATGCCGGCGGAGATTGGGAACAGCGGCAGCGCATCCCTGATGAGTTCGAAGCAGCGCTCGCGGCGGGAAAGAAATCTGACTGGTATGACGATGCGCTCTTTTATTACGCCGAATGGATGAACAACACCGGCACGATTCGCCAACTGGACGAGAGTAATTGGGCGCAGGAGCCTGATTACAACAAAGCCCTGGAATTGTATCGCCGCCTTACTTCAGAGTTCGTCAAAGGCGAAACCCGTTACTACGATCAGGCGCTCGATCAGATCAAGAACATCACCCAACCAACCTTAAGTGTCGCCGTCTCGAACATCTTCCTGCCTGACTCTGAACTTCAGTTTGCCCTGGAGGCGCGTAATCTGAAGCAAGCCGCCTTTGCGCTGTACAAAGTCGACCTGACACGCGACGTCCGCTTCATCGCGACCTCTGACGAAAACCAGGACGAGGTCGAAGGCGATGGCGACGGCGACAACAGCTGGGTGCGCCGGCTGCGCCCGCTGGGCCAACCGGTGAAGGTCTGGAACAAGACTCTCAATGAAAAAGGCGATCACAAACCGGTCAGTGAACAAGTTCCCATCGAAGGCAAACTGCCGCCGGGAGCTTATTTGCTCGAAGCCAAGAGCGGCACGCTGTCGTCTCGCGATGTGCTTCTGATCAGCGACGCCACGATCGTGTTGAAGTCTTCGGCCAAACAGGCCCTGGTCTTCTTCTGCAATGCGGTAACCGGCGCGCCGATTCCCAATGCGACCGTCGCTTTCTGGGAGAGTTACTACACCAATGGAAAATGGCATTGGCGCAAAACCACACTCACGACTAATAGCGATGGGCTGGCCCCGGTCACCCTGAAGAGCGTAGAAACCTCGCGCAACCTGTTTGTCTCGGCGGTCAGCGGTGAGCGGCAATCATTTGCCGGCGGCTATGCGAACGGGTATCCCCGCTATGGCGACGCGTGGAAGATCTACGCCTTCACGGACCGGCCGGCTTACCGGCCCAAAGAGACGGTGCAATGGAAATTTATCGCGCGCCGTTCCGGCAATGGCTCCTATTCAACGCCCGCCAATCAAGTCGTCGAATATCAGATCACCGATCCGCGCGGCACCAAAGTAACCGAAGCGAAAACCACGCTGAATGCTTTCGGCAGCGCCTGGGGTTCGCTGGATCTTACTGAGCAACTGCCGCTGGGCGAATACAACATTCAATTCTGGGACGACGGCCGCCACAACAGCATCGGCAGCGCGCGGCTGTTTCGGCTGGAAGAATACAAGCTGCCGGAATTCAAAGTCGCGGTAAAGACTCCGGAAGAAAACGGCAAGAAGAAATCGTTTCGGCTGGGCGAAAAGGTGGAGGTGAATATCCAGGCTGACTATTACTTTGGTGGTCCGGTCGGCAACGCTTCAGTCGAAGTCCTCGTCTACCAAAATCCTTATTATCACTACTGGTATCCCTATCGTGACTACGAGTGGTATTACGAAGACTTCAATCCCGGGCGCAACTATTACGGCGGCGGCTCGGTGATCAAGCGCGAGACGATTAAGACCGACGCCACCGGCAAAGCCCAACTCACCTTCGATACTCCCCGCGAAAATTACAATCAGGACTTCGAGTATCGCGTCGAAGCGCGGGTCACCGATTCATCGCGGCGCGAGATCATGGCCACGGATACCGTGCGGGTGACGCGCCAGCGGTATTACGTCTACCCGAGGCCGCAGCAGAATATCTACCGGCCGCAGGACAAGGTGGGCATCGATTTCAAAGCGCTCGATGCCAACGAGCAACCGGTCATGACCGAAGGCACGGTGAAGGTCACGCGCGACTACTGGTACGAAATCTGGACCGATCCCAACGGCCGTGAAGTAAAAGGCGATGAATTGCGTCTGATGCGCGAAAAGTCCAGATCGTTTCCGCCGCCGCCAATTAAAGGCCAGCGTCCGTGGCAGCTAAAGTTCCAGGGTTATCAACACGACGACATTCTCACGCAAACTTTGAAAACCGATGCCGAAGGCGCGGCGCAATTGAACTTCAAGCCTGAGCGCGACGGCTACTATCACATTCAATGGCAGAGCACCCAGGGCAAAGACCGGCGGGATCGCTTTCTGCCGCCGGTTAAAGCCGAAACGACGCTCTTCGTGGCGACCAATGCGACAACCGAAACTGGCTACCGGCCCGGCGGTGTCGAGATCGTGGTTGACAAAGATACCTTCCGCGCCGGCCAGACTGCGCCGGTCATGATTTCCGTGCCGTCCAACGATCGCTACGTCCTGTTCAGTGTCGAAGCCGATGATCTGTACAGCTACCAACTCCTGCACGTGACCGGAACCGCCAAGCTGCTCCAACTCCCCATCACCGAACAACACGTTCCCAATATCTATCTGCACGCAGCGATGGTGGCCGACGAGCAAATGTACGTGGATCAGAAACCGATCGTCATTCCGCCGGTGCAGCAGTTCCTCAATGTCGAGGTCAAATCAGATCGCGAACAGTACCAGCCGCAGGAAGAAGGCACGCTTTCGATCACGGCGAAAGATGCGGAAGGCAGACCGGTCGCGGCTGAGATCGCGCTCGGCATGTTCGATGAGTCGGTCAAATACATTCAAAGCGACTACGCCGGCGATCCGCGCCAGTTCTACTACGGGACCAAGCGATCCGACAGCGTGCAAACGCAGAGTACATTCAATCAGAAGTCCTATGCGACGTTGGTTAAGAACAAGCGGGGCGATCTGGTTGATCAGAAACAGCGGGCCGGCGAAGACGAAGATGAACGCAAGGATGTCGGTGGCGGAGGCGGGGGCGCAGGTCTTAGAGACAAAGAAGTAACTCGCGCGCAAGGGCCGGCGGAAGCTGAATTTGGACGGTCCGCGAAAAATACCGCCGCTGACCGGCTGGAAGCTGCCAAGCCGATGGTGGCAAGTGTAGATGGCGCGCTGAAGACTCCGGCTGCCCCACCGCCGCAAGGCACGCCCGGACAGGAACCAGCGGTGCAGGTCCGCAGCGACTTTCGTTCGACTATTCTGTGGTTGCCCGACGTGAAGACTGATCAGAGCGGTGCGGCCAGCGTGAAGGTGAAATACCCCGACTCGCTGACCACCTGGGAAGCGACTGCGCGCGTCGCCTCGATGACCAATCAATTCGGCATTGGCAATGTTTCCACGCGCACCAAGCAGCCCCTGATTGTCCGCCTGGAAGCGCCCCGGTTCTTCGTAGTCGGCGATCAAGTCACTGTCTCAGGCGTCATCAACAACAATACCGATCAGCCGATGCGCGTGGCGCCAAAGCTGGACGCCGAAGGATTGACGGTGACGGGTCTGGTGGTCGAAGGCAAACCCGTCAAAGGCGAACCTGGACCAGTCGAAGTGAAGCCCAACAGCGAAGCGCGCGTTGATTGGCTGGTCAACGTTACCCATGCCAGCGAGGCCAGGCTCAGGGTTGAGGCGCGCGGCGAAAAATATGCCGACGCCATGGAAAAGAACTTCACGATTTACGAACACGGCATCGAGAAATTTGTGTCGCGGTCAGGCAAGATGCGCGGCGACAGCGTGGCCATCAAACTCGATATCCCCAGAGAACGCCGGGACGATTCAACCAGGCTCACGGTCCAGATCGCCCCGAGTCTGGCCGTCACCATGCTCGACGCGCTGCCGTATCTGATTGACTATCCGTACGGCTGCACTGAACAAACGATGAGCCGCTTTCTACCGGCCGTGATTACCACGAAGACTCTGCGGGATCTCGGTCTCAAACCTGAGACGGCGATGAACCGGGTCTTCGGCGGGATCGAATCATCCACCGCCGGCGCGACGCATCCCGCCGGCAAGCATGATCTCAAAGAACTCGACGCGATCACCAAACAGAGTCTCGAACGGCTCTATAACTTCCAACACGCCGATGGGGGTTGGGGTTGGTGGAAAGAGGGAGACAGCGACCACTTCATGACGGCGTATGTGGTCTGGGGAATGACGCTGGCCCAGCAAGCGGGAATTCAGATCAAAACGGATGCCCTCGCCCGCGGAGCGGCATATCTCGACAAAGAATTAGTAGAGGAGGAAGCGAACTATGACGAGCAGGCATGGATGCTGCACGCGCTGGCCCTGTATGAATCGTCGGAACGGCCGGCCGTCTCCATCACTCAATTCCAGACCAGGTCCTTCAACAACCTCTGGAACAATCGTGACAAGTTGAATGCTTATACGCGTTCTTTGCTGGCGCTGTCGGCGCATTACTTCGGCTACCACGACCAGGCAAAGACGTTGATCCAAAACCTCGAAAACGGGGTGAAGGTTGATACCAAACCGGACGTTTCAATTGTGCAGAATGGCGCGCAGTCGTCCGACCCTTCGGTCATGGGCACGGCGCATTGGGGCGAAGACGGCGTTTATTGGCGCTGGTCCGACGGCGGCGTCGAGGCAACTTCGTTTGCCTTGCGCGCCCTGCTGGCCATCGATCCGCAGAATAAGTTGATCGAGCCGGTCACCAACTGGCTCATCAAGAACCGCCGCGGCGCGCAGTGGAACAACACCCGCGACACGGCGATGGTCATCATGACGCTCGATGACTATCTGCGCACCAGCAAAGAACTACAATCGAGCCTGACCTATGAATTGCTGGTGAACGGGAACCCGGTGGCCACCAGGACGGTTACGGCCGACGAGGCCCTCGGCGCACCCGGGCAGTTCGAAATCTCACGCCAGGCGCTGCGTGACGGACCGAATGAAATCACCATCAGACGCACAAACGGCAGTGGGCCGCTCTATTTTTCAGCGCAGGCAAAGTTCTTCAGTCTGGAGGAACCTTTGACGCCCGCCGGCAATGAGATTTTTGTCCGGCGCCAGTATTTCAAACTGGTGAATCATCCCACCTTACTAAAGGGTTTTGTGTCTGAGCGCGTGCCTTTGAATGACGGCGAAACGGTCAAGAGCGGCGAACGGGTCGAAGCCGTGATTACCGTCGAGGCGAAAAACAACTATGAGTATCTGCTGTTCGAGGATTTGAAGCCCGCCGGATTGGAAGCAGTCCAACTCCAGAGCGGCAGCAATCTCTACGCGCGGCAACTCAAGTCAGGTGCGGTGCAAGGCCGGAATTCGACCCTGATGAACTTTACCTCCGACGCCGACTTCACCGGAGAGTCGCGCTGGGTCTATCAGGAGCTGCGCGATCGCAAGGTGGCCCTTTTCATCGATCACCTGCCGGAAGGCGTCTGGCAAATCACTTATGAATTGCGCGCTGAAAGTCCCGGCGCCTTTCATGCGCTGCCGGTCATGGGCCAGGCGATGTACGTTCCGGAGATTCGCACCAATGGCAGCGAAGTGAGAATCAAGGTGGTGGACTAGGTCAGAACCGCCTGCGGTAGCCGGCGGGCCAGTCTTTCTCAAGACCAGCTTATTGGATAAGAGATGGGCCCGCCCGCAACCGCAGGCGGCCCATGACTAGAGATTCATCTTCAGAAATTTCAGAAACACTTCCCAGTCTGACGGAATGGTTCCGTGTCCGCCATGGTGCATGAAATAACCGAGCCTCGTACCGAGGAGTTGACCTGCCGCCGGCATTTGATCTGACTCGATTCCGCCCTGACCCAATAAACGGTAAACCGGCGTGGCGGCAACCGCGGCCAGGAACTCGCCTTTCGGATCGGACCAGAAGTCCTGATCGCCTGTTTGCAGCAACAATGGACGCGGAGCAATCAGGGCAATCAACATGTGAGAATCAACCGGAAACTCGCTTACGTGATCGCCATACTTCTGATAGTTGGCGGCGAACTGATATGGGTACCTGGTGGGCGCGGTCAGATGCTTGATCGTCTCGCCGTAATTGCGCCGGCTGAGAGCGGCCCCACCCTCGCCCGAGCAACTGGCGATGACCACGGCAAAGCGAGGGTCGTGCGCGCCGGCCCAAAGCACAGTCTTGCCTAAACGCGACACGCCGAAGATCGCCACGCGCTTCGCGTCCACGTTGTTGTCGGTCTCGAGGTAATCCATGGCGCGGCTCAGGCCCCACGCCCAGGCCCCGATCGAGCCCCACTCGTCAGCGGCCGGTTCGGTCTGGCCAGACTTCAGATACAACGCGCGCACACCGTCAGGTATCCCGCCCAGGAAATCCGGATCGATGTCGCCGTAATAGACAGTGGCCACCGCGATCCCCTGGGCCAGAAACGGCAGCACATCGAGACGGCCAAGAGCTCCTCCCTTGGGCGCGGGGGCTCGCTTCTTGTCACGTCCCCAGATCTCGCCGGGTTTGATACCCGGATCATCCACCGCGCTGGAGTTGGCGGTAAAGCTCAGATTCAAAAACACGGGCACCGGCTTGTTCGCGTTCGCGGGAAGATAGATCAACAGGTCCATCTTTGGCCCGGTCTTATTCCGTGAAAAGTAAATAGTCACCTGCCGCCTGATGGCCTTGCCGTCAAGCGCCGGGGTGCCTTTATCAAAAACGTCAAAGCTCATGTCCGCCGGCCGGCCCGGGCTGCGGCCAAACTGGTTCTCTTCAAACAGGCGCACAATTTCCGGCCGCCGTTTCTTCATCCACTCGTTAGCATCGCGAACCTTCTTGCCGTTCGCGAACATCAACGGATCAGGCAAGACGTAGGCGCCGACTCGCGCTTCGTCATAGTTGACGGGAATACCCGCGACGTTGGTGGGTGGCGCAGGCGGTTGTTGCGCCATCGCCGAGGTTAGCGAAAGCAGGAAGACTGAGCTCAACGATGCAATGACAGAGTATTTGAATCGCATATGAGTCCTTATTGAAGATCAGGGCGGGGGCAAGTCACGTTCCCTCACCACGGTGGCGGTACAGTTTGACGTTTCTTATTCACACCGCGGCTCTAGCCTGGTGTGCCAAGCACCATAACGAGATCAGAAACCGTTTAAACGGCAATCATAAAGTTGACTCACCAGTCCGCGGAGCGGACGACGGCATAAAGCCTGGGGCGTAAGCCCCAGGATCAATCGCAGAAAGAATTCGAGCCTGCGGAGCGGGCGACAGCCGATTGGAGTCCACGTAGCCGCCCACCGCCAGGGCTGTCGCCCGCTCCGCGGGCTCATTGTTCCGAAATGTCCGTATTCCTGGGGTTCCGCTGCGCTTCAGCCCAGGCTTTACGCTGTCGTGCGCTCCGCGCACTGAGCATCAGCTGAGTCAACTATATGACTGCCGTTTGACGGTTTCCAGCTTCAGCTCAGCCAACTCGCCGCGCTGAAGCGGCGGCGTGAATGAGAGGATTCTCTCAAACTGAAACTTCACCGCAAATTTGAAGTGCTACATGGGCAATCTAAAAATGCACCCTTCCTGACCTGAGAGTTGGCGAAGGTTCATTACTCACCTGACAAGTCTCCCACCTCCAGAAGGGTGGCTTACCTCCCGCTATTGGCGAATCAACGAAACGATTTTTACCGGACCGAGAATTCCTGAGGGCGGCAGCGCCGGATTCGGGGCTGGAGCGCCCGGCGGCGGTGCGGGCACGTTTAGTACTTTCTTATCTGCCGGCCCCAAACGATCGCCGATGATCCGGTTGGTCCATTCGTTAGTGACTTTGATTTCCAGTTGATTGTCACCGGGCTTCAACACCCTGGTTACATCCCACACATAAGGTGGCTTCCACAATGTCCCTAATGAATGGCCGTTGAGGGAAACCTCCGCCAGGTCATAAACCATGCCGAGATTGAGCTGAATTTGCGCGTCCTGATCAAACCAATACTTCGGCGCCTTGATAGTTTTCGCGTAAGTCGCGGTACCGGAAAAATACTTCACGCCATCTTCGGCGCCGGCCGTCCATGTTTCAAGCTTCGGCAGTTGAATAGACGGCGGCGCCCCGAGATTCGGTGGAAAACTGATGGTCCATGGTCCATCGACGACCGCAAGAAGTCCCTGCTTTTCGACGTCCCGGAAGCGCGGACGCGGCAAAGTCTCCCGGGGAAACACTACGAAGACAGATTCTCGAGCAGACAAATGAAGCGGTACAGTGGTGCGATCGTCCGCGCGATCATAGTCCGACGCTTCTATCAAACCTGAATCCGGGCGCCAGATTTCAGGCGCTTTACCGTTGACGCGAAATCGCATCTGTAGATCTTGCGGCTGGTCACTGCGGCTGGCGACAAAATAGATGTCCGTGTCACCCGTGCGTCGATGAGCCCAGGCGATCGGCGCATCCAGCCCACGACTGTATTCGACATCCTTCGGCACTTTCATAGTGGCGAGAACTTCCGCCGGCGGCAAACCCCAGACGACCCAGCCCTTCCCGAACTGATGCCTGGTGCGGCTGATGCCGTCCGTGTCACCCCACAACTCCGACGCGATCCTCTCGATCTCCGTGTCTGACTGCGGATAGCCGGTGAGACTCGGCGACTTGACCGGCCGTGGTCCTAACACGGTCGCGCCGCCCGAAACCAATTCGCGTAGCTTTCGCAGCACCGGCAACGTCATTCGATCAGTCTGGGGCAGCACCAGCAGGCGATAGCTCAGGCCATCAGGCAGCACGAGTCGCCCGTCATCAGCCACTGACATGCGCGTCAACAGGGCATCCGCATTGAGGTAATCATAGTCGTAACCTTCGGGCGGCGCCGGTTGCAGACCCGCGCCCCAGAAGGGCATCGTCGACGGCGCGCCCTCATTCAAAAGATAAGCAAGATCGGCCACCGGCAAACCCTGTTGCAGCATGAACGAGTTGCGCGCCAGGTAAGTCATGAAGGGTTCAGCCTGCTCTGCCCAGGTTATGTTCCGGTTGATATGGGTGCCGACCATCGTATTGCCGGGTTTCGTGTCGAGCGGCTGGTGCGCCGAAGTGTGAAAGATGATCCGGTTGACGCCCTGGGCAAACCAATAGTCCGCCGTCTTCTTGAGCGAGTATGGAGATTCATAGCCGCCGCCCGTGAACGACTCAGTCGCGACCAGGTTCTTGCCGTAAACGTGAGACGCTGACGCCGCACCGCGCACGTCCTGGTAATACATCGCGGTCGGATGCAGATCGCGCATCCAGAACTCGCCCATGGGTATATCGACGTGCTTCTTGTTGAGCAGTGTATCTTCCGGAATCTCCAGCGAAACGCCGGCCGCCTCGGCGTAAGTATTGAGACCCTGCCGATGCAGAAAGTCTGTCGCCACCCCGTAATGATTCTCTGCGAACATGTCGGCCAGCGTACGCCGGAAATCCCAGAGAAAACGATCGCTGATCTCCGAACTCTCGACTACGCGGCCGGCGAGGACCGGCAGATACGGGGTTGGATCGTAACCGCGGCGCTTCTGAAATTCCGCGATCATATCGTCGGTCCAGTTCTGCGTCCCCGCTTCCCAACTATCGAGCAGCACATAATGCAGACTCTTGCCGTAAAGCGGCCCCAGGGACTTCGCCAGCGGATCGGTGTAACCGCGCAGATACTCGGTCAAGTACTTTGGACTGAGCTTATCAACTTCATAACCGAGCGCGGCCGGCACTGCGGGGCGGTTCTTGGCCCCGGTCAGGGAGTACCCCATTCGCAGAATCGTCCAGCGGCCCGGCGGAACGTCCCATTGCAGCTTCCCATCCTTATCCATCTTCGAAGTCAGGTTGATGATGTCAGCGCGCTTCACAATTGCGCTAGGCGGCAGCGAGGGAGTGGGCGTCGATTCGTACTCAAATAAAAAGCTGAATCCCGCCTTGTCCTCCCAGCGATGCACGCGGCCGCCGGAATGCAGGACAGCTTCAGTAATCGCATACTCTTTCGCCGGAGGTGAAGGCGCTTGCGACATCACCGCCGCCGGTGATAAAGCCGCGCCGGTCAGTTCGAGGCGAAAGAACCGCGCGCGTGTTTCCGGAAAAGCAAACGTGCGCACCGTCCCGCCGCGATAGCCCTGAGTGCCGGGCAGCAGCACCAGCGGACGGAAGTTCTCGCCGTCGTCGCTGGCCAACAGCCGGCCCACCGGTATGCCGCCACGAGCCGCAAGCGAGAAAGCCCGCGCGCTGAAAGCCCTGGCAAACTCAAACTGTATCCACGCCGGGCCGCCTTCGGCCGGAGCGGGCAGGACAAAGGCCGTATTCAAGTCATCGTCCCAAAGCGGCGCCGGATTAATCGAGCCTAAGCTGGTGGTGACCTGCGGATGAGCGTCCACCATTTCGCTTTCGTCTGTTGGTGTGCGATAGGCAATCACCGCGGTGTCGCCGTAATAAGTCGGATCGCGCGGCGGCGGTGCGTTCGGGCGTGGCGTGCCGGGTATCAGGTCACGAATTGGACCATTGTTGCTTGGCGGTTGCGTCAATTGAGCGTGAAAAGGTCCGGGGCCGGTGGTGATGACTTCACTCCAGACAAGTTTCTTCATCGCCTGTTCAGGTTTGACCCATGGCCCACCGGTTTCGCTCCAACCGGGCGAACTGAAGATCGTCATCTCTAATCCGAGCCGATCAGCTTCGGCGGCCGCGTGACGGACCGCCGCCAGCCACTCAGGCGTGCCAAAGACGATCTTCTGCTGCACGGTTTGCCCGCCCCCGGCGTTAACGTCAGCCAGCTGAAAGCCCGCGATCCCTACTCGCTTCATCCATTCGAGGTCTTTGGTAATTCCTTCGGTCGTGACATTGCTGGCCGTCCAATGCCACCAGGTTCTCGGCCGGGCCGAGGCCGGCGGGTCCTTAAATCCTTGCCGCAGCGGATCAGCGGTCTCTTGCGCCGGTACGTGTATGACGGACACAGCCAGGCCGGCGACCAGGGTCACGATGCAGAAGATTCTGGACGGGTGATTCATAAGCCGGCACTTTGCACAAATCTGTAACGCAATCTGTTGGATTGCGCCGCAAACTGACAGTTTGCGTTACAAGTTTTGGCCACCGATAAACTCTTTTTCCGCGAAATCAGTTCTGCCGATCTGAGCCCTGTCAAAAATGACAGTTTCCAAAGACGTCGGGTTTTCTAAACTGGCCCTTACACGTTCCCCCGCTGGCATAAAACTCTTCAGGAGGTATTGAAAACATGACGTTGACGAAGAAAGCCATTGCCGCGGGCGTGCCGCTGGCGCTAACCGTGGCCGGAATGGTGATGGCCGGACCCAAACCCAAGAAGCACCAGTTCGACCCGGCCGCAACGTATAAGAGCAAATGCGCGGGTTGTCACGGAGCGACAGCTGAAAAGAAGTTCGATCCGACGAAATCAGACGATGAACTGGTGCAGATCATCCTCAAAGGCAAGAAAGGCGATAAGCCGCCCAACATGCCCGAGTATGAGACCAAGGGCATAAATGCCGATCACGCCGGACAGATACTGGCGCACATGAAAACCCTACGACAGTAAGCGACCTTTTTTGGAGTGCGGAACTATCCGCAGATTACGCAGATTAAAATCATCCCATCTGCGAAATCTGCGGATCAATTTCCTGACTTCTGACTCCTGACCTCTGACTTCTGATCTCCGACCTCTCGCTCTGACGCATCGTCATGGCCATGTGGTCAGTACCATCTGCGTTAGCAGATGGATCGACCAAACACCTTGGCCGCATCTGGATCCATCCGCTAACGCGGATGGTACTGACCCGCTGCCCATCAGTGACCAACAAATGCCTCACTGACTTCTGACTTCCGACTTCCGACTTCCGACCTCTGCCCTTATTCCGGCAGCAGCTTGCCCTTAAAAACCTTCTGCCCTGCCAGGGAGATATAGAACGCATAAACTACCAGCGCCAGCGTGGCTGCCAAGGCGAAGGTGATCGGTGGCGCATACCACGCGCCGAAGTCGGTCGTCATCGGAGAATTTCCGAAGAAAGACACGATGAACAAAGTCGTGGTAACCGCCAGCAAACCAAATCTGGTCGACACCCCGATTAACAGCGCCGCATAAATTGCCGCGTAAGGAAGGCCAATCAACAGGGGCTGCCCGTAAAGCGCGCAACCGACAGTGAACAGAAGCCAGGCGACGCCAATCGCCAACCACTCTTTGCGCCGAAATATTATGTGCAGCAACAGCAAACCAAAAAGACAGGTGACCCCGAGGAAAACCATCAACGTGACTCCGCGGTAGAAAAATTCGCCCAACATCTCTCTGACGCTCAGTAAGGTGTAGAGCCGGTCCGCCGTGGGCGCCTGCGGCCGGCCAATCCACCCAGGCGTCAAGCTCCAGAGCCGGAGGACCAGGACTATCGCGCCGCCGAATGCGGCGCCGATGAGGATGTCTCTGCCAATTAGTGGATCGCGAAAGTCACCGGACAGGAGTCTGCTCCACGAGACCATGCGATGCGGCCACCAACGGCGCACATAAGGTTCCAGCGCCAGGTAAAAAAGCCAGATGAAAATTGCCGGAAAGAGCGCAAACTGAATCCCGACTTGCAGCAGACCCACCTCATTTCCAAATCCGTAATGGTGAGCGCGGAAAACCCATGCGACCATCAGCGCCAGGAACATGTAAAGGGCCAGCCGCGCGGCTCCCTTCCGATCGGCCGAACCGTCCTTCAGATGTTTGCGGCCAAGCAGAACTCCAACGGCGAAAAACCCCAGCAGACCCGAGACGAACGTCAACTCCAAGATCTTTCCCAGCAGACTGTTTGATTGCTGTTGACCGAAGAATCCATGTGAATTCCACGGGCCCACGATCTTGAAGAAGACGGGCTTGCCGGCGAAGGACGCCGCTTCGAGCCGAATCGGGAGTTGCGATTGATTTGGCAGTTTGCCTTCCCAGGCGACGCGCGTATCGCTGTTGACCGGTGGTACCCACTCTGATTTGGCCGGGGTGAATTCGGTTTGATTCAAACCGGCCGCCTCAAACAGGACGGCCCAGTCAAACGGCGCGGCCTCCGGCGCCCCTTTGTCGACCTGAGGCGGGACGGCCAGGAACTCGATCAATCTTCCCTTCGGATCGAGATCGACGGTGGCCATCCCGGGATAAATCGACGGCGGCTCAGTCCGTGAAGCCCGCACTGACATGTGCCCCCCGGGTATTAAATAAAGCGGGCTCTGGCGGTACCAAAAATAGATTGACGCCGGCTGCGAATTAGAAAGATCACGCAGCAAGGCAGGGTTTTTTGTTTCCGCGTAACGAAGATATCCGCCGTCAGCGCCAATGCCGTAAGTGCTGTCAACGGGCGGATTGGAATAACCGAATTTGGCCAGGACTATACGCGCTCGTTCCTGCAAAGCCTCTGGTGATTTTTCGAGCGGCACCCGCCGTTGCAGCTGGGTCTTTTCAGAGAGCAGCACCACGGCGCCGATGGCCAAAAGGATTCCGGCCAAAAGCAAAACCGCAATCAGTGGTTTCAGTAAACCTGCTTTCGGGGCTGCGGCCACCATCTCCGGAGAAGGCGTCTCGCCTGCAGCCAGCGCCGCTGCCAAAGGATCGCCTCCGGGCAAAGATGCGGCCACTTCAAGCGCCGAGGCCGGACGTTTCTCCGGGTCCTTTTCGAGGCAACGCAGGACGATGCGCTCGACCAGGGGATCAAGGTTTGGTACCAGGGTCGAAGGATTGGTCGGCGTGGTATCGCTGCTCCGCAGATCCAGAAGCTGTCCCAGCGTCGGAGCATCGAAAGCCTTTTTGCCGGTGAAGATTTCGTAGATCACCAGGCCGAGCGAATAGATATCGCTCTTGACCGTCAGCTCGTCACCGGACAACTGTTCCGGCGACATATAAGCCGGCGTGCCGGCGCGCACGTCTTCGCTGCGAAGCTCCTCGACCAACCCGGCAATACCAAAATCTGTGAGACGGACGTTGCCGTGATCATCGATCATGACGTTGGCCGGCTTGAGATCGCGGTGCAGCACATCCTGCTTGTGCGCCGCGGCCAGACCAGCGCACAACTGCCGGGAGATCTCGCTGGCCTTGTCCGAAGGCAACCGGCCGATGCGGCGCAGGAGAGAAGACAGTTCCTCCCCTTTGATGTACTCCATCGAAAGGTAATGCCGTCCGTCGATTTCGCCGATGTCGTAAACGCGGCAGACATTATGGTGAGACACCTGCCGGGCGATGCGGACTTCGCGATGAAATCGGGCCAACGCGCCGCCGTCGGCCATCAAATGATCGGGCAGAAATTTCAGAGCAACCGGCTGGCTCAGCTTGAGATCGTCGGCGCGGTAAACCTCGCCCATGGCGCCCTTGCCGAGCAGGCCCACAATCCGGTAACGGCTCGCGAGGATCATTCCCGGAACAAACCGGGCGTCATCGATTAATTGATAACTGGTGGATAAGATTGGCCGCGATTGCAGCAGCTTCGTGCCGTCGGCCTCGCCGTCCGCGAATCGCTGGGTTTCGTCGCCAAACGAGAGTTGACACGAGGGGCAACCGACAGAATTCTCCGGAATCTCCTGTTTACACGAGGGGCAAGTCATGAGCGGCGAATTGTACCGCAAAACAGGAATTGTGAAAGAGCAGATTGGGAATGTGACGGAACATTTATCCGCAGATTACACAGATTAATTGTCCGTCTTATCTGCTTATTTGGAGTGCGGCGACTCGTCGCCGCTTTCCGTCGCGAAAAAAGCGCCGACAAGTCAGCGCACTCCAAAATTAGTCCAGCAAAGAAAACGATTGCTCCCGCAGAAGGCCTAATCCGATCTCCGACTTCCGCGCCGCCTTTTTCTCTGCCTCGTTATGAACCGATTCATGTGAAGTATTGAAGGCCGCGATGATCGCGGCTCCTGTCTTTGAATTGAACTCCATAATGGCCCGAAAGCCGGCCTGACTTCCTATGTGGCCAATGAAAGTTACCGGGCCACGTGGCGTCAGAAAAAACGAAAGCCCCATAAACTCCGGCCGATCCGCCGATTTATTCGCTGCCACCACCGGCTGCCACATCTCCGCCAGCGTCGTGCGCGCGAGAATGGGACGCGCCGCCGGCGAATTCTTTCCCGTCAAAAATGCCACCCAACGAACCAGATCGCCGAGCGGCGCGTTGAGCCCGCCGTTCGGAGTAGTGATCCCCGTATCAAACTCGCGTCCATTTGCGTTTACAGTTTCTTTGCCGCTCGCATCGACATAGACCGAGTAATTGTTCGACCTGTCTTTCGCCAAACCAGCCGGCGTCAGATTGAAGTAGCTATGCGTCATCCCCAAAGGCGTAAGAAGGTTTCGCTGAATATAAGTTTGATACGGAAGCCCCGACACCTTCTCGATCACGCGCGCAAGGTAAATGAATGCCGGATTGGAATAGCTGAATTTGCTGCCGGGTTTAAAAGCCAATTCCTGGTAGGGCATCATCGCAACGAGCTGCGCCCACTCGGTAGGCTCGAACGGTTGCCAGGGTTTCTGTTCATCCCGGTAAGGCCAGGTCGGCCCTTGAAACCCGGCAGTGTGCGACAACAGCTGCCGCAGAGTTACCTGCGAGACCGGCCCATAATCAGAGTGAATGCGATTCAGCTCCGGAACATATTTGGTGATCGAATCATCCAGCGAAATCTTATGCTGATCCCGCAGCTGCATCACCGCCACCGCCGTCAGCGTCTTGGTAATCGACCCCCAATGAAAGATCGTGTTCCGGTCCACCGGCTGGTTCCCTTCCCGATCAGCCATCCCCACCGAATGCCATTCGCTCTCCCGGCCATCCTTCACCAGCACATAAGCGGCGCCCACAATCGAATCGTCATGCACGTATTTGTCGAAGGCCGCTTGAAACTCCTGGCCTCCGGTGGATTCACCTTTGGCGGGCCGCGCATTGAGCTCGCCGAAACAAACCAGCGCCATGATCGCAACCAGCAGCATTGCCAGACAGGTTGGGACTTTCATACAAATGTGTTTTGTGATCATTTCTCAGAGAAATAAAGCCGTTTCGTTAAGCGCCACCCTAACGGTGAAGCTAATTGCTGTCAATGGATTTTCGATTCGACAGCATTTGATAAGAGCCCTGCCATTGCGAAGATGTATGCTATTAGGGAACGTAAGCAGCTTCAGTGCGTTGATCGTATTGACATCCCAGAATCTCATGACGGACGGTGCCTTATGACTCGACTGGCCGCAGATTTTTCAACTATCCAGATCTCTCGCGTTTTCACCCGCCGGTTGCCGGCGATATTCATCTTCGTCGCGGTCTTGATATTCCCAATCTCCATTTGGGCCCAGGACCAGACGCCGAAGGATACTCAACAGCCGCAGACCGCAGCAGCAGCATCAACTGATGATGAGCTGACGCAACTTCGCAAAGAGGTGCGACAGTTACGCGCCGAAGTCGGCCGCCTCAAGGCCGAGCTGGCCAAGCTCGATCGTTATCGAACTATCGATTACACGCGTGACTTGATGCTCAAGGAAGAGCAGCGCCTGCGCGGGTTGCAAAGCGAGCTGAATGATATCGGCGAGAAAGAGACTGAGCTGAATAAGCGGCTGGACGAAATTGAAGAGCAACAACGACCGGATCGAATCGAGCGGTCGCTTGCCGGAGTTGGCTCAGTAAAGCCTGAGGAAGATCGCGAAGCAATCTCGCGACGATTAGCGAATGAGAAGCGGCGCATCCAGACGCAGCTGGAAACTCTGCGCGCCAGCCGCACCCGCATCCCCCCATTAATCGTCAACGCCGAAGAATCGATCGCGCGTCTCAAGCAGCGACTGAATGAACTTAAGACGCTTCACTAAGTAAGCAGCCTCTTCCTTGAGGCGCAGCCTCGAAAAACATTTTTAGAGACTTCTCGGAAAGGCAAGGCTTTCCGCACGGCGAAGCGGCACAGCGGCATAGCCGCACCGTCCTCAGCCATCAACCCGACTTCCTGCCAGTCGCGATTAACATCTGGGCCGGAAACCGCATTTGATTATCAGGAAAAAATTCTTTCACGGACTCCAGAACCTCCTGGGCAATCTGCGCCTGCTCGGCCACGGAAAGTTTCTCCAGCTTGGTCCGCAGACTATCGGACACGCGCGAACGCAGTTGCCAAAAGTCCGCGGGTGAAATCGGCGCGGCGATATCGAATTTATGAACGCGGTCGCGCACCTCCACGGCGCCGGCATCGCGTAGTATCGTCGCCAGCTTCCCGGCCTCAGCAAAACGAAAGGCGCCGGGCGCGTCCGGATCGACGGGCATAGGCTCTACGTGGCGATCGAGAATATTCGTCACGACATATGAGAACGGATTGAGTTCACTCTTGCCCCAGACCACCAGGGCGATCGTGCCGCGCGGTTTCGTGACTCGCAGCATCTCGGAACTCGCGGCCTGCGGATCGGAGAAAAACATCGCCCCAAGGCGACTCACAGTGGCATCAAAAGAATTATCTGAGAAGGGCAAAGACTCAGCTGCGCATTGACGAAACTCCACATTCGTCACTCCCTGTTGCAACGCTGCCGCCTGCGCAGCCTCGACCATTTCCGCAATCGCATCAGTACACATGACCGATCCATCGGGACCTACCTTTCTGGCGATGGTCAAAGAGGGCTCGCCGGCCCCGCCGGCAACATCGAGGACCGACATTCCCTGAACGATGCCGGCATCTGCAATCAGCGCGTCGGTCAACGGCGAGAACATCTCCCGGATCGTGTCGCTGTGTTTGGTCCAATGCTTCGCAGTATCAGTCCATGCTCGCAAGGTGCCGGTCGGTTGATCCTGGGTCATTTACTCCTCCTCATGCTCGGTAGTTTTAAGCAGCTCGTCGATCTGTTGATTGCCCGTTGGATAGTCAACCGCGTCCGTTCTGGCTCCCGCCCCGAGCAGTGCCGCAATGATCTCGAGATGTCGCGGTTTGGGTTCATTAAAGGCCGACCAGATGGCGGTGCCCAGCGCTGTGCCCCCGTACATGTTTCGGGTTTCGAGCGCCGCATCATGCCGAAGCAGGATCTCAACCACGTCCATTTGTCCACGATTGACGACCCAGTGAAGGGCGTTCATTCCGGTGTTGATGCCGCCGTTCGGATCGACGCCGTGGCTGAGAAAATACTCCACCACCTGGACCTTGGCATTGAAGCAAGCGCAGGTAAATGCCTCGGCCAGGGCTTCCGGCTCAGCGGCAAACAGACCAGCGTCATACCACTCGATAATCTGACAAGAGGAACCGTCAAAAAGCGGCGCCAGCCGGGTAAAGTCACCGTTCATTAGTCCTGCGACTGCTTCAGTGAAATTCATTTCTTCGATCGCCTCACGGATTATGCAGACATATTTGGAGCGCGGCGGCAGAGTCCCGATTCATCGGGACGTCGACGCCGCTTTGGATCGCTCGGCGTGTAAACAGGCGATCAATTCATTTCCGAGGCCCAACCAAAGCGCTGTCGCCGTCCCGATGAATCGGGACTCTGCCAGCGCACTCCAAAGACGGGGATTGGCGATTCGTCAACGAGACCTTTCAGCCAGCTTTTCCACACGCCCTTGAAAGTAACTTCGCCAACTCTCCGGCAAAGCTGTGGTGGCGATGGCTCGTTTCAGTAACTCGACGTCATGTCGGTCGCTACTATACAGCCGGGTAACATCGACGACCGTCACGCCCGATGGATTTTTCTCAATCAGTTCGAATTCATCCCCGGTTCCTACTTCACCTTCTTTGGAAACTGAAAAATAGAACCCCGTGCGTTCGCTGACCAGGAATCTTCTGATTATGTCAGTTCGTCCGAAGCGAAGACCCAGTTTGTAACAGGGCATGCGCGGTTGGGTGACCATTAATTCGGCCGAGCCCACGCGAAACCGATCGCCGATGTTGGTTTCGCTCTCCAGCAAGCCGGTGCTGGTAAAGTTTTCGCCGAACATTCCCCACGGCAGATCCATGTCAGGCAATTCTGATTTCCAGAATGCGTAGTGTTCAGAGGGATAGAGATAGACAGCCTTGTGCGGGCCGCCATGAACCGACAGGTCAGCCTGGCGATCACCGTCAAGATTCAAACTTCGCAGCCTCAGCCGTTCGGCGACCGGCTGCTTGAAGATTCCGGTCGAGACCGGCTCTTCGCCGCGCAAAACCAGACGCGGTAAACCGACATTAAGCGAGATGATCTTCATTCTAGTTCTTCCATCCTGGCTCGGCGCCTGACGCCCAACGTTCATGGGAAAAATGTCAATGCAGTTTCCCATGAACCCGCACCAAGGTCACGTGACTGAGTCCGCGGAGCGGCCGGCGGCATAAAGCCCGGGGTGAGCGCAGCGAACCCCGAGAACCATTCGCAAAGACATGATTGAGTCCGCGAAGCGGCCGGCAGCATAAAGCCCGGGGTGAGCGCAGCGAACCCCGGGAACCATTCGCCAAATATCATTGAGTCCGCGGAGCGGCCGGTGGCATAAAGCCCGGGGTGAGTCTGCGAACCCCGGGGAAACCATTCGCCAAATATCATTGAGTCCGCGAAGCGGCCGGCAGCATAAAGCCCGGGGTGAGTCTGCGAACCCCGGGAACCATTCGCCAAATATCATTGAGTCCGCGGAGCGGCCGGCAGCTTCTTGATAAAAATCTGGCGTGACACACGTGGTAGCCTTCCTACGTGAGTGATTCGCACACCAATTTGCTCTATCACATTATCTTCTCGACAAAGGACCGTCGGCCTTTGATTTCGCCGGAATACGAGGTGCGTCTCTATGACTATATCGGCGGCACTATTCGCTCGCTCGGCGGAATTTCTTTAGGGATAAATGGCGCGGCAGATCATCGTCACGTGCTGGCAAAACTGCGACCTAACCGTGCGCTGTCCGATGCCTTAAGAAAGTTGAAAGCCAACTCCAGCGGCTGGATGCATGATGTGTTCCCACGAATCGAACATTTTTCATGGCAGCGCGGTTATGGAGCCTTCACCGTAAGTCAATCGCAGGTAGGAGCAGTTCAGAAATACATTGCGCGACAAAAGGAGCACCATCATCGCGTTTCGTTCCGAGATGAGTTCATTCGATTTCTGGTTGAGCATGGAATCGAATACGACGAGAGGTTCATATGAGTCATCGGCCGTCGGCCGCTCCGCGGACTTCGATGGTGTTTCGTCCAGGGTTCCCGGGGTTCGCGGACTCACCCCGGGCTTTATGCCATCGTCCGCTCCGCGGACTGGCGCGCCGCATTCGCATCTGACGTTTCGACTGACGGCCGCTCCGGGGACTCCATTTTTGCTTGCGTCACGGTTCCTCGAGGTTCACCGCGTTCACCCCGGGCTTTATGCCGCCGTTCGCTTCGCGGACTACGTGCCCTCCCTAACGGTCGGGCTACTGCCCCGAACGTAGATGCGATATCCTACGGCGCGCTCAATTCAACAACTCAAAAAAGGATCGGATCAAAGATGTTCGATTCATTCAACTGGAAGGCCATGGGTGGCCTCTTGAGCTTTTCCCTGCTGCTGCTGACGGTAGCCTCAGTAGTTGGTCAGACGACTGACAATTATGAGCCGGGCCCTGATTCGAAGCCGCAAGCCGGAGTGCCCAAAGGCGAAGTTTTGAAGTTCACTCTCGATCACTCGAAGATCTTTCCGGGCACCACCCGCGACTACTGGCTTTATGTGCCCGCCGAGTACCAGCCCGATAAGCCGGCGTGCGTCTACATCCAACAGGACGGTCTGCACTGGGAAGCGCCCACGGTCTTTGACAATCTGATTCACAAAAAAGAGCTGCCCGTCATCATCGCCGTCTTTGTCAATCCCGGCGTGGTCAAAGCCGCGGACGGCAACAGCGCGCTCGATCGTTTCAATCGCAGTTTCGAGTACGACGGTCTGGGCGATGCTTATGCGCGCTTTCTGCTTGAGGAGTTACTGCCGGAAGTCGAAACCAAAAAGACGAGCGATGGCCGCGCGATCAAACTCTCGCATGAAGGCAACGACCGCGCGATTGGCGGCGCCAGCAGCGGCGCCATTGCGGCGTTCACCGCTGCCTGGGAAAGACCGAACGCTTTTGCGCGCGTGTTCAGCGCGATTGGCACTTATGTCGATCTCCGCGGAGGCCTGCGTTATCCGAGTTTGATTCGCAAGTACGAACCGAAACCAATTCGCATCTTTCTACAGGACGGCTCGGGCGATCTCAATATCTACGGCGGTGACTGGTGGATGGCCAACCAGACGATGGAACGCGCGCTCAGCTATGACGGCTACGAAGTAAATCACGTCTGGGGCGACGGCGGCCACAACGGCAAACACACCACCATGATTTTTCCGGACGCGATGCGCTGGTTGTGGAAGGACTGGCCGAAGCCAGTCAAAGGGGCGGCCCACCCAGAACGACACCCTCAGTGCCATTCTGATTCCGGGAGAGAACTGGCAACCGGTAAGCGACGGTTATAAGTTCACCGAAGGACCGGCGGTCAATCAAAAAGGCGAAGTCTTTTTCAACGACGTGACCAACAGCAAGACTTACAAGATCGATCTGGATGGCAAGATAAGCGAGTTTCTCAGCGATTCCAAAAAGGGCAACGGCCAGGCCTTTGGTCCTGATGGCCGTCTGTACGCGGTCGCTACCGGAGAGAAGAAGGTCTTTTCATACGACGCGGCAAACCGGCCCGTGACGATTGCCGACGGTTGGATTGGTAACGACCTGGTGGTGGCGCATAACGGCAACGTCTATGTCACCAATCCGCCGGCTGACAATGAGAACGCGCCCAGCAAAGTCTGGCTCATCAGGCGCGGCGAGGCGCCGGTGCTGGTCGATACGGGCCTGCGTTATGCCAACGGGATTACGCTCTCACCCGATCAGACCTTGCTTTACGTGGCTGATTATCGATCGCACTGGGTCTACAGTTATGTGATCAAGGCGGACGGCACGCTTGATAACAAGCAAAGATATTATTGGCTGCAAGTGCCGGACACTTCGGATCAAAGCAGCGCCGACGGGATCAGAGTTGATCGTGACGGGCGACTGTACGTAGCGACTAACTCAGGCATTCAGGTTTGTGATCAGGCCGGCCGCGTGCAATGCATCATTCCCACCCCCAACGGACGAGTGTCGAACCTGACGTTTGGCGGTCCGAAGTTCGACACGCTCTACGCCACCTGCGGCGATCGCATCTATAAGCGAAAGTTAAAGGTAAGCGGGGCCCAGGCGTGGGACCCGCCGATTAAACCGGCCGCGCCGCGCTTGTGAATCCGGCCGAGGTGAGCCGTCCCAAACGGGCGGGCTAATGACCCGCTCGTCGTCCGGGCGCTAAGGAATCAACAACAGCTTCCCAGTCGTCTTCCTTCCCTCCAGGTCGCGATGCGACTGTTCAGCTTCTGCCAGCGGATAGCGATGATTAATTTGTAATTTCAATTCACCGGCGGAGATCATTTGCAGCACCTCGCCCGCGCGCCATTCCAACTCTTCCCGGGTCGCAGTGTAATGGGCCAGAGTCGGCCGGGTGATGAAGAGCGATCCTTTCTGCGAAAGCTTGATCAAGTCAAACGGCGGCACGGCGCCGCTGGCCCCGCCAAACAGGACCAGGTAGCCGCGCGGGCGCAGGACATTCAGGTCCTTATCAAACGTGGCTTTGCCCACACCGTCATAGACCACATGAACACCCTGGCCGCCGGTGAGCTTTCGCGTTTCTGATTCAAAATCGGCTTGGCTGTAGACGATGCATTCGTCGGCCCCGGCAGCCCGGGCCAACTCGGCTTTCTCAATACTGCCGGCGGTGGCAATCACGCGCGCGCCGAGCCGTTTGCACATTTGCACCAGCAGTTGGCCCACGCCGCCCGCGGCCGCGTGAATCAAAGCAGTCTCACCTGCTTTCAATGGATAGCTGCTGCGACAGAGATAATGCGCGGTCATGCCCTGTAGCATCGCTGCGGCGGCCGAGTCGAAATCCAGTTCCGCCGGAATCTGCACCAGCCGATCGGCGGGAACGGACGCGTACTCGGCATAGCTTCCGGGAGTACCGCAGTACGCCACGCGATCACCAGCCTTGACGCTGGTCACATCGGGGCCGGTTTCCTTAACCACGCCGGACGCTTCTTGTCCGGCGATGAATGGCAGCGGCGATGGATATCGGCCCTCGCGAATATAGACGTCGATGAAATTGACTCCGATGGCCTTGATTTCAATCAGCGCTTCATTGGCTTTCGGCTGCGGCGCCGGCAGATCGACCGGAGTCAGCGCTTCAGGCCCGCCCGTTTGCTCAACCTGGATAGCTTTCATGATTCTGAATCGTAATTCAGAGGACGCTGTTTGGGAAACCGTTGGTAGTGGGTCCGTTAATTTTCAGCCGACCACCTCTACAAAGGTTCTTTCTTCGCGCAGGATCAGGCGCTGGTCCAGCGCCATTTGGAAGTTCTCCATCGCTTCGGTGTCTGACTTCAAGCGAGTTCTATACGCCTCATAAGAAGCCAGGCCATCAAAGCCAACTAGTCCCCAGGCCACATCGCTGGTTCCCTCATGCGGCAGGAAATAACCAAGCAGGTCGCCACCACAACGCGGAATGATACGTAACCAGTTCTCGGCATACTTCCTGAATGCCTCGCGTTGAAACGGGTCGATTTGATATCGAATCATACAAACTATTTTCATAGGCTCCGGCAAAGACCTCATGGATCGAATTCCGAAAAGACGAAGCGAAGTATAGAGACTCGCGAGCCACCACAATTCGTTCGCCATCAAAGCGTGCATGCAATTGATGGGTTAATATCAAGGCATGAATCCGGAACGTCATGATGCCGAGAGGACCATCTCGGAAATTGGCGCGGCGATAAGCGAGCCTGCCCGGGTGCGCATCCTATATTCGCTGCTGGACGGTCGCGCCCGCACCAGCACCGAACTTGCCATGGTGGCGGAGGTCAGCCCCTCAACCACCAGCGCCCATTTAAAACGGCTGCACCGGCAAAAATTGATCACGGGAATTGCCCAGGGAAAGCACCGTTACTATCGGCTGTACAGCCCGGACGTAGCCGACGCGCTCGAAGCATTGAACCTCATCGCCAGCAGTTCACGCGACGAGTTCTTGCCGAACACGCCCGGCGATCTGATGCTGGCTCGGACCTGTTACGATCATATTGCCGGCCGATTGGGCGTCGCGCTCTATAACAACTTCGCGGACCGGGAATGGTTCTGTATTCGCAGCGTTCGAAACGGAAGCGCCTGCGACCTGAGCGCTCAAGGCCGGAATGGATTTGCATCTTTGGGCATCGATCTGGAAGAGACATCCAGACTGCGGCGGCGCTTTGCTTATGAGTGTCTCGATTGGAGTGAGCGGCGACCTCATCTGGGCGGCGCGCTGGCCGCTTCGCTCCTGCGCGTGATGTTGGAAAAGAATTGGGTGGAAAAAGAGCTCGATAGCCGAGCGCTAACGATTACCGATTACGGCCGCCGCGAGTTACGCAGACGTCTGAACATTCAGTTGTGAAAATGGACGCAAACCTCTCAAGGTCCCCCTGGAAACGCGAGTCCTGAAGGTCCACCATTGACACGCCGGTCCCGGTCAGACCTCTGACCTCTGACTTCCGATCTTCCCTTACTCGCCTTCACCATCTCCTTAGTTTCGCAACCTTGTCTGGCCGCGGCTTGTCCCGCGGCCCCGCAAAGACCTCCAGCGGCGCGGTACCGGCCGGTCCATCGCCGACAACTCCCGGAGCGCATTGCAGAGCGCGAGCACAAACCAGATGCCCAGAGACCGACGCGGTCATGTCAAACTGCGACATCAATAGAAGGGTCTGCCATTCCAAGTAGAAGTCGACCCCAGGCGGAGTATGGTCAGCATATAATTTCGTGGTGATAAACACCCGGTAATAGTCGCGGGTCGAACTGCTAAATTGGAGAGTAGGCTTCGGCAGAGGATGCCCAACGAGCGTGCCGTTAAGATTCGTGAACAGCCCCATTCTGTCGAGCAACAACCAGTTCGGCGGCGCATTGTGGGCAATGCTGATCCAGATATCCAGACTCTCGATCACCAGCCGGGAGCCGGCCGGGACCGAGAAGTTCTCAAACGTAGCCTCGTGCGAAAGATAGTCAAACTGGCCCTGTTCCTGAAATGCTGTCTCACCCGGGTCGTTTTGAGCATTGGCGGTTCCGCCGCTCATCAGAATGGCCGTCAGCGCCAATGCTACTAAGCCAAATGAAACGACTAATTGTTTGCCAGGGGTTTTCGTCATGGTGGTCCCTTTCATCATCTCTAACTCCGATATACTTTTTGATCGCGGCGTCTTCACCATCTTCTTAGCCTTGCGACTTTGTTTGGCTCCAAGGCCTTAACGGGGCGGGGCTTCGTCGCTGCGGTTGCGGACGTGTCCGCTGTCTCAGTACTGGAAGTTGATCCAGCGACGGTTGGACATGTTAAAGCGCGAGGACAGACCAGATGGCCGATGACTACCGCTCCTACGTCAAGCGACGTGACCACCAAGCTGGTGGGCCACAGCACCCAGAAATCATAGTTAAGCGGAGTATGGTCCGCATAAAAGTTCACATCGATTACCAGCGAGTAGCCATCCTGTGCCCCAACACTGCCTTTGAATGTCGGGACCGGCAGGTGATGAGTAACCTGCGCCCCGTTCACTGTCGTCGTAAGCGTCAGTTGGTCGAGCGACTGAACGAGGGCCGGCTGGTTATGCGGCACCTGCATTCCAATCTCCAGACGTTCAATTACCAGCCGATCGCCGGTAGGGACCGAGAAGTATTCAAAAACAGCGCCGACCACAGGTTGGCTGAACGTTCCGTACGCCTGATATGCAGTCTCTCCAGGGTCGGCCTGAGCATTGGCCGTTTTTCCACTGACCAAAACGGCCGAAAGCGCCAGGATCAGCAGCCCCAGCGAAGTGACTTCCCGTTTGCCACAGGTTTTCATTTGAAGGTTCTCCGTTCTTGATCATTCCCAGCAGGTCCAGGTCTTCGACGAGACAAGTAATCAAGCTACCTGTTGGGCTGAAAAGAGCGACTAACCTTAGCCCGGCTGCGCCGGGCGTGCCAGAGCATCGTCATGCTTTTCTACTGACTTGTTAGAGAACTTATGGGACCGGGGCGAGCATATTCATGTTTTGTAGGAGGGTAATGAGGAGGTTGCGGCTCCAGTTCGAGCCCGCCAACTGGGACAATGCGGTAGAGGCAAGATCAAACCTCTACCGCCTTTCTATTTTTTTACTGCCGATAAAACAGCAATTCACGGCAGCTTAGTGGCTTCCTGGTTCCCGAGCGGCGCACCGCCGAAGCGTCGACGATATTCGGCCGACTCGATGAAGGCCTGCACCATCTCGGCCCGGCGTACGCGGGCCAGCGCTACCGATTCGTCACGCACGTCCTCGCCGGGCTTCGTGAACTGGTTGAGCTTCGCGAGCCAGAATTCATAACCGGAGAAGTTCTGGTCGGGAGCGTCGTCAGGATTACGCCGCAGGTAACCATAGTACTGCATCAGGACAAAGGCATCGTTATAGACCCTGGTGACGAATGATCGCGATTGGATGACGCTTTTGAGAGCGGCAACTCTGCCACTCATGTCACCCGCGCCGTAAGCGCTAGTCGCCGCGTCGCGCTCCTCGGGCGCCGGCGTCGCATCCACGTTCGCGAAGAGCGCTTCCACGTATTTCGAAGCCGACTCCCCTCGGGGAAACTGCGCAGTGAATTCGGCGCGCGAGACAAAGTCTTCGAGATACTTCTGGGTGTTTCCGGCAAGCAGTTCGGCGAAGCCCGGCTGCCCGACAACTATGCCGGTGCCTACCTGACGCTGGTCGCGCAGGAAGATTTCGTAGCGGGGATTGCTCTCAATATTTCCAAAAGCGGCCTTGTGCGCGCGGATGACCAGGAAGCCGGTCTCCTGAAATTCGATGGAGAGAAAGAAGGCCGTAGAGACATCGACTCGCCGTTGTTGGCGGCACAAAATATCCGCGCCGCAAGCTTCGATCTGCTGCGTCCAAAAATCCTCTCCGCCCGGATCGCCCTGGCGATACAGGAAGTCGT
>Ga0126383_10000094_pt1 | contig 42764 bp, 34 predicted proteins | sample PanSoiMetPlot_35_FD_96882 | JGI IMG/M metagenome (GOLD analysis project Ga0126383, IMG submission 96882) | Tropical forest soil microbial communities from Panama - MetaG Plot_35 | ecosystem: Environmental > Terrestrial > Soil > Tropical forest > Bulk soil | place: Panama | collected 2016-02-17 | reverse complement strand
TGGTATCTGAAGGATTCACGTTCACCAAGCCCGACGGCACACCGAACCAGTCGATTGCTCTCGACCCGAACGCACCGACCGGCACGGTTACCATTCCGACCGGCGCTTTCTCAGGTCTGGTTGCGTCGGTGACGCCCTACATTCTCGACAGCACCGTTACCCAGACCGCAACCGGCGCCCAAGTTCGCCTGCAACGCAAAATCAACAATTACCTGGTGCCGATCTTCCAGTTCGGCATGTTCAGCAATGAAGATATTGAACTGCACCCGGGACCCCAGTTCACGTTCAATGGCCGCGTACATGCAAACGGGAATCTGTATCTCAGCGGCACGACCACCTTTTTATCGAAGGTGACCACGGCGAATGAGCTGGTCACGGACGTTTTGCGCAACGGCTTTGCGCACGATCAGTCGATGAATATTAAGGTCGGATCGACGATGGTTCCCTTAACGATGGGTAGCGTCACTCTCGGTCCGAATCTTTCCGGCTCGACCTCGGGCAGCCGGGGCTACTTTCCCGACGCACCGAACGGGACCATCAACTCATCGTGGGACACCACTTCGGTAGCCGCGGCTTCCGGAACGGCGAACCGCTTCGGTGGCCAGGTCCTGACACGCACGACCGGCGGCGCACCGCTGCTGCTTCCGATGCAGCTCGAGGGCAACCTGACGCGCGAAATTATCAAACGCATGTTGCCGTCCGATACTACCATCCTGGGCCAGTCGCGTTACCACTCCAAAGCCCAGGTACGAATTTTGATTGACGACGAAGGTAACTCAGCCAGTGATTCGGCCGGCGTTCCGACCGCTCAGGGCGTATACCTGTCGAACTTCGATCCCGTCCCGATGCCGGCCGGTGCGGCCAACAACACCCCCAGCACACACGGTGGTGGTCGCGCGCTTTGGCGAGTCTTTGATAACAACACTGCGGAATCGAACAGCTACAACGAGAGCACCTCGCCGCGAAGCTGGAACCTGCAGCAACAGAATGGCACGTCGGTCCAGGCTGACACGGTGCGCGGCATCAAGAAGCCACCGGCAGTCAAAGCCATTACCAACGTCACCAAAGTAACCGCGGGGATAAAAATCTGGTGCACTAACCACGGACTATCAACCAACGATCAAGTTTTCATCGCGAATGTCCTGGGCGCCACGCAGGCCAACGGCGGCTGGACCATCACCAAGGTTGATGCCAACACTTTCACGCTGAACGGCACGAGCGCCACGACGCTCACCACTTATACCTCTGGCGGCACGTTCTATTCGTTTACCGCCATTCCGAAGTCGTCAAACGGCTATGCGATTCCGCCGGGCGCGGGCATTACCGGTCACATCCTGATTCAGATCGTCGATGCGAGTGGCACGGCGCGTGATGTGACTGCGCAGATTCTTAGCCTGGGAATGACTGAAGGCGAACCAAACGGCATCATCTATTTGCAACGCCCGTTGTGGGCGGCTTTCACTCAGGGCAGCCGTGACGCGAGCGGATCGAGCAATCCTGCGCTAAATGGCGATCCGGCATATACCAACACGCTGACAGACATCATGAACCTCACGCGCAAGGGCGCGGACGGCGAGATTAAGATCGCCACCGGCTATCCGACTCAGGATGCGACCTACGGCTATCTGACCCAAATCGTGGACGACACGGTCTCGGGCTCGCAGCCCGTCCGATCTGATATGCCGGGTGGCATTCCCGATGACGGCGTCTGCGCCGCGAGTACTCAGCCGGTCTTGTGTCAGCTGCTCTCAGACTGGGGCACCTCCGACTGGAGCAAGAATCGCAACTGGAACGCCATTGTCCCGATTAACGTCTACAACGTCCGCGAAGGCCGCATTAACACTTCGCTGGCTTCGGGCAATGTCTATGAACGCGGGATCACAAACATCGTCGAAATCAATATGCGCAACCTGGCGCGCTGGTTGGACGGCGTCTTCGACAACAATCTGCTTTTGGGCACGTCAGCTGTCAGTTCCAACATTGCGGCACCCGATGGCTACACCATCTATATTTCAGATAGGCGCGGCGATGACGTGAAGTCAATGACCGTCAATGGCACGACCTTCAATGCCACCAACGGTATGGTGGACAACGAAGATGTCTACGGGCCAAACGGCACGAACGGCGCGGCATGTAGTGCCTTGCAAGATCAGAATGGCTGCGATCGCGGCGAAGACGTTCAGTCCCTCGGCTTTCTGGTGAAGGACACAAACGAACTTCCGGATCCGGTTCAGCTAGGCGCGGTGTCACCCGGTTATGGCACGGACATTAACAAGCGCGCACTGGCCGTCAACGACTGGGTCAATCTTGATGCAACCGGCATCAATCACAAGATGTTTCGCAATGCTGTGCGGCTCTTCAATGGCGAGAACCTGCAAATCAGCGGCGCCGCCGGCAAGCTTTCGCAGACCAAGGGTATTACCATCTCCAGCGAGAACATGGTTTATTCCTGGGGCAACTACAACACCACCGGAATCAATGCCGCCCCGCCGACAGGCACGTCTTCGTTGAATGACACAAGCACGGGCTATTACTACCTCGGTAACCAGGTCCCCACATCAATTGTCTGCGACGCGTTCTTCCCATTGTCGAAGACCTTCTTCGATAGCGAGACCGCTATGTTCCCCGACGATTTCAGCAAACGGGCTGCTGACCGCTCGCCAACCGTGGCCCAGGAAACGTCAGTGCGCACGGCGCTCATTGCCGGCAACAACCTGTCGGCGCTAGCAGGTTCACCAGACGCCGGCAACAGTGCTACGCATGAGTCAAGATTGTCCGGCGGCATGCACAACTTCCCGCGGTTCCTGGAAGATTGGTCTGCGCGTTGGAACTTTGTCGGCTCGTTGATTCCGCTATATCACTCAACGCAGGCTGTGGGTCCATACAATGCCGACAGTACGATTTACGGGCCGCCAATCCGCAACTGGGCCTTCGACATTACCTTCACGGATCCAAACCGGCTGCCACCGGGGACGCCACTCTTCCAACACATTGAACCGACGGGATTCAAGCAGATACTATAGAGACTGCTTTTAACCTGCCTTTTGCCAGGATGCTCGCGCCCGTCAAGGCGCGAGCATCTTGTTTTTGGACGATGGACCTTGGCGTGCCAATGCAAGCGCGCTCCCAGTCACGAGACCGGGAGCGGCACCGGCCGGGCCATGCCGCAACTCGAATTGAGACCAGGCGAAGATGATGCGCATGCTTCGATTCCTTGCGAAACTTGATCCGTCCCGCGCGCTTGCTCGTTCACGCAAGTATCGCAGCGTATAATCACCAACATGATGCGACCGCGTTCAATCAGACCTGCCGCTTCTCTTCTCGCCGTTATGGTCTGTCTGACATTCGTTACCCGTTCGTCCAGGAAATTACGGAACGGGTGCCGTGGGATCGGTTTGTTTGGCCGCTATTGATGGAAATCCAGTACCTCAATACAGACCTGGAAATCGAATCGAAGAACGATCTTTCTAAGATCGTCGAAGAGTTCGGTGACGACGTGCTCGTCCAACATCATGGTGAAATAAGAGGCTATCAACACGCATCTTTTTCTAGTTCCGGAGGTAGCACGGATGCTAACGCTACAATAAATTATTTTTGCGACCTTGTAGAATCTTTGCCAGGCGAAGCCCGTCGGGTTTGGGACGGATGTTTCTCTCGCATCTTTGATGTAGGGTACGAATGCGGGACGTCAGCTGAAACCTTCCGGTCGGAAATAAGAGCCTCGACAATCGCCCGGGTCAGCAAAGTGGGCGCCAGCGTTGTGATAACCATTTATCCCGAATCTGAACAAAGCTGACGAACAAGTCCCGAGCGGAATCGGACTCTCGAACTTTACGACGACTTCTATACAGAAAAGCAGAAAGAACTAACCAACAGCCCATATGGCTTCAAACTACAATCCGGAAATCTACGATCGAGTAACGCCTGCCACTGTTCTTGGGGACGTTGAATTTTACTGCAACCTGGCAACCGCGACGAACGGGCCCGTACTGGAATTAGGCGCGGGGACTGGGCGCATAACACTTGAGTTGGCGCGGCGGGGTGTAGACATAACGGCTCTTGATTCCAACGCCGATATGTTGACCCGGCTCAAATCCAAACTCGACGGTCTCAGCAACACCGACCGCGCTCACGTTTCCACGATCGAAGGAGACATGCGCTCCTTCCGGACCGATCGAAGGTTCTCTTTGATAATCGCTCCGTTCCGCGCCTTTCTGCACAATCTCACTTTGGCGGACCAAAGGGCCTGCGCCATCCAGGTCAGTGAGCATCTGCTTCCCGGAGGAACGTTTGCGCTGAACGTGTTCCATCCTTCACTGACTTACATGGCACAAAATGCCGGTTCCCTGGCAGGTGTCTGGCGGCAGAGTGGCGAATGGATCCTCGACAATGGCGATACGCTAATTGAGTCCGAAGCCAACTCGTACGACACCGTGCGGAAGCTAGTGCACTCGCGACACAGGTACGATCGCTTCGCGGCTGACGGCACCGCACTGGGTGGATTTCTCCAGCGCCTTGAGTTGGCCTATCTGTATCCATCGGATCTGATGCACCTACTGGCGGATGCTGGTTTTTCCGATATCAAGATGTTCGGCGGGTTTGATGGCCGGCCGCTCGCAAATGATCAGGATGAGCTGGTGACGATCGCCAAGCGACAATGACTGGAATCGGCGGAGGCGCGCATTCATCGTCGCAAGCTGTGACTCGCGCTTCCGTTCAATGTCACCTACGGTGACGTTGGTTGCGGCCGAGTTCAAGTAATTCTTAAACTTTCAGTGATTTTTCGAACCGCTGCCTATTGGCACAGTGATTGACAGACGAGGGCGGACGCCCGTCTCTCCAGGCGGCCGATTTGGCGTTCTGAGGTGATAGAATCTCGGAATTCAGCCCTCGCATCCCCGTGATAATCAGACTCGTAATAACAAACGTTCGCTCGGCGATGATGAGGATCAGCCCCCGAAGGAATTTCCTCGAATGCAAGACATTAATCAAATGACTCCAAACCCCGGCGTGATGTCGGGTAACCCAGGCCCCGCTGACCCGCTCACTGCCTTGAAGCGCCAACTCGACGCTCAGACGGCCTTGTGTTCCAAATACGCGGCGTCAGAACAAATCTGGGAATCGATGATCGATGCCGGGACGGACGCCGTCTATGTGTTTGGCGAAGATCGGCGTCTGATGCGAATGAATCAGGCGGCCGAGCGCCTCGAATCAGCGCAAAGACTTTTCCTCATGGGCCGCCGTTGCTGCGAGATGTTCTGGCACGTCGATGATGGCAAGTGCATGGTCGATCGCGCCCTCGAACGTTCGACACCGGTGGAAGTCGAGATTCCGCTCCAGAGCGATGCAAACCGCACGCTGCTTGTCCGCGTGATTCCCCCACGGGTTGGCGACCGCGCCGCGAAATGCCTGGTAATCGCGCGTGATATTTCTGAACTGAGAAAGGCCGAGCGCGAAGCCAACAAGCATCGCGCCTCGCTCGCCAGTCTGGTTGACCTGGCGCCTGCGGAAATCTATACCGTCGACCAGGATTCGCATGTGACCTGGATGAACCAGCGCGCTGAGATCGGCACCGGTTTGACGCCTTCAGTGGTGCTCAATCGTGACTTTACGATGTTTGTGTCTGCTGAATCGCAGGACGAGGCACACGCAATGTTGCAGAATGCAATGAGCGGCGTTGAGAGCCAGGCCGAAATAACCACGCAGTGTGGCGACGGCCGCGAGCGCTATATGGACGCATACGCTTCACCACTCTGGCAGGACGGCAATATCAGCGGTGCGATGGTTTTCATGAGCGACATGACGGAACGAAAGTTGGCGCGCGAACGGGCCGCTCGTTCCGACAAGTTAAGAGCGCTCGGAGAACTCGCTGCCGGTGTGGCCCACAACGTGAACAATTCTCTCACGGTAATTCAGGGTCGATCTCAGTTGATGTCTATTAACGACTCAGAGAACAAGCACCTGAAGATCATCATGCAGGCGATTCGTGATTGTTCGGCCACGCTCCAGCGTCTGCTTGATTTCTCGCGGCGTGATTCGACCAGAACGACGGTGCCGGTTGATCTGACAGAAGTGGTGAAATCGAGCGTGGAGATATCACGACCTAAGTGGCAATCGAAATCGGCCACGCGGAGCGGCTCGATCGACATCGAAATTGACGCCCCGTCGCAAGTCATGACTCTCGGCAATGTCTCTGAACTGCGCGAAGTAGCTCTGAACCTCATCTTCAATGCTGTCGATGCGATGCCTGAAGGCGGTCTGATCAAAGTCGGCGCCCGCGCCGATGAACGGCACGCTTTCCTGTGGGTCGAAGATTCCGGGGTCGGCATGACCAAAGAAGTGCTCGCCAAAATCTTCGAGCCGTTCTATTCAACGAAAGGCGACAGCGGTACCGGCCTGGGCCTTTCAGCTTCACACGGCATCATCGAAAACCATGATGGCTCGATTAATGTGAAGAGCGAAATAGGCAAAGGTACCAGGTTCGAGATTGTGCTCCCGCGACATGATCGAGACGCCGGGCGTGCTACCAACGTCACCTCAGACGCTGATGCACAAGTCATTACTGACAATGGTTAACTCTAACCCTCACTTCATGTATGCGTAACCTGCGGTAACGTTCGCACCCTCCCGCCTCCCTCTCATCCCGACAAATAGTTTGATTTCTCAATAGTTATGGCCATGGCACGCATGTTGTAGATGCGAGGCTTGGCAGTAGTTGCAATCTCACGCTCGAAGTCATGTCACAGAAATTCAGGTGGGTCCCAACCAATGAACAGAAGGACAGTCGAGTCAGGCTTCACGACGCTGCAGCTCCTAATCACGGTGGCCATCATTGCCATCGTGGTGGCCTTTGCGCTTATGGGAATTACTTCCGCAAGGGCGAGCATCAGGCTTTCTAACTCAGCGAGACAATTTGCCGGATATGTCGAGCAGGCTCGGGCTGACGCCGTGAGACGCCACGACACCACCACCATTCAACAGGTGAGCGCCACCTCGTATTCCATCACCATGGATTTCGACGGATCGGGAACGGCATCGACGCAAACGTTCTCAACCGAATCGGGCGTCTCGATTAATTTTCCCCGGACCGTCGTCTTCGATTGGCGCGGTCGCACGCCGGTCGAGACTTCAGTCGGGTTTAATAATGAAAGCGGGTCTTCCAACGTCGATATTACCGGCTCGGGCGACATCACGATTGACGCGCAAATCTTTCATGATGGGTCCATTCCGCCAACCACACTTAACGGACCGGGTGGAAGCGTAGTCTCTGATGGCTCGTCGTCGACGCCGAGCGCCTCGGCGACTCCGACGCCGGCCGCTTCGCCGACACCGGATCCGAATGCATCACCCACTCCCACGCCGGATCCCAACGCATCTCCGACACCAACGCCCACACCCACGCCGACACCTACTCCGACACCGACGCCGACGCCAAGGCCTACGCCTACGCCGACACCGTCTCCGACGCCTACGCCGGCGCCTTGCACAATGTCAGTAGAGCCGGCGGCAGTGACGATTTCAAAGAATGATTCGGAAACGATTAGCGCTCACCTGAACAACAACACTGGGACCGTCACTATCTCTGCGAGTTCCAGTAACAACGGGCAGATTCAGATTTCACCGTCCTCGACTACTGTCTCAGGCACGTCTGCCGCGACCTTCACTATTACGGTGAAGAAGCAAAGCGGCAGCGTAACGCTTTCATCATCCTGCGGAAATCAAACGGTTACCATCACTGTTCCTTAATTTCGGAGGGTTTGATTGTGAAAGAAAGAAAGCAAATTCCCGGAAACGAGTTGCCGACGAAGCCGTCCGACGAGGCGGCGGGATTCAGCCTGCTCGAAACCGTAATCTCCTTGTTGCTCATGTCGGTCGTCGGTCTTGGAGCCACTTCGCTTTTCTTCTTCGCCGTCGGCAACTCAGTGAGTGCCGGTGATCGCGAAATGGCGATGGCCGTAGCGCAGCAACGCATGGAGCAGCTGCGTGATGACAGCTTCGGCAGCAGCACCCTCACTGCGACCAGTTCGTCCGGAAGCACCTCGCCCGTGACCCGCGGCGGGCGGCAGTATTCGGTAACAACCACAATCACCGATTCAAATGTTGTAAACGGCGCTGCGACGACCAAGACAATCACCGTCAAAGTTGTTCCCGACAGCGACCACTCGACGTGGGCACGAGTCGTAGCCTCAGTGTTCGGCTCAGTCACTCTGGTAAGTCAACGCGCGGCTCAATCAGTGGGACCGCATCGCTTGTTCTAACGAGAGGCAACCGCCATGAAGAATTCTTCACAAACTCATCGCCACGACCACGGGTTTTCGCTCTTCGAACTGGTCATCGCCATGGCAATTACCGTCGGCATTACCACCATCGTGGGCTCCGTGCTGGCGGAAACATTCAGGATGCGCACGCGAACCTATGACAGCACTGATGCGCTAGCGGACGCGCAACGGGCGATTAATATTATGTCGCGTGAGATCGCCAGCGCCGGGCTGAACATGAGCGACAACGGTCTTGTCCCCGAGGATTCAGTGACCGACGCCAACGGCAACAGCACCATCCGGATACGCTCAAACCTGAACAAGTACAATCCGTCGGGCACGGCCAGTGTGGCCGCGCAAAACGGGATCGGGGTCATCGGCGAGGACGCCGGCGAAGACGTCAAATACTTCATCTATCCGGCCGCGAATACCAATTTGTTGGCGCGTTACGACGCCTACAACGTTGCGGGCGGAAGTTCGACCGTGCTGGCGAACCGGCTCGACGGCCTGCACATACATTACTTCGCGAGCAAGGTGACCTACGGCAGCGCTGATTGCGACATCACTGATGCGTCGGCGGCAGAGGTAACACCTGACCAGGCCCGCTACATAGTGATTGCGGTCTGCGTAGGTTTGCCGGCCCTTGGCAACCCGGACACCGACGGATATCAGCCGGCCAAAAGTGTCTTGCTGGTTTCTGACGTCACCTTGAGAAATTCGAATCTGGCTGACTATTGATTTGGAGGTCACATGGACGGCGAGTTTATCGAACCCAACGATGTATCTCGTGCCCGCAGAGGTGAACGCGGCGCCGCGCTGTTAACCGTTCTAATGCTCTCGACGTTGTTGCTCGCAGTGGGCGGCGCACTAATTATGGTGACGACCACCGCGACGCGGACCGCCGTCGATTCGACCGCCGAGATGCAGGCGTACTACAGCGCCGAAGCCGGTGTCCAACAAACGCTCAACGTGTTACGAGGCAACGTGGCGCCAAACGGAGCGATGGGCTCTAACACGCAAATCAATTTTCGCAAGGCCGTCACACCGTCAGATTCCAATCTGCCCAGCGATACTACCGGCATTGCTCGATTGTCCGGATTTTTGAGCTACGACTACACGCCCAGCGGCGCCGCGAATCCTGATCGCGTTTCGCTGACCTCCAGCTATACCCCCGCAACGGGATTGGCCTATAGCCTCAACGTCACCGACCCCGATAACACACCGGTTACCTCGGGTGAACCCCTGCGGCTGCTGCTCCGGGTGACTGGCTATGGTCCCAAGGGCGCAGTGAAGCAACTGGACCTGGTCGTCAAGCGATCGAATTTTGATTACTCTCCGCCGGCGACGATCATGATGCGGGGATCGGACGACGGCACGCCGGTCAACTTCGACATCGGCGCCAGCAATGCGAAGGACTACTCAGGACACGATCACGCCGGCGGCACGATCCTGCCTTCATTCGGCGCAACCAATGACGCTGATACGACCATTGAGGTCAACTCAGATGGGAAGGACACGGCCGCCTCACCCAAAGCCGCCACTATTCCAAATGCGTCGCTGCCATCATTCCTTCAGTCAGCTGATCAAGCGCGCGCTTTTGTTGCTGAGCAGAAGGCCAACGCGATGTCGCAAGGCCGATACTTCACCAGCTTTAGCGGCAACTCAGGCAGCGCCACCAATCCGGTGTTTACCTTCGTCGATGGCGATGCCTCTCTCAGTGGCGGAGCCGGTCTCTTGATCGTCACAGGCAATCTCGAGATGAGTGGAAACCCGAACTTCAGCGGATTGATCCTCGTGCTCGGGACCGGAACCATTAACCGCAACGGCGGCGGCAACGGAAATATTTATGGAGCCATTGCGGCGGCCAGTTTTGGCAACACTGGCGGATTCGGTTTCACAGCCGCGAGCTTTCATACAAATGGCGGCGGAAATTCAACAATCCAGTACGACTCAGACGCTGTCCGCGCAGCTTTGAATGTCTCCGGACCCCGCATTCTGGGCGTGGCTGAGTATTAACGAAAAGAGAATAGATAACCACAGAATGAACCAGTCACCAATATCAATGACTCCAGGCACTCAACGTGGAGTAAGCGCTATCGATCTATTGATCGCCGCGACCATCATCGCGACGATCGTGGCGCTGGCGATTCCTCTGATGATTTCCACGCAGAAACCGCTTGTGCGGATGAATGCGGCTCAGGAGTTTTCCAATTTTTGGCAGCGCGCGCGTAGTGATTCAAAAAAGATGCATGCAGTCGCGCCTGCTCAAATGGCGCAGATCACCATCCTCAGCGATCAATACTACTTTGTAACGATGGATGCCGATGGAGACGGCGTTCTGGATCCACCGGTGGTAATCAATCTGGAGAAACGCAAGATTCGCATGAGCGGACCGTTCCCTCAAACTTACATGTTCGATTGGTTGGGAAGAGCATTTGATCAGAATCAAAAACTGCTGAGCGCACCGGCCGTGCAATTCTCAAATGATGCCGGCAAGACAACCGTGAAGTTCGAAGGGACAGGCCAACCCGCGATCACTACAAGTAAGTAAAATTTTCACTTGAGCGCTGCCGTACGTCGCAGCGATCACGCCGCGCCGGCTTCGCTTCCCGAGGGCGAGGCCGGCGCGGTCCGTCTTTTAGAGCTGCGTGCAGCGCTAGCAAATATGTCGTCCAAAGCGCGAAACACTTTAAGACTGTTTGTGAGGCGGACCATTTGGCGTCAGTGCTAAGGTCAATTTTTCTAGCTCGCGGAGAATTAACTCAACACATTCCCAGCGCAAGCTCGGCGTCCCTGGCTCTGTGAAGCTGACTTCCGTCAGCTGTAACATCCGGTAACGTGTGCGTCCTCTGTAACGCCTGTCCACTATCGAAAACCGTTGTTCCATGACTTGGCACGCTTATTGTTGTAGAGCCGACTTGCCCAATTAAATCCTTACGCTCTTGACCCAACAGCTGAGGCGTATTCATATGAAGCAAAAGACGTGGCGAGACGATCGCGGCTTTAGCATGATTCAGATCACGATCGTCATGGCCGTTATGACGATCCTGTCGACCTTCGCCATCCTTGGGTTGAACAAGGCAAAGGCGAATCTCAGGCTTCAGAACTCCGTCAGGCAATTGTCCTCTTACCTGGAGAAAGCGCGCCTTGATGCCATCAAGCGACATGGCACGTCCAGCGTGGTTTTCACGGATGTGGGGACCTATGACGTGACCATGGATTTCGGATCAGGAGTGACGACGCGGACCATTCCATTCGAATCGGGAGTAACAGTTGTCAGTTCATCTTTACCGAACGTGAACTTTAATTGGCGCGGCAGAACCCAGGCATGCACAGTCCGGTTCACCGTCCAGAATGAACCTGGCGAGCAATCCTGGGTCGCTGTTTCAGACGCCGGAGATGTCACCGTAAACAGCGATGTCGACAGTGTACCTGGCAGCGCCAGTTATGCCGCCGTGAACTCAACCTCAGACATCTCTTCGACTGCCGTCGTGACGGGAAGCGGCGTACACACCAATACGGTTGATTGCTCGGGCGATGCCAGCGATGCGCCACCGGGGCCGCCGATTGTGGGCACAGGCATCGGCTGCGCGGACACCGCCAATCCTTCATCGATATCGGTCAGGAAGAGCGGCGGCAGCACGGCCACGATCACTATTACGCCCACGAATACGGGCACCATAACGGTGCAAGCGCCGGTAAATCTCCAAGTAACGCCAGCCACTCAGCCTGTCACCGGCGGCACTGCCTACAATTTCTCGGTCCACTCGATTAACAACGCTCGGAGCACCTTCGCCGTGAACTTCAACACGCCATGCACAACCCTGACGGTGTTGATAACGGTCACCAACTAGTACTGGAGAAACTCGATGGTTGCTAATGACAAAATCCCGACTGCCGGCGTCGATCTGCCAGAAAAGCGCAATGAAGAGGGTTTCACCCTGCTCGAAACTTCAATCGCGCTCATCGTCATGATGGTGGTCACGCTGGCCACAGGTCAGCTGTTTGTTTATTCAGTGAATTACAACTCCGGATCGGGTGACCGCTCGGCCGCCCTGGCAATTGCGCAACAGCGAATAGAACGGCTGCGGCGGACGCCATACGACGACGATCTGCTTTCGACTGCATCGACGACTGAAACCGTCACCAACGCCGGACGCAGTTACACGGTGGTCACGGCTGTGTGTTGGGACTCGACCTGCGGCGGATCTGACAGTTTGAAAGTCATCTCCGTCTCAGTGACGCCCGTAAGCACTAACCAATGGGCCAACACGCCGTCAACCATCTCTACAGATCGGGCCGCGCCTTCTGTCGGCCTTTATGCAGGGGTGAGCGCCTTATGAAACTATCAAGCACAAAACATCGCGAAGCTGGTTTCACGATAGCCGAATTAATGGTGGCGATGACGGTAACGCTTGTCCTGGTCGGACTGACCAGCGCCCTACTGGCGGGAAGCTTCAGTATTCGGACGCGCGAGAACCAGCGCACAGAAGCTCTCGCCGACACTCAGCGCGGTTTGAATTTAATGACTCGCGAGATAGCCAACTCCGGCTATGCGTTGACGGATAACGGCATTGTTTCCGATGACTCAGGCGCTAACTCAATTCGTGTCCGGGCCAACCTCAACGCCTTTTCCGGAGAGACCACCAGCAATTCAGCCACCGATCGCGACGAAGACATTAAGTACTTTCTCTACACCGAAAATGGCGACAGCTATATTGTTCGCCTGGACGTCAACACATCGGCGCAACAGATGATTCTGGCCAATCGCGTTGACTCGCTAATTTTTCATTACTACGCCGATAAGGTCACCTACACCTCTGATAGCTGCGATATCAGTGACGTGCGTGACCCTTATGGAAACCCGACCAGTGAAGTGGCCTTAAAAGCAGGAGCGAAGTATGTGGTCATGACCATCTGCGTAAACCTGCCGGCGGTTTCATCGCCGGGGGCTCCGGGTTATCAACCAGCATCGAAAGTGCAGCTCACTTCAGACATCGCCCTGCGCAACGCAGAGCTTGTAAGTTACTAAATTCGTTCTGGCGAAATGAGGTCCACTATGAAAAGCGCAAGACTTGCAAAGCGAGAAGCCGGTTTTAGAGATGAACGAGGCGCAGCCCTGATTACAGTGCTGATGATCGCCGTCCCGCTGCTAATGGCCGGCGGATCGTTGATCCTGATCACCTCGATGAACACCGCGAACACGGCGGACATGGCAGCTGAAACCAAAGCCTACTACGCTGCTGAATCCGGCGCGCAAGAAGTGCTCCAGGTGATGCGCGGCAATGTGGCGCCGAGTCCTTTATTTGCGTCAAATCCAATGGGTGGCATCGCGCCTGAGAACGTGATCACGTTTCGCAAAGCCGTGACTCAAGCGACCTCGAACTTGTCGAGCGATGCGAATAATCCGCGTCTGTCGCGTTGGCTTAGTTACGACTCAACCTACACGGATCGAGTGCCCCTCACTGCGAGTTACTCGCCGATAAGTGGATTGGCATTCAATGTTGAGATGAGCGATCCCGACAATACCAATACGGTGACGTTTTCAACTTCCGGCGGTTTTCCCAATTGGGGAATGAACGACAACCACACTTTCAGTGGCGCGGGTAACCAGGCAAAAATCACCTACGTCCCGCAAGCTTCGACCAGTATTACCGGGAGTGGCAGCAGCACGCTCGGAAAATTCGTTATAGATCCTGGCGTTTCGGGCTCAATTACCCTCAGTAACGAACCTTTTAAGATTACGATCACGCAGACTGCGCCCTGGAATCAGTCCTACACCATCAACTGCACGCTAACCGGAACAATCAACAGCGCCGGCAGTTATGTTGTGGTCAATTTCCCTAATCTTTCGAATAACTTTAATGGCGCGCTGTACACGCGAACTTCGACGGCGCTCAATTCAAATTCAGCAACACCAATGGCGGTGTCGGTCACCGCGCCGGAACCGGTCAGGCTGATCGTGAAGATAAACGGGTTTGGCCCACGCTCCGCCAAGAAACAACTACAGTTCATGATGGCCAGAGCCGGCTTTGATTTCTCGCCCGTCAGCGCCATCACCCTGCGCAGCGCTGACGACGGTAGCGCCGCGAGTGTTCAGGTCGGCAGCAGCTCGGTGTATTCGTACTCAGGTTTTGACAACGCGGCCGGATCAGATCTGCCGGCGATCGCAGTTACGAGTTCCGGGGATTATAACGGGCTGATGGGTCAGAGCCTTCCGGGTGGCCAGGTCAAGGGTGTTCCTGCCGCCGTGCAACAGATTGACGACGCGAGTTTGCCCAGTCTGCTCCAGAGCGCGGATAACGCGCGCGCGGCTGTCATTGCCCTGAGAACCATCGCCGAGAACAATGGCCGGTACTTTACGACGGTGACGCCACCTGCGGACTTCGGCACTACCGCGACCCCAAAGATCACCTTTATCGACGGTGACGGCGTATTGCCGCCGGCCGGCGGCGCCGGATTGCTGGTGGTGACGGGTGGTTTGACCATGGATGGCAACGCAGCCTTCAAGGGGCTGGTGCTGGTCCTGGGCGAAGGAGTTCTAATCCGTCACGGCGGGGGAAACGGAAGCACCTTAGGCTCGATCCTGGTCGCTCACTTCGGCACCAGCGGTGACTTCTTGCCACCCGCGCTGACAACTGATGGCGGCGGCACCTCGTCGGTTCAATACGATTCTGCCTGGGTACGTCGCGCATTGGCGGCTCCCGGGCCGCGCGTCGTGGCAATCGGCGAATTTTAATCACCATGGATCTAATTCCCGACCGGTGGCAAATGGCACGACGAGACGATCCGAATCCCGCTAATGGATTCGCGACCATCGATTTCTTAATAGTGGCGGTGATCATTCTGATTATGGTCACCTACGTCTCGACCGCCGTCATGCAGGCGCACCGGTGGCAGGCGCGCGAAGGCGCGGCGCAACAGTTCGCAAATTATCTGGAGAGGGCGCGCAGCGACTCAATGCGCCGGCGAGCTACGGACAGCCAGCAGATGGCTCAAGTCACCATTCTTAATGGGAGCTTTTATTCAGTCCGTACCGACGAAAACGGAGATGGCGTGCTGGATGATCCCCGCGTAATAAACCTGCAGGAGCAACAATTGACAATCGATGGTCCATTCCCCCGCACCTTCATATTTGATCGAGCAGGTAACTATGTAGACAGCGGCGGCAACGTGCTCAAATCGACTTTCGTGACATTCGCCAATCGCTCCGGCAAGAGCGTCGTTCAGGTGCTGGATAACGGCAAGACGTCCTGGGGTAACAATATCGGCAAGAAGTAGACATTTCTTTCTCTCCCCGTAACCGACTCGCGCATCACACGAGCTTGAGTTGATTGCTGCTGTAAATACTTTCCGCAGCGGTCACGCCGCGTCGGCTTCGTTTCCCGAGTGCGAAGCCGGCGCGGTCTTGTATTGCCGGGCAGAATTAGTCATTAGGCCGTCAGCTGGGCCGTGAGTCACTAAAGGAACTACTACCTGAAGGTCAGTTCCACTTCGCTTCGCGTTGACGCACAGCAGAATATTATCAGGACAGTACCGCGGCGGAAGCTTCCTTGACGCTGTCCGACTCGCATGTTAGTTTTCGCTTTACCGCAATTACATTAATTGTTCGCAGACCTCAAGTAGGCTCAGGAATTCGCGTGACTGCACCCGCCCTGGAACTCAAGAAAACTTCGCTGAACGATGTTCACCGCGCGCTGGGCGGCCGCATGGTCGAATTCGGCGGCTGGGACATGCCTGTGCAATATCCCGCCGGGACGATGTCTGAACACTTGCGCACGCGCACCCACGCCGGTCTGTTCGACGTTTCACACATGGGCGAAGTGGAGGTGCGCGGCGTTGACGCGATCGCATTCGTAAACCGGTTGACTTCAAACGATGCCGCCAAGCTGGTCGATGGACAGGCCCAATACTCCGCCTTTACCACGGCTGAGGGAACGGTAATTGACGATCTGCTGGTCTATCGTTTCGCGGCAGATCATCTGTTGCTGGTCGTGAATGCCGGAACCACGGACAAGGATTGGGAGTGGATTAGTTCGCATCACGGGGGCGAAAACGTCGATCTGCAAAACGTGAGTTCAAATTATTGTCAGATCGCGGTACAGGGCCCCGATGCGATTTCGATTCTGCAGACTCTGACCGAGGTACCGCTGTCCGAAATCAAGTATTACCATTTTCGCGAGGGAGAAGTTGACGGCGTCAAATCAATAATCTCGCGAACCGGCTATACCGGCGAGGACGGGTTCGAGGTTTATGCCGCGCCGGACAAGGCTGAGCAACTTTGGAAGAAAATTCTCGACGCCGGAAACTTCGGCTCCGCCGAGGGGATCTTGCCGTGTGGACTGGCCGCCCGAAACACTTTGCGGCTCGAAGCGGGAATGTGTCTCTACGGTCACGAGATCAACGAAGACACGACGTTGCTCGAGGCCAACCTGGGTTGGATTACCAAGCTCAACAAGGACGAGTTCATCGGGCGCGCAGCGCTGGCAAAGCAGAAGGAAGAAGGCATCAAAAGAAAACTGATCGGGTTTGAAATTACCGAGCGCGGAATCGCTCGCGACGACCAGGATATCTTTATTAATAGTGAGCGCGCCGGCAAAGTCACCTCCGGCAGTCCGGCGCCGTTTCTCAAGAAGAACATCGGCATGGGTTACGTCCCAGTGGAATTCGCCGCCACGGGACAGCGAATCGAAGTCGATGTCCGCGGAAAAATGGTGGGCGGCGAAATTGTGACGCTCCCCTTCTATAAACGACCCAGGTAATTTTGAGTTTTGAATTTTGAGTCATTAATATCTCCGCTCGCCGGTGAAACTCGAAACTGAGAACTCAAATCTGCGAAAACTGCTCAAGGAGCATCAATGGCAAACGTTCCTGACAATCTTCACTACAGCAAAGACCACGAGTGGGTGCGCGTCGAAGGCGACACAGCCGTGATCGGCATCACCGATCACGCGCAAGAGCAACTCGGCGACGTAGTCTACGTCGAACTGCCAAAGGCTGGTGACGAATTCGCTGCCAACGATTCGTTCGGCTCAGTCGAATCAGTAAAAGCCGTTTCGGAAATCTTTACGCCGGTGGCCGGCAAGATCAGCGAGACTAATGATTCGCTCAATGAAGAACCGGAAAAGGTCAATAACGATCCGTACGGCGGCGGCTGGATGATCAAAATGACAATGAGCAACCCGGGCGAGGTCGACAGTCTGCTGACCGCTGCCGAATACGAAGATTTCACCAAAGCCGAAGAGTAAAAACAATTGCGTTATATTCCGAACTCGCCCGAAGAGCGCGCCGAGATGCTCGAACAGATCGGTGTGGCGTCGACTGAAAAACTTTTCGCATCGATTCCTGAGAATCTCAGGTTGCGCGGGCCTTTGAACGTGCCGGCGGCGATGTCTGAACTCGAATTGCTCAAACGGTTCGAAGAGACGGGGGTGCGCAACCAGGCAGCCCAGCGAATCAGTTTTCTGGGTGGCGGCGCTTATTCGCATTACACGCCGACGATCGTTGACCACCTGATTTCGCGATCTGAATTCTTCACTGCTTACACGCCGTATCAGCCGGAAATTTCGCAGGGCACGCTCCAGGCGATCTTTGAATTCCAGACGCTGGTCTGTCAGTTGACCGGTATGGACATCGCCAACGCCTCGATGTATGACGGTTCGACCGCGATGGCTGAAGCCGTGTTGATGGCTGAGCGGGTCACCCGCCGCCGCAAGGTCATGGTGTCCTCCGCCGTCCATCCGCAGTATCTGGAAGTGGCACACACTTACGTGCAGCACGCGGGAATCGATCTGCAAACTGTTGATTTCGATCCGCAGTCCGGACAGACACCGCCCGACGCGTTCGCGGCCATCGACGATCAGACGGCCGCAATCGTGGTCCAGTCACCAAACTTCTTCGGATGTATCGAAGACCTAAAAGCTCTCGCTGACAAAGCTCATGCGGCTGGAGCCTTGCTCGTGGTCACCGTGACGGAAGCAATTTCTTTCGGCCTGTTGAAATCGCCGGGGGCGTGCGGCGCCGACATTGTGGTGGCTGAAGGCCAGTCTTTTGGTGTGCCGTTGTCTTACGGCGGACCGTATGTGGGCCTGTTCGCAACCCGTGATAAGTACGCCCGGCAAATCCCCGGCCGGTTGGTTGGCGAAGCCTACGACAAGCAGGGCCGCCGCGGGTTCGTGCTCACGCTCGCCACCCGCGAGCAGCACATTCGAAGAGAGAAAGCGACCTCGAACATCTGCACCAACGAGGGTCTGATTGCACTGGCCGCCACGATCTATCTGGAGACCATGGGCCGGCGCGGCATCCAGGAAGTAGCGCAGCAATGCGCGCAAAAAGCGCACTATGCCGCGCGGGAAATTGGAAAGGTGCAAGGCTTTGCGCTTCCCTGCTCTGCTCCGTTTTTTAATGAGTTCGTGGTCCGCAGTTCCGGCGCGGCAGCGCCTTTGTTGGAGCGGTTGGCGCAGGAAAAAGGGATCGACGGCGGCATTGCGCTTTCCCGTTTTGACGCGAGCCGAACGAACGAGTTTCTCGTCTGCGTGACTGAGACAAACACGCGCGAGCAGATTGACGAGTTGGTGGCGGCGCTCGGCGAGATCGTTTAGCGGCGCCCGTCCAGCGCATGGAGACCCGCGGGCAATGCCCGCTTCTAAACCCGACCTATTACCTGATGGATTCAAACATCACCAAAGTCACAAGTCACCTGAGCCCGAATGAGCGGTTGATCTTTGAGCGCTCGCAAACCGGGCGGACCGGCTACAGTTTGCCGCCGCTTGACGTTGAAGAAGCGGCGCTCGACGAAATCATTCCCGCTGAGTTTCAGCGCGACGACGACCTCGAAGGCATGCCCGAAGTTACCGAGGTTGATGTGGTGCGCCATTTCACGCGCATGTCGACCTGGAACTATTCGATCGATCAGGGAATGTATCCGCTCGGCTCCTGCACCATGAAATACAATTCGCGTCTGAACGAGAAGGTCGCCCGCATCGCGAATTTCGCCAATCTGCATCCGCTGGCATCCGAAGCCGAGTCACAGGGCGCGCTCCAGGTGATTTACGAACTGCAGCAGGCGCTGGCCGAAATCACCGGCCTGCCTGGCATTTCCCTGCAACCGGCAGCCGGCGCCCACGGCGAGATGACCGGGATTATGATCATCCGCGCCTTCATTGATGCCCGCGACAGCAAAGAGGCGTCGGCTAAACGTCGCACCATGCTGATTCCGGATTCGGCCCACGGGACCAATCCCGCGTCGGCACACCTTTCCGGATTCACCGTCAAGACGATTCGATCGACGGCCGAAGGGTTGACCGATCTCGATCACCTCAAGGAGTTGTGCGGCCACGGCGATGTCGCCGGACTGATGTTGACGAACCCGAACACCCTTGGGTTATTCGAACAGAATATTCAGGAGATTTGCCGCATCGTTCATGACGCGGGCGGTCTCGTTTACATGGATGGCGCAAACATGAACGCCCTCGTGGGTGTGGCGCGGCCCGGCGACATGGGCGTCGATGTCATCCATCTAAACCTGCACAAAACCTTCTCTACGCCGCACGGCGGCGGCGGGCCAGGCTCTGGTCCGTGCTGCTGCTCAAAAGAGCTGGAACCGTTCTTGCCGGTGCCGCGGGTGGTGAAAGTAGCGAGTGAGACATCCGGGGATTCCCAATCCCGGATTCCAAATTACAAATTGGACCACGACCATCCGCAGTCGATTGGCCGCGTCAAGGCCTTCCTGGGCAATTACGGAATGATGCTGCGCGCTCTGGCTTACATCCTTACGCACGGGCGCGACGGTTTGTTGGAGGCAACCCAGGCCGCAGTCCTCAATGCGCGGTACATTACGCACGGGTTGTTGTCAGATTACGACAAGCCATTCAACGGTGATCCGATGCACGAGGTCGTCTTCACGGACAAACGGCAATCGCGCAAGGGCGCGCACACCCTGGACATCGCCAAGCGCCTCATCGATTACGGTTTTCATCCAATGACGATCTATTTCCCGCTGATCGTTTCAGGCGCCATGCTGATCGAGCCGACTGAATCCGTGGGCCGGCAGGAGCTTGATCAATTCATCGACGCCATGCGCTCAATAGCCAGAGAGGCCATCGAGAATCCGGAATTGCTTCTGAATGCGCCAAATACGACGCGCATCGGCAGACTCGATGAAGCCGCGGCCGCCAGAAAACCTGTGCTACGTTGGAGACCCGCGCCCGAACCGGGAGCAGCAGCCACGGGATCAGGCGGCGCCGCGTAGGTTTACCTGCTTCGAAACCATTTAGGAGCACACCCGATGGCAGCTCAGCAACCGTGGTCCGGCATTCAGGTCGAGACATCTTTCTTTCCGCTCTCCTTCTTCCTCTATGCCTGCACGCCGCGAATTGTGATCGACGGTGAGATTAACCTGCGGCCCTGGGGCTCACATTCATTTCAACTAACGCCGGGCATGCACCACTTGCAGATCTATTTCCATTACCTGGTTATGCCGAAATGCGGATTTGCCCAGGCAAACGTAGTGGTACAGCCGAATTGCGTGCACCAAATCAAATATGACATGGGCGTGCTGATGTTTTTGCCGGGAAACATTCGAGAACTGCCGCCCTACCGGTTTCAATAATTTCTCTATCAACTCGCAGGGGGATTCATGCATCCATCACTTCATTCGAAGTTCGTCCGACGCAGCTTTGCGCTGGTCTTTATTTGCAGTTTTGGCTTCTCGTCACTCGCGGAAGGGGTGAAGCGCAAGATTCAATTCGAGCGCGGATCTTCGTCAGCCACGGTGCGCGGGACCGTCATTCGCGGCGACCAGGATCGCTACTTCCTGGGCGCGAAAAAAGGCCAGACGATGTCGGTCAAGATCACCTCCGAAGAAGACAATGCCGTCTTCCAGGTGTATCTGCCCGGAGAACAAGAGACTTTGTCCGGAGCCGGCGAAGGCGACGATGCTAAGGATTGGTCGGGCGAACTGCCGCGCGATGCTGAATACGTTATCGTGGTGGGCGGAACTCGCGGAAACGCAACCTACACGATGAAGGTTTCAATTGAATAGCGCACGCTTGAATCAAGCCTCCCACTCAGATTTGCTCTCCGGTTCACCGGGCCGGCCGCGCGCCGGGATCTGCATCAACGCCAGGCGCTCAACCACCCGCCCGTTGAGCAAATGCTCTTCGACGATCTCGGGCACGTCCGCAGTTCGCACCTGCGCATACCAGACACCATCGGGATAAACCATTACCGCCGGGCCAATCGCGCAAAATCCCACCGAAGCGCATTCCGTGAGCACGATGCTGCCGTGTGGGTTCTTGCCCTTGGCGACCCGGCCGAACAGAATGCCCCGCGAATTTAACTCCCGCTCAAATGCTTCTTTCACTTCCGCACTGTCGCGCGCCGAGCACGATTTGCCGGTGCAGACAAAGACATGATGCGTAATGGGGGCCGCGGCCACCGGAGCGAGGTCAATAAGCTTTTCGCGGTCTTCAATAAATTCTTCAGGCATACCTGAACTAGTTAATCCCATAATTCATCAGGAGTCGAATGATCGCGTCATGGCGATCATGGGCCCGCTTCATCACCGCGGGTTTTTGAGAATCCCTTCCGTCACCGTAGTTCCTGCCGGCATCACCGATGAACTCCGGTGAACGATCCCGATTTCCGGTGTCATTCCGAAATCGCCTGGCCAGAGTCAGCGCCGTGCTTCCGTCGTTGGTCCGGGCATGTGTATCGGCGCCGCGATTGATTAGCAGTTTCACCGTTTCGCTGTCGGTGGTCGAGACCGCTGTCAGAAATGGAGTGTAGCCGTAGTCATCGACCGCATTTATGTTCGCGCCCCGATCTAACAAAGCCTTAATCGATGCGACATCGAAGTTCATCACTGCTTGATGCAGGGGCGTTGCATGTCCTCCCTTGCTGGAGCTTACATTCGGATTCGCGCCGTATCGGAGCAGAATCTCCACGACCTGAGTATTGCCGTTTTCGGCCCCCGTCGACAGCAATGGGTTTCCACCTAAATCGCGCAAATCTGGCGAGACACCCTGGTTCAACAACTCTTCGATGCGATTGGCATCGCCTACCGACACGGCTTGACTCGCGTCGCTTTGCGTGTCACGCACTCGCTGGCGCGCCGCATCAATCTGCTCGGAGAACGCGCATGACGACAGGAAAATCGACAAAGCCACCGCCGCCCAAATATTCAGTCGCCGGCCCGCGTCCCTACTTACCCAGGTGATGTGGGGGGCATGGTCACGGCTCCACGCCCAACGAAACAGTAGCCAACCGCTGAAAGCCCCCGAGATTACAACCAACCATCCGACCAGCACGAAGCCATACACCGCGACTAAAAGAATTAAAGCAATCAATTTGGATGGATCGCCTTTGGGATTGCCCGACATCCCCTGTAATGCATAACTAATCATCATTCCGCCGTAAGACGCAATGGCGACGAGACCTCCCAGCAAAGCGGCAAGATAACCCTGCGTGACGCATTGCTCGTCCAGAATTTTCGAGCCGATGGTAAAGCCAAAGAAAGCAGCCATACAGATTGGGGACCAGACGAACACCGACGCGATGCCGCTTTCGAACGCTGCAGACGGCCCCATGAAAAACGAACGACCAACAACTCCAAAGAAAAATACGATGGGAATGCAGGCCGTGCAGGCAAACCAGGCCGCCGCCAGCAGCCGCGGCTTTAAGCCAACGCGCATTTCCTGATCACAAAAGTTTTCCGGCATTGACAGCCTCCCCTTCTCCGAATTGAACACGTTCAAATTTATCGAAACCCAGAGTACGGCAAACACGGCGCCCACGTCAAGAAGAATTTTGAACGTGTTCAGAATTAAACGGAAAGGGCGGAGCGGCTAGTGATCTATGATCGTTGGGGGGATTCAGCGGAAAAGACCCAGGACACGCTCCAGACTTAACATCATGGTTAGGACAATTAGGCCCACCACGACGGTGGCCAACCGCGGCGCAGCCAACACTCCGCAGACCAAACCGGCAATCGCGACCACCGGGCGAACCAGCGTAAACGGGCCAAAGACCAGCGTGCTGGTGATGCTGCGAATGTCTACTGAAGGGATCAATCGGAGCCCGAAGGCGAACAGGATAGCGGCCGTGTAAGGAAGATAAACGAGCAGCATCCACCCGCCGGCGAGGTTGTAATCACCCAGCAATCCCCGCCTATCCGGCGCGGGTGCAAGTGAGATCACGATTATCGCGGCCGCCAGCGCCACGGCCAACTGGCCGGCGATGGCTCCGAAAATGACTGCCCGCAGATAGTAGCGTTGCTTGTCGATTAGGGCGTTGCGTCCCGCGGCCGCCCGGTATCCGGCAAAGGCCGAATCCAGCGTGGCCAGCAGCCAAAGTCCCAAAGCGATCATCTGATCACTCCCAGCGAAGCGGCCTTGCTTCCCAGGTTCTCAATAAAGGCGTCGTGATACTGGGGCAGGATGCCCACCAGTGAATGGAAGGCGCGGGGAATCGGCAGTTGCCATAATCTGGTGCCGTAGACCGCTGAGTTGAAGGCGGGCGCGCCGGCTCGCGCCGCGGTCAAGAGCTCTTCCGCGGTATACGCGCGAATCGCCGACAAGACGCCATCGTGTTTCGCCAACGGTTCACGCATGCGGGCCGCATGAAACAACCAGGAGCCCAGCGGCGCCAGGGGCGATTGGTGAAAGTCGAAATGGAGAAATGCCCGCGTCCCCGGCTGCGCGTGCTGCGCAAACAGTTGCGTCAATCCCGCGCCGCGAAAGTGATGAAGAATCCCGGTGGAGATATAGATGGCGGCCCGCTCGTCGAGGCGAAACGCGTTGGCCACCTTGAACTGACACGACAGTCCTTCGGCTGCCGACAGCCTTTGTGCCTCGGCAATGAGAGCCGGATTGTAGTCGGCGCCGACCAGATGGACGTCGTCCGGAACGGCATGATGCGCTGCCAGCCAACGCAGGACATAACCGGTGCCGCATCCGATATCGACCACCGTCAATCGGCGGCCCGTTGGGGAGTCGCCACGAACTGCCTGCAACAGCGGGTTGAGCAATTCAGCCATTCTCTGCCCGTGCTGAAATTCCTCTGACATGCGCTGCATCTCGCAATGGACAGTGACCAGCAGTTGGTCCATCGCCTGCGGATCCAGCACGCCGTTTCCGTCGGCAGACAATTTGTTGACCACGCGCAGGGCGAAGCGATTGTTCAGCGCGCGAAATTCTCGAGTGAGATCGTCCTTCTTTACCGGCCGGCGTTCCAGCGTCTCGCTGTCAAAATCAACGATGCGATCGGAGATCTCGGGGCTGTGGTAAGGAATTGCCATGTGGCCTGAACGCAACGCCGGTCTGCCGGAGCTGCTTACCTTATCACGACCGCCGAACTATCGGGTCGTGAATGACGTTTTAAGGCACGGTGCCGGCTGATTTTCGCTGCCAGATGCATGGCGGTGGGGACCGCGCAAAATTTGAGCGCCGGGGCTTCGACTTTCTTTTCACGCATGAGGATTCATTGTAAGATGATCCTCGAACGGGCGTCGCCTGATTGACCGCTTCCCCACCGGTATGGTCTTTCGGAAGCGGACGCCTTATTTGATATACGGTCGTGAAAAACTTTAGGAACATTGCTCAGGTCCGGCAGCCGCGCGAATCGAACGGCCTCGTGATTCACGTGTCGTCTTTGAACGACCGTTCGACTGAAGTGGTCATGTCGGACACCGTGAAAATAGGCCCGGGCGATGACTGCGACGTAAAGATTCGCCTGGCGCAGACTGCCGCCGACGGGGCCAACGGCACGATCATCGAGGCCAAACGTGTCGACGGAACTTACCGGATTGTAAACGTCGATCCGGCCCTCGATGTGAAGTTGAATGGCCGCTCGATCAAGCCGAACAAGAGCATCAATGACGGCGACGAAATTTGGATAGGTCCTTCCGGCCCGTCGATTCATTTTTTCCCGATCACCACCACCACCGCGATGGTGCCGGGCCGCCGGGGCACGACGCACGTGGCGCCTTTCATCGAGCAGGCGGCAATGGAAGCGTCCGCGACCGCTCGCCGCGACGATGCGAAAATTTTCCTGCGCGAGTTCACGCGCGAACTTGTCCGGGAAATAAATCCGAGCACCAAGATCATCATCTTCGCCATCATTATTTTTGCGGTCGTCGGCGCCCTCTATCTGGGCTTCGCGCAATACAATGAAACGCGCAAGAACCGCCGCATCATCGCTGAACAGCAGGACCGCCTAATCGCGCAGCAGGACCAATTGCAGAAGGCGAATTTGCAGTTGACGCAGGTGATTGAATCGAACAAGAAAGTTCTCGACACGCTGTCGCTGGGTGAGATGCTGCGCGTTAATTACGGCGCCGGCGTTTGTCTGATCTACGGCTCCTACACCTTTGTGGAGGCCGGCACCGGCAGGCCGCTGCGCATTCCGGAATCGCAAACTACCGAAAGCGGCGCCACCGTGCAAAACGGAACCGAGCAGCCGGAGCTCACCCCGGACGGCAACGGCCAGATTGCCGAGTATCCATTCGTCGGCACCGGCTTTCATACCGGAGATGGTTTCATTCTCACCAACCGGCATGTGGTGCAACCGTGGCTGGCTGATGAACGCGCGCAAAGCCTGACCAGCACCGTCAACGGCAAACCACGTCTGAAGAAGCTCATCGCTTTCTTTCCCGAGAGCTCGCAGCCTCTGACTTTGAAATATAAGCAGGCCGGCACCGGCAGCGAGGATCTCGCGGTTTGCACCATCGATGCGAAAGATCTGCCGCCCAAGCTCCCGGTGTTGCCGTTGGAAAAGGCCGCGGAATCAGTCGCGATCGGACGCATCGTGGTGACCATGGGTTACCCTTCGGGACCAGACCGGCTGCTGGCCATGCTGGATGAAACCGAGGCCCGGGGGATTCAAAACCGTTATGGATCCACTGAGTCGCTGCTCTCTTATTTGGCGCAGACCAAACACATTCACCCGCTGATGACTCAGGGGAACATCACCGATCTCGACGCGAAGCGCATTGTCTATGACGCGCGCACCGGGGAAGGCGGTTCGGGCGGTCCATTGTTCGGGCCCTCGGGACGAGTAGTCGGAATCACCTTTGCCATTTTCACTGAGAACTCAGCATCCAATTTCGCAATCCCCATTCACTACGCAATTAACTTACTGGAAAAAGCCGGTTGGACCAGCCCCACCACACCGGAACCCGACCAGAAAGATGCGGCGGCTGCTTTACAATCCGGCGCTCGATGACCTGGCATATTGATTGCTCGTTTGTCGCCCTGATCGTGAAGTTGATAATGACTACGCCTGCCGGAATCATAGCTCTTGTGCCAGCATATTGCTGCGCCGCCGGTTGGTGCAGGTGAATGCCTGAGATGAAATTTCGCTCCCTCTTCCCATGTCTCTTGATTGCGCTGTGCGCTAGCGGCGCTACGGCGCAGTCCGCCAAACAATTCCTGGTCACCCCTGACTCTGCGAAAGCCGCAACTGTAGTCGGCAATGACGGCGCAAAATCTGTCCAACCGACAGACGGCGGCGACAGCGGCGCTCCCGGTGTCAGCGTGCCCAAAACAGCGAGCCCTCAGTTCCGTATTGAGCGATTGCAAATTTCCTCAGGGGCCGAGTTGCTGACGATCTTTGGCCGTCTCGACGGGATGAAACAGCCGAATGGGCCCGCTATCGAAGTGCCGCTGATCAGCGTGGTGCGAGACACTCTGAAAGATGTGGATCCGGATAACGATCGGCTACGCTACGTCTGGATGTTGACCTACACCCGGCCCAACCTGGCGAAGCGGCTGGCTTCCGCTGTGCCGTTTCTTTACCAGCACGTCGGCAATCAAACCACGGCCTCAGGCAAAACGCCGAAGCCCATAATCGATCTGGCCAATCCCGGCCAACAGACTTGGAATCGCTTTTTTTGGATGGGTGTGCAGGGCGCCTTCCTCGACAGCTACGGTTTGGCTTTGAAAGCGTCGACGCGAACGTACCGGCGCAATGCTTCAGACTATCGCTCGGGCCACGTGATGCAGGCGCTCTCGATTCTCGATACTTATGAGCGGCTGCGCTCGCGTTCCCGGAACAACGGCGAGATGCTCGCCATGGGTGAGCGGCTGGCCAATTCATCAAACGCGCCGGTTGCGGATGCGGAGCCCAGTCCTCTTTCGGTTCTGACCCCGGCATTCACACCGGGGGAAATGCTGGAGATGCGGGCGCGCCTGATTCTTTCGAGCAAGATGTTCGGCGGTCTCGCCAGTCCCGGCTCTTTCTACGACACTGTTACCGATCGCGTGGCGAATACGGTCGACAACAGTGGTCATAATTGGGAGTTGCTGCGGCAACGCGCAGAAGCGGAAGGTTTGTACTTCGAGCCATTATCGATGCCGGACGGCCAGCCGACGCACGCCATGCTCTGGGTTGCCGAGCCGGATCTGAACGCGCAAGTCAACCGCGAGTTCCACAAGCGCTTCCTGAACATCGCCAGTCCGTGGAGCGATCCTCGTCTGCGAAACTGGAAGGGCTATGCGCGCTTCGTTTACTTTGACGAGGAGCATCGAGCGGTCGCCGCGGACACTCCCGGAGCCCGCAAGGTGCAAATGATTCCCCTGGCGCTCTATGGACTCGATCATCCGAAAATCCCGGCCCTGCTGATTGATTTCAGACACAGCCTGAACCCGAAAAAGCGCGAGATGTCGCGTCGGGCGCTCAACGACGTGGTAAAGAATGTGCTGTCAGTTTCGAGCTTCGGGAATTTGCCTTACTTCGTGGGTCGTAAGGCTTACGATTTCGTCACCGGCCGGCGCGGGATGGATTTGAATCAACCGACGCGGCTGCAAAGTTATTCTGAACTAAAATTGTTGCTGACTTTCAATTCGTCGATCGATCCCGAATTGCGGCAGGAAATCGAGCGCCGCATTCAGAACGTTTCGCTTAATCCGCTGAACAACGACGACGAAGCTGAGGTGGCTTTGGCCCAACAGCAGTATCAGTCACTTGTCGATTATGCCCAACGTCCTGACGGCCTGGCCGCCAGGATCGAACGAGATCGGCGCGCGGAAATGGTGCCGCTCGAGCATGGAAAATCTGCGCGGATATTTTTCGATGTCGCGAACGTGCTCACCCTGGGGCGTTACGTGCATCGCGAAGAGGCCACCCCGGAACTGGATGCGCGGCTTGAACTCGCGCGCCGCCTCGGGTACCACACGCAATTCCTGACCGACGTGGCGAAGTCGTCGGCAACCACCGACGTCGCCTGGGATATGGCCCGCGTGAGCAGGTCTTTGCAGTTTATGGCGGGTGATGGAAGCGAGGCCTCAGGCCGGGCCGCGAAGGCTGTGGCGACTATCTTTGCGAGAACCAGCGACATGGAAACGCGCCGCCTCTGCCTCGATGCGCTATCGAAAATTAACAACCAGACCGCGCGTGCCGAGCTGCTCGCAATCTACGAACACGAACCGCAATCAGACCTGCGCTCCGAAGTGGGCGCGCGCTTGCGGAATGCAGTGGCGAATGATGCCCGCATCAAACCAGCGGAAGCTCGATCGCTCCTGAATCAATTGAATCAACAATAGAGGCCGCAAGCCGGCATTCTGCGCGCCGCCGTTTGCCCTCGGCCGGGCAGGGCCCGACCGTTAACGAGGGCCATGCTTGTTTTCAAGCGATGCGCGATCTCAAAGGCGTCCCCTTGTGAGTTGCCCTCCCTCGCGGTCGGGCTTCCGCCACTGGCGTGTTTGCCCGGATCGCGCAATAATTCACTCTCTGAATGGAACGTTCCCTCCATGATCGTGCGTTGATGGACTCAGAGGCGCACCCCGCAGCCAAACATTCACGCGCCAAACGCTCAGTCGCCTGGCAGACTATTGCGTTTCTAGCCGGCGCGGTGGGCCTGGTCTTTCTAATCCGGGCCATCGGGGTCGAGTTAATCTTTTCGGCCCTCTCACGCGTTGGCTTTGGATTCTTTATCGTGCTGGCAACCAATGGCGCGCGGCATGTCCTGCGCACGATTGCCATGCGCATGGCGGTAGCTCCCGAGCATCGGCGCTTCAGCTTTCTCCAGGCCTTTGCGGCGCGGTTGGGCGGCGAGGCGATGGGCTTTCTCACCTTCGCCGGGCCCCTGCTCGGCGAGGCGACCAAAGTTGCATTGTTGCGCAAACGCGTGCCGCTGGTGCACGGAGTTCCTGCGCTGGTCGTCGACAATTTGCTTTACAACCTCTCGGTCGTGCTGGTGGTTTTTGGCGGCGCGGTGTTGATGCTCGCGGTTTATCCCGTACCGGCAGTCGCGCGCGACGTGCTAATCATTATTGCCGCTTGTGCGTTGCTCGGGTTAATTGCGGCGATCATGGCCGCGCGCAAGCGGGTAACGTTGCTCACCAGTTTGATCGATCGGCTGGGACGCCGCGGCTTTCGTCCCAAATTCCTGCGCAGCCGGCGGCACCAAATCTATCGTGTCGAGCTTACCGTCTACGCCTTCTACAAACGGCGACGCGTGGCATTCTTTTCGATGATCGCGCTGGATCTCGCATCGCACGTGACCAGTGTCGTTGAAGTTTACATCACGCTGCAGTTGTTGGGTTTTATCCCCCGCGCCGGTGCGGCGTATATCATCGAGTCGCTCACCAAGGTAATTAACTTCGCCTTCGCTTTCGTGCCGGGCACCATTGGCGTATACGAGGCGGGCAACGGAATTATTTTGCGCACGCTCGGTTATACGATGGCGATTGGCGTGGCCCTGGCCATCGTGCGCAAAGCGGCAATCGTTTTCTGGACCGTAATCGGTCTTTTCATTATCACCTGGCGCGCCCTGCCGAACGCCTGGGCGCGCGTTCTCGATCGTAGCCCTCGACTGCAGAAACTTATGGATAGTCTAGTCCTTTCTAATCTTGCCCATCGTCCAGCACGCACCGCCGTGAGCATCGCCGGCATTGCGCTTGGTGTGCTGCTGGTGGTTTTCACTGTCGGATTGGCCCACGGCCTGTTGCACGAGCGCGGCAAGCGCGAGGCAAATATTGGCGCTGAGATTCTACTGCGGCCATCGGGAACGGTCGGCGTGCAGGGCGCGCAACCGTTTACCATTCCCGTGTCACACGTTGCTGAGATCACCCAGATTGCCGGGGTGCGAACGGCCGTGCCCATCGGGCAGTTCCTGGATAAGAGTGATACCGGATTTGGCTCGCGTTTGATTGAAGGTATTCCGTACGACGATTATGCGCGCCTCAATCACCTCAACATCAAAGAGGGCCGTGGCCTGCAAAAAGGCGATGAAGTGATCGTCGACGCCAATTGGCAGCTGGAGCGCGGCATAGCGATCGGCTCCACCATCGAGATTTTTGAAAGGCCCTTCAAACTTGTCGGGGTCTACGAACCGCCGGGCGGCGGCCGGATCAAGATCCCCCTCGCCACGATGCAGGACCAGGTTGGCAGCGAGGGCCGTTGTAACACTCTTCTGGTTGCCTGCGATGACCCGAACCAGCAGGAACAGATCGCGACCCGCATCAAAGAGAAATTTCCGAACGATCAGATACTGCTCACCCGCGAACTGCCGGAGCTATACATGTCCAGCGTCCCGGCGCTCAACGTCTTCCTGAAGGTTGTCGTCGGGGTCGCCGCCACCATCAGCACGCTCGTGATTCTGCTGGCCATGTACACCACGGTGACCGAACGCACGCGCCAAATCGGGATTCTGAAATCGCTCGGCATGTCGAAGCGATCGATCGCCTGGGTGATCGAGCAGGAAGCAATTCTGGTCAGCGTGATGGGCGTCGGCATTGGTGTCCTGCTGGTGCTGCTGGCGCGGTTTTTGGTGATGCGATCGACCTCGCTGGTGGTCGACGTCGAACCCAAATGGATCGTGATTTCCCTGGTCGTCGGCCTGATCGGCGGCTCGGTGGGCGCGCTCTATCCTGCCTTGCGCGCTGCCCGCCAGGACGCGGTTGATGCGTTGAGCTACGAATAATCGCTGGCTCGGGGCGCCCGCAAACAGAAGAGACGGGGGTCTCCCGTCTCTTTCATCTTCCACACAACAAACCCGGAATTGCGAGGTGCAAGTCGCAAAAACATTGACTCCGGCCTGTAAGGTTCTAGGCTACGCCCCCTAAAGCTCTAGAATGCCCAACTAGCTTCTAAGGAGAATAGAGATGAAGAAGGTTATCAGGCTGATCTCACTGAGCGTTCTGCTCGCGGCAGGGAGCGCCACGTCAAGTTTTGCGCAGCAGTGTCAATGCGTCAACCTGCAAGGTTTTTATGGGGTAATCTACATCGACGGTCAGGGGAATGAGCGTTGCGGCGTTGGTTGCCAAATCATTACCGAGAACTTAGCGGCCCGCGGTGACCGACCGATTACAGAACTCTCCAAATGGTCGGTGAACAGGATCCTCGACAGATTCGACGATCCAATAGTCCGCCTCCAAGCCCGGTAGACGCTCCGGCGTGGATTGTTATTGTGTCGGTGTTTTAGACAATGCGGGGCGCCTCTATTGGGATGACCAAGGCGTCCCGCATTGCCGTGAATTCGCGTGCGACATCATCACCGGCGCCCTAAGGTGTCGCGCGGGCCCGCGTTGCGGCCAACGCCAGATCGCGCGCGCGCGGGATTATGTCCATGGCCCGGGTGACTTGCGGATCGGCTACGGTCGTTACCTGTAGCGCCGCAACTGTCCCATAAGCGGCAGTCGCGAGCTGAAAGCGCAATTCAGTTTCGATGAATGCGCGCTTGCGGCTGAGCTGGGGCCCCATCGCCTTCCAGGCAGGCTCCTTGCCAACGTAATCAGTGAAAGCCTTAAACAACCCGTCGGTTATGGGAAATTCGTTAGGCGTGATGTCGTGATCGAAGACGATCGGCGCCGCGTTCTTGGAATTCTCGAAGCCGCTAATGCGCCCGTTAACCAGGTCCCTGGCAAAAAAGAAAATCGGGTGTCGCAAGCGCAGCTCTAACCCGTCATAGTATCGCGGCGGAGGATTCGTAAAGGTTCCCTCCTTCACCACTTCGTCAGGCGTGATGCCGCCGCCCCCGTAAACCGGACGGCCCGTGTCCGTGTGCGAAGCCGGACCCGCAGGCTTTCCTGCATCTGGTTCGCGCAGAGTGCCGCCATGCGAGATGTAGTTGTACCAGCCACCGTCAGAATAATCGCGCTGAATCAGCCGCCCCGACGGCGTGTAGTACTTGGCCGAAGTCAGGGTGAGTCCAGCGCCCTGCGGCAGGTTAATAATGCTCTGAACCAGGCCCTTGCCGAAGCTGGTCTGCCCGACGATCAAGGCCCGATCGTGATCCTGCATGGCGCCGGCGACGATTTCTGACGCGGAAGCGGTAAAGTCGTTCACCAAAATCACCAGCGGAACGCGATCCGGCTCCGGATTATTCGAGCGATAAATCCGATCGTTTTGGCCGTTGCGCCCCTTCTGCGTGAGAATCAATTGACCTTGCGGCAGAAAGGTGCTGGCCACGGCGATGGCGGAATCCAGGAAGCCGCCCGGGTTGCCGCGCAAGTCGAGCACCAGCGAATTTAATCCGCGCTGGTGCAGACGATCCAGGGCGTCCTGCAAACCTTCAGCTGTGTCGTAATTGAAACCGCGGGTCATATCGACGTACCCGAGACCCGGACGAATAAAGTAGTAATCCGGCACCGACGGCTGCGGGACGGCGGCGCGCACAATTTCCACGGTTTCCACCTGCCGGGTGCTGGCGCGGGTCACCGTCACCTTTACGTGGCTGTCGCGCGGCCCGCGAATCTTATCGCGCACCTCTGCCGAGGACTTGCCATGCATGGGCACGCCGTCGACCGCATCGATGCGATCCCCAAAGCGCAATCCGCCTTTCCAGGCCGGCGAATGATCAAAGGTCGCCGTAATATAAGTCTCGACCTGATCGCCCATGAAATAATTCTGAATGGTCGCGCCAATACCGAAATATTCACTGCGCTGGTCTGTCTTCAGCTCTTCGAATTCTTCCGGATCGAAGTAGCTGGAGTGCGGGTCGAGGGTGCGCAACATGCCGGTCATCGACGACTTATAGACACTGTTGTAATCAAGCTTATTGCCGTCGACATAATTCTGTTTGATTACGCTCAGAGCTTCCTTGAAATCCTGGTCGATGGTGAGAATTGTCGCCCCCGAAGACCGCGGGCCGGTGCGGCGGCTGGCGGTCGCCGGCTCAGCCTTTCCCGATGTTCGGCCGGCCGTTTGACCAGGTTGCTGGGCAAAAACAAAAATGGGCAGAGCCAGCGAAAGCGTGATGAGCGCAACCAGCGCCAAAGAGAATTTGTGCTTCACTTAGAACCTCACTGAAACAGGACTTGTCGAACCCTGGGGATCCTTGCTCGTGACGGCGACGACACGTCGTTTTGCAATCTTAACGGATGCTGGTAATGCGGGCAAGGTTGCGTCGGAGTGAGTCTCAGAACCGGAAGCGTGCGTCTTGACCAGTTGAACCGTGAGCAGAAAACTGCTCATGACACCAGCGGCTTGGAGGAGTGAGGCGCGTGAGACCCCAGCGCAGCGGCATGAACCGGTCGCTACCGTTCCCTTGCATGGTTATAAGGCGTGCGCCAGCGCCGTGCGCATCGCGGCCGCGGATTGCCACCTTTGCGCCGGCTCTCTGACCAACGCACGTTCTATTATCGAGGCGATTTGATTGGGAACTTCCGGAGCCCGGTCTTTAAGTGGAATGACCTGTCCTTCAAAGATAGCCCGGACGGTGCCTGCAATATCACTCCCCGAGCCCAGATCTAGCGCAATATCGCCGGCGAGCAGACTGTAGGCGGTCATGCCCAGCGCATAGATATCGGCGGTTGGCCGGACATTGCGGAAATCGCGGATCTGCTCCGGCGGCATGTACGCAAACGTCCCGGCCATATCTCCCGCCATGGTGATACCGCTCATACCTGTCTGCGTGAAACTGCGCGCCAACCCAAAGTCAGTCAGCTTGGCCGTCAGATTCGGCGTCGTTCCCGAAACCAGGATGTTCGATTCTTTAATGTCACGGTGGATGTAGCCATGCGCGTGCGCGTAAGCCAGCGCGTCCAGGGCTTGCGAGATGATTTGAATCGCATCGCGAAATGGCAATCGTCCACCCTGAGCGTCCGCCAAACGGGCCGCATCTGCGCCTTCGACGTATTCAGTTACCAGATAGACAGCGCCGTTATGCGTTCCGCTCTTTACGAATTGCACAATATGCGGATGAGTGAGCGAAGCGGCGACTTCAATTTCGCGCATGAAGCGGCGCAGCGATTTGTCGGCCACCGCTACTTCGGGCAGCAGGGTCTTAATCGCCACCTTCCGCCCGTCGCTTTGGTCGCGCGCGAGCATGACGCAGCCCATCCCCCCGCGACCGAGGACTTTGATCATGTCATAGCCCGGGACCGGCGGTGGGTGCTGCTTGAGTTCCTCGCGACAGTCTTCACAAATGAAGGTCAGTTTATCTTCCGGTGAGGCTTCGGCGCGTTCTCGCCGGCCGCAGTTGGTGCATTCGACCGTCACCATGGCTGAGCCGGCCAAAGTCGGTGTTTCCGCCACCGCTTCAACCGGATCGGCAATCACCTGCACTTCCAGGACCGTCCGGCCGCCCTGTATCCGATCGCCATTCCGCAGAAATACTTCCGAGACCTTCTGTCCATTGACGAAGGTCCCGTTAGTTGAGCCCAGGTCGCGCAGGAAACAACGCGGCGGGGCAATCTCTAAAAGACAATGGTGGCGGGAGAAGAATCGATCGTCAGGCAGATAAAGATGCGCGTTGTCACTGCGGCCGATGAGAAAAGTATCGTGATGATCGAAACTGAATTCGCGGCCGCTATAAGGCCCCTCCAGGACTCTTAGGGTAACGCGCATCGTGGAAACATTACTTGTTGATTTCCAAATCGTCGAAGGCGACTTCGCCCGGGCCGCTGGTATAGAACCCGACCAGCCCTTTACGGAAACCTGCCTCATCTACAATGGACGTGACAAACTGGCCATTGATGTAAAAATCCATCTTCAGATCGCGGATTCGCACTTCAAGCTGGTTGGGAGTGGTTCCGGTGCGGATGGTGGTGCTGGTAGTCGCTTGCACCACCGTCGTTTCTTTGCCGCCGCGATGAAGAATGATGCGGTACTTCCCGCTGTCGCCGTTTGAGATTAGGAAACCATAGTCTTCGAACTGGCCTTCTTTGGTGGTGTAGCCGTGGACCAGCAAACCATAGCCCGTCGCCGCGACGTCACCGTCGATGCTGCGGGTCCCCACCCGGATGGTGGCGTTCTCAGTCTGATATTCAGATCGGTCAGGCGCGTACCGGACCAGATACTTCCCGCTGGCTGAAGCCATGTGGTACTCGCCGTTGCTGTAGACAATCGTGCCATAGGGAGATGTCCCTTCCGGCCAGTTCTTGGTGGAAAAATCGTCCGTGAAAGAAGTCAGCGACGAGCGCGTGTTGCTGTTGCTATTGCTGTTCGAATTACTGTTGCTGTTCAGGTTCGTGTTGCGATTACCGTTGGTATTCCGATTCGCGTTGCGATTCGCATTGGCGTTGTTGTTGTTCACCACGTGATTGCCGTTGTCATTCGTAATCCGGGTAATCGCGAATATCAGAATTACGAGACCGATGACCACGAACACAAACACGGCGCCGATTCCCAGCAGCCACGGCCACACGCTGCGCTTGCGCGGCTGCGGCGGCGGCATCGGCGAATAGGCCGGGGGCGCCTGCGGTGGCGGCGGCTGCGCCGGCGGCGGCTGTGGTGGTGACGGCGCAGACTGTCCGGGATAAGCGATTGTGGGCGGCGGCGAAGTGTCGCGCCCCTGCGGATACTGCACGGTCGCGCTGGGATCGAAGGACGAAGGGGCCGCAGTGCTGACGAGCGGGGATCCATCGTCCAAACAAAAACTTAGCGCCTCGTCGCTGTAAGTACGGTTACATTGGGGACATCGCTTCATATGGTCTAATAAAAGTCGCGCGCCAGTCTATACGAGATGAAGATACCGCTCAAGCGTCATCAATTGCGGGCAGTGACCAAATTTCGTCTTAGGTTTTCCCTAGCCCAGGCGTTTACGCCTGGGGAAGAAACGCAGGTGCTATTAAGCCCAATTTAATGGGGCTTTCGAAAATTGCCGCCTTTCGCGTCCCAGGCGTAAACGCCTGGGCTAGAGAAAAGCAATTCAAATTGGGGCACTACCCAAATGGGGGTAGCTCAGCGCTGTTTGGAGCGGGCCGACTTGTCGGCGCTTTGGTCGAGAGTGCACCAACTCCTCGAGACTCCGCTGGATACGCAAAGCAAAGCGGCGACTACTCACCGCACTCCAAAATGACTCAAATCAAAGCGTGCGGCCACACCGTCCGCAGAACTTTGTGCCCGACGGATAGTTCGCGCCGCAGTTTCCGCAGACAACTTCGACGGGCCGCGGCGCGTTCCAGGCGATCGCCGAACCGCCCATCGAAGCGCCGCAGCGGCCGCAGAATTTTGTGCCCGCCGGATGATCCGCGCCGCAGCGGGTGCACCGCGTAGCAGTTGATGGCGGCGGCCCCGGCTGATTCAGACTGGGATAGGAAGCGCTGGCGACGGGCATCTGCGGCGCGCCAGACGCTTCCGCAGTGACCATGTCAAAGCTGGTGTTCCCGCAGCGCCCGCAAAATTTCGTGCCGGCGGCGAAGCGCGATCCACATTTGGTGCAAACGACTATTCCCGGCGCGCTGAGCTGCACGCCGGAAACGCTGCCAAGACTTCCACCCTGAGAAGGCGATAACCCGCTGGAAGGGACTGACTGGAACTGGGCCTGGATTATTTGCTCGTCAGAGTCAGGGCGCACCTCGATGACGCGCTCGTCATCCCGGTCGCCCGGATGGGCCACGCGCAGCACGTGCTTACCCGGTGGAATCGATTTCAGTATTACCCGGCCGGACCGGCCGATGCTTCCCTGGCGCTCGTCGTCGACGTAAACCTCCGCCCCGGCCGGCGCCAGAATCACCACGCGCGACTCGCCCTTGTCCGGCGTGATCGACATGCTGTTGAATGCTTCATTGAAATCGGTGAACCAGTCTCCGACGTTGGCCGGCCGCGCTTGCGGATCACGCGCCAGCGCGCGCATCACAGCGGTTTCGACGATCGGCGGAATGTCAGAACGCAGCGTGCTCAAGGCCGGCGCGTCCTGGGTGAGCTTCCCCGCGAAGATTTGCGTGATGTTGCCGGTGAACGGCGGGCGGCCGCCGAGCATGTGATAAGCAATCACGCCCAGCGCATAGACGTCAGCGCGCGCATCGAGCACCGCGCCGGCCTGCATCTGTTCGGGCGCCATGTACTCGGGAGTGCCGAGGATGCCGCGTGAGGCCGGGCCGCTGCCGGAAGTAATGCCGGCAAAATTCTCACTGACGATTTTTGCCAGACCGAAGTCGCCGACCTTTACAATGTCGTCGCCCGCCAGACTGCCATCTCTCTTCTTGCGCTGCACGATGAAGATGTTCGCCGGTTTTAGATCGCGATGCAGGATTCCTTCATCATGAGCGGCCTCGACGCCGGCGCTGATTTGCCTGAGCAGGGCGTAAGCGCGCGGCACTGAGATGGTGCCTTCGCGGCGTAACAGTTCATAGAGAGTCTCGCCATCGACGAACTCCATGACCAGAAAGAAGGTCCCTTCAGCGCTCTGACCAAAATCAGTGACGTCGATGACGTTGGGATGCTGAATTGACGCGGTGGTGCGGGCTTCACGCTCGAAGCGAGCGATGGCCTCGCCTTCCTGCAAATCATCGGCTGAGAGCACGTCCGGCCGGATCGTCTTGACCGCGACCCGGCGCGTCTGAAGGTTCTCATCGCGGGCCAGATAAACCTGCCCCATGGCCCCGCGTCCCAAACGCTTGGACAGTCGATAGCGAGAATTCAGCAGCGTCGTTCCCGGCAACGTGGTCTTGGTCTTCGCGCCGTCGTCCGGGCAGACTACCGTCTCGTCTTCAAAGCAGCGTTCGCAACGGGGACATTCGCGCATCGATGAGATTAGCCGGCTTCAGCCCTAACGACGAGACATTTGTAGCTGAAAGAATAAGTGGTCGCCGTGAGGGCGTCAATCCAAGTGGCACAAGATATTGGGTCTCGGGCTTGGCTGGCCCACAGCAAACTGGGCCGAAATAATTGTCTTTACTTGAAACCTGAGTCACTTCATAATTCGTCCGTTCAACGCGAGCCATCAGGGTTCGCCGGAAATGCGGGCGCGAGGCCCGCGTTTGTGTCTGTAACGCAAGTTGTTGATTTGCGTTGCCTGTTCAAACCGCAATCTGACAGGTTGCGTTACCGAGAGGGTTCTCCGATGCGATCGATTTGGAAAGGCCACATCCGTTTCTTACTGGTTGCGATTCCCATTCGCGTCTACAACGCGATTGAGGCTTCCGAGCGCATCCAATTCAACCAACTTCACCGCGACGACTTTGGACCTGTCGGTTATGACAAGCGTTGTAAGAAGTGCGGCCAGATCGTGACTAACGATCAGATCACCAAGGGCTATCAGTACGAACCCGATCGCTACGCGATCATTGAACCGGACGAAATCGCCAGGATCAAGATCAAAACCACCAGGGCCATCGACATCATCGGTTTTGTCGATACGGCCGAGATCCCGACGACCTTCTTTGATGCGCCTTATTATCTGGGACCGGACGGCGCCGTCGCGGAGAAACCTTACGCGCTGCTGCGGCAGGTGCTGAAAGACACCGGCAAAGTTGGACTGGCAAAAGTCGTCCTCCGTGACCGGGAAGATATCGTCGCCGTGTTTCCCCTGGAAAACGGCATCGTGTTGCAGAAGCTGCGTTACCCGGCGGAAATGCGCAAGGTGGCGGAAGTGCCCGACGTGGACAAGGACGTCAAACTCGACAAGAAAGAATTGACCCTGGCCACCAGCCTGGTCGAGCAGATGGTCACTTCATTCGATGACATCGACACCATCGATCACTACCACGAAGCGTTGCGCACTTTGATCGACTCGAAGATCAAAGGCAAGAAAGTGACGGAGTTTGAGAAGGAAGAAGAGCTGCCGCGCCTCGACATCATGACGGCCCTGAAGAAAAGCCTCCAGGCATCTTCGCGCAAACCGATGGTCAAGGCCGCGCCCGCAGCGAAAAAGAAGGCCGAACTCACTCTGGTTAAGGCAAAGCCCGCCCCGGCCAAGAAGCGAAAGGTCGGGTAATCCAGCCTGGGTATCAGACGGTCGAGCCGTCGCTGGGTGAGAAAGTTCAGACAAAAATTAACGGCCCGCTAACGCGGGCCGTAATAATTAGGTGAGCCTGCCGGCGATTAGTTCTCGCCGTAAACTTCGCTCAATTTGCGACAGTGATATCCCACCGCCGCCAGACGCATTGAATCGACCAGGCGGGTCCGGTGTTTGATGATGGCTTGCACAAAGAAGCGCCAGAATTCTTTGCGCTCGCGATCGAGCACTCCCAGCTTAAACAGAATCCTCATCAAAGCCACGAGTCCGGCCGGCAAACTGTAGGTAAAAGTCTCGGTGGTGTTGGGTTGAGAGGTGCGACCCAGCGAATCGAGCACTCGTTCATAGTACTCGCGCGGCCCATAGATGGTGCGCATGATTCTTTGGTAACCGCGCACCAGAAAAGCGGGATCCATGCGGGTCTTGAAGTTAAAGGTGCAGACCGTGTTGTTGCCGGTCGCATCCTGACCAAGCAGACGGCCTTCGCGATCCAATCTCTTCCACAGCTGCGTGTCGGGCAAAGCGTTGAGCAATCCCACCATCGCCAAAGGGATGGCGCTGCGGCGAATGAAATCGATCTGCCGTTCAAAGATGTCTTCCGGATCGTTGTCAAATCCGATGATGAAGCCGGCCATCACCTCAATGCCATAGCGTTGAATGGTGCTGACTGAGTCGAGCAGGTTGCCGCGATTCTGCGACTTCTGGGCTTCGTGCAAACTCTCCTCAACCGGAGTCTCTATTCCCAGAAAGACGCGGTTGAAGCCGGCGTCGCGCATGCTCGCCAGCAGCGGTTCGTCGTCGGCCAGGTTTACGCTTGATTCGGTGAGCAGCTCAAACGGATAACCGTTCTCTTTCTGCCAGCGGGCGAGATGTGGCAGGAGCTGGCGCACGTTTTTCTTATTCCCGATGAAATTGTCGTCGACAATAAAGACTGTGCCGCGCCAGCCGAGGGCCTTGAGCGCGTCAAATTCCGCCAGCATCTGTTCGTTACTCTTGGTGCGCGGAACTCGTCCGTAGATTTCAATGATGTCGCAAAACTCGCACGAGAACGGGCAGCCGCGCGAATACTGAACCGACATCGCGCTGTACCGCTTGAGATTCGCCAGGCCAAAATCGGCAATTGGCGTCAACGCGAGCGCCGGGCGTTCGGGAGCTTGATAAATGCGCTTTGTTTCTCCGCGCTTCAAGTCCTCGACAAACTGCGGCAGCGTCTGTTCCGCTTCACCGCGAAAGATGTGATCGGCGTCCGGCAATTCCTGGATCGTGCTGGTGACGTAGGGCCCGCCCAGCACGACACGTTTGCCGCGCCCCTTGGCGAGCTTGACGACTTCTCTCAGCGATTGCTCCTGCACCAGCATCGCCGTGGCAAAGACCATGTCGGCCCAATCGAGGTCCGCGGTCTTTAGCCGCTCCACGTTGAGATCGACCAGACGTCGCTCCCACGTCGGCGGCAGCAATGAAGAGACCGTCAGCAGCCCCAGGGGTGGAAACGCACAGCGTTTGCCCTCGAAGGGCAGCGCGTGGCGAAAACTCCAGTAAGTGTCGGGAAATTCGGGATTAACCAGGAGAACTTTCATTAGTTATGCCAGAAACGAACCTTAATCTTGGTGACCAGCAGTTAGAAGTACCAACTTTAGTCGGTCTTTGTTCCGTTTATTAGAAAGAACCCGACTAAAGTCGGTACTCTAACACCATTTTGCGCCGGCGTCTGTTGCTTGTTACTTATAACGATAAGTAATCCGGCCGCGCGTCAGATCGTAAGGGGACATTTCGACGCTAACCCGATCGCCCACGAGGATGCGAATACGATTCTTGCGCATCTTACCTGAAATCGCCGCTAAAACTATATGCTCGCTGTTGTCGAGCTGCACTTTAAAAAACGCGTTGGGCTGCTTGTCAATAATTACGCCCGCTGCGGGGATCAAATCATCTTTGGCCAAACAGAGTCTCCTTTATTGATTTGCCTGTTCTTAAAATCTCTTTGAATTGTTTGGAAACGGGTCATTGCCCGCCACATCCTAACAAAGAATAAAGGCGGGCAGTAGCCCGCCTCTAAACATAAGGTGTTACCAGCGCGGCTCCCGGTTGCCGCCATAATTACCACCGCGACTGCCGCCGCCGTTGCGATTGCCGCCGAAGCCGCCACGGTTTCCGCCGAAGCCACGTCCGCCGCCGCCGCCGCCGCGGTTTTCGCGCGGCTTGGCTTCGTTCACCTTCAGCGCGCGGCCGCCGACTTCCTTGCCGTTGAACTGATCGATGGCTGAAGCGGCTTCTTCCTTGGTCGCCATCTCGACAAACGCGAATCCACGCGAACGTCCGGTCATGCGGTCTTCGACCACACTCGCTGATTCAACCGTGCCGGCTTGAGCAAACAATTCCTGAAGCTCTTCGCTGGTGGTTTGGAAAGCGAGATTTCCCACATAAAGTTTCGTTGACATGTAGAGTTACCTTCCCCCTGTTGGGATGAAAAGAAGCTGCGAATCAGGATTGGCTTCGGCGAAACGGTAGCGGTCGAAGGACCAGGTTCGGATGCTCTTTCGGAAAAGAGCGGCTTCGATTTTTGAAACAAGCCTGCTCTCGAACCATCCAAACGTCCGGCGCTAATCGATTTATGCGCGGGCGCATCACCGTTGATGCGCGAGAGAAGGATTAACCGTAAAGCATCATGCCTGAGTTAACCTGAGGTTGCAAGGCCGAGAACTCTATCTGCGCGTATTATTCGAGCATGCTTCATTAGTGCCGTATTTTGGAGTGCGGTGACATGTCAGCGTTTTGGTTAATGCCGCAGACCGCGCGCGGACCAGCCGACCATTTCAAATTCCAATACTTCACATTCCCATGCCCTTGATGTGATAACGCTGGGTATCGTAGAGCTTGTCGACGTCCACCGTCCTGATTTTGCCGGACACCGCTGAGATATCAACCAGCGACAGTTCACAGGCGGGCGCCACGCCCCGGGCCGATACCAACTTCCCAAAATCGCCGGCGGCAACTGCTTCCGCCGCGCGGGCCCCAAAGAGCATACCCATAATCCGGTCGACCGGACTGGGCGCGCCGCCGCGCTGCGGATGGCCTAGAATGACCGCCCGTGATTGATATGGAGTTTCATTCGAAATCCTGCTGGCCAACACATCACCAATCCCACCCAGGTGCACGTGGCCAAAGGCGTCCTGGCGATCGTCGAGAGTGACCATGTCGCCGTCTTCGGCGCGCGCCCCCTCGGCCACCACAATCACCGCGTAACGCGGACGACGCGAATGTGCCCGATGGACCGAAGGCGTGCCGAGCCGTTCCTTCAACAAGCGACACACCCTTTCATAATGAAAAGGATATTCCGGAATTAGCACCATGTGCGCCTGTCCCGCCACGCCGGCCCAAAGAGCCAG
>Ga0126383_10000093_pt1 | contig 42799 bp, 34 predicted proteins | sample PanSoiMetPlot_35_FD_96882 | JGI IMG/M metagenome (GOLD analysis project Ga0126383, IMG submission 96882) | Tropical forest soil microbial communities from Panama - MetaG Plot_35 | ecosystem: Environmental > Terrestrial > Soil > Tropical forest > Bulk soil | place: Panama | collected 2016-02-17 | reverse complement strand
AGGCGGCGAAAAGCAATCTGCTGCATCACGTCGGGCAGAAAGGTGGTGCGGACTTCATGCCTGGCATATAGCTCCAGCAGCCGGCGCAGCGGCGCGAACTGAATCGCTTCAATGTCGCCCGAACCGTCACCGCGCAACTCCCAATCATGGGTTAAGGCAATGTGGATGGTGGCGGTCATTGTGTGTGACGCGGGTTGTTAGCCTAAAGCTGCTCCGCAAACCAACAGTTTGCGCTACCACGCAAGGCGTATTGTACTATCACGGGCAATGCTGCATGGCCAATCGATCATCTGCTTTGGCGGCGAAGACTGGTGGTATCACCATCCGCACTCGAAGAACCACCTGATGCGCCGCTTTGCCCGGGCCGGCAACAAAGTCATCTTTGTGAATTCGATCTCGATGGGACTGGCGCCGATGAAAAGCGGCGAGGTGTGGCCGCGAATCAGACGCAAGTTGAAGAGCTATGCAAAGCTGGCGCGCACGACTGAAGAAGGAATCACAGTGGTCTCTCCCGCGGTCGTTCCGTTCTTCGGCAGTCAGGCCGCCGCGGCGACGAACCGCAGATTGTTGGCGGCGCAAATTTCAACGCTGGCCAGGCGCCGGGGGATGGAACAGCCGATTCTCTGGATCGCGATTCCCACGGCCGTGGAAGTCATCGGCCGTTTGCGCGAACGGCTGATCATCTATCACGTGTCCGACAAATATGACGCGAACACGATGGACCATGCGACGGATCCGGCTTTGATTCGCCAGCTTCATGAACGGGCCGCCGAGGCCGCCGATTTGATCTTTTATTCAAGTCGAAAGTTGTTCGATGAGGTCCGGCAACACCGGGACAAGTCGTATCTGCTGGAGCAGGCCGTCGATTTCGATCACTGGTCGCCTATCAGCCGCGGAGAAGTCACGGTGGCTGAGGCAATCGCCGGCATCCCGCACCCGCGCATCGGGTATTTCGGGGCGATTGAACCCTGGCTCGTCGATCAGGAATTGATCAAGCAGGCGGCGCGTGAGCGGCCTGACTGGAATTGGGTTTTCATCGGCAACAAGTCGCGTGGGTTGGAGATTGAATCACTGCCGAACGTTCATTTTTTGCCGCCCGTTTCTTACCAGGAGTTGCCTCAGTACGCTGCGGGCTTCGACGTTTGCGTGCTGCCGTGGAATACGGAAGTGCCGTTTACCAGTTACGGCTCAGCCATCAAGGTGCGCGAGTATCTGGCCTCCGGCAAGCCGGTCGTGATCTCGCCGTTGCCGGAGTATGAATCGATGAGCGAGGTGCTCCGAATCGGCCGCACGCGAGCACAGTTTCTGCAGCTGATCGACGAAGCATTGGATGAGAAAGACGAGGTGCGGACCAGAGCCCGGCAGGACGCGGTGCGCAACGGCACCTGGGACGCGCGCGCTGAATGGGTGAGCGATTTGATCGAAGCGGCGATGAGTTCCGCACCGTCCGATAGTCAATCGCAGGCGTCATAAAGTCAGTACCATTCCCGTCACGGGATGGATCAAGCACACGCCCCGTTTTAGACCGGCACGCCTCGCCCCGTCCGCTCACGCGGATGGTAAAAACCTCCCGGCGCTCAGTTTTCGCAAGAGAAAACTGACCCCACAGCCAAGCGCGACCCCCGCAAACGCAAACACGAAGTACGTCACCGCAATCACATATCGATATTCGGTATGAAACGCCGATTGCACCGTCATGAAGTAGATCGGGACCAACGCGAGAATGGCGAGCGCCGCGGTTTGTCTGCGCAAGATCAGAATTAACAACCCAATAGTTCCCAGCGTGAGAATCGCTGCCGTAATAAATACTTTTTGGACCAGATGAATTGCCAGACGCGGGTAGCGTGTCCAAACGTAGCGCGCCGGCCCGAGCTGGTACAGTGTGATTTCACCGATCTGCAGCCGCGTCTGGCCGTTCGCGGCTTCATTGGACCACACGACGCGCACGCGTTCGTCACGTACCGACACAAAAGGCAATTTCAAGAATTGATCCGGCTGGTCCCAGGCCGTGTCATAGGTACCCATTTCCAGATACTCTGCCCGGTGCGTCTTCCGCCATTGCTCCGATCTGGTTTCCAGCGGTTCGATCACCTGTGATGAATAGATCGCGCCGGAGACATTTACCACAGTCACCCGCATACGGCCCGCCGCGAGGCTAACCGGAACCGCGACCACATAATCGATCCCCGGCTTCACGTCCATCCAGGGACCCAAAAATTGAGGTCCATACTTCTCTTCATTTCCCGTCACTTCCACTTTACCGGGGCCCTCGGGGGGTAGCGCCGCAGCCCCGGGGACGGCGTTGCCGTTTAAGTACACCCGGTACGGATTGATCACCGTAGCGGCTTCGGCGCTCGTGAGTTCATCGATGGAATGCGTGATAGGCGGCTCGGTTGAAAGCAAGCGCGAACGTTCGAGCCTTAACATCGAAACACCGCGCTTGGACATGACTCCCATAAACCAAAGGGGGTGCGATCGCACCACGGCCAAACCTCGGCTGAGTCGCGCCCGCTCCCGCTCCACGCCATCGGGATTGAACAGCGTGCCGTAATAGTCAGGCCGCTGATAAATCTCGGACTCCTGCTTCATGATGCCCATGTCTGTATCGGGAATCCCGAAGCGTCCCGCTTTGTCGTAATCCGCAATGCCTTCCAGGAACGTCTGTCCGGCTCCCAGCGACAACGGAATGAAACGCTTGAAGACGATCGCATTTCGCACCGTGAGCGGCAGCACGATCAGCAGTGCGCCGCAGATGACCGCCAGGGCAAACTGCCAGCGCTGGCGCGAAATCAGCAGCATCGTGGCCGCTGCCGCAAACAGGGGCAGCAACATGGCATTCGCGCGCAGCCAGCACGATACGCCGAGAAAGATTCCCACGCCGATGAAGGTGACGACCTGCGGCGTCTTTACCGCCCGGGCCAGCAAATAGATCGCGATCAATATCGGCAGCACTGCAATTGAATCGGGCAAAAGTAAAACGGAGTTCCACGCCAGTTGCGGTGACAGCGCCGCCAGCAACCCGGCAAAGATGCCTGCGCCCAGCGGCAGTAATTCCGCGACAATCAGAAAAATGATCACGGCCGAAAGGGCATCGGCGGCGATCTGCACGAATTGCAGAGCCGTGGCTGACTGCTTGAACCGGTAAACAGAGTCGATAAGAATCGAGTAGCCCGGAGGATGTCCGAGCGTGTTGAGGTCGGCGAGCGGTGAAGAGCGACTAAAGAAGGACGAAATGCCTCCGTCCCGGAGCAGTTGCGCGATACGCTGGTAATCGGCCACAACTACCGTCTGTATTTTCCCGACCTCAAGGCGTGTATCATGCCAGGTGAGAAGGCGCACGCCGAAAGCGAGCAGAAAGATGGCCACGGCGACTGCGCCACGGCTTCGCAGGCGCGACCACACCCGACGGTGCGGAACAATTTCGGGCGCGTTTAGAGGCGGGCTACTGCCCGCCGGTTTCTTTTGCATGCAGAGCGTTGGCGGGCAGTAGCCCGCCGCTAAACGTGGCAGAATATATCACTAGTTGACAGACCCACATGTGCGGAATCGCCGGACTGATCTCAACCCAGCCTGAATCGCAGATTGGCCCGATGCTTAATGCCATTGAGCATCGCGGGCGCGATGACGAAGGGACATGGCTCTCGCCGCCAATCGACGGCAGCGGCGCTCAGGTTTGTCTCGGTCACCGGCGTCTGTCAATCATCGACACCAGCAGCGCCGGTCACGAACCGATGTTGTCTCACGATCGAAGATTAGTGCTCACTTTTAACGGCGAGATTTACAACTACCGCGAGCTACGCCACCAGCTGACAACCAAAGGTCATGTCTTTCACACGCAGACGGATGTTGAAGTGCTCCTGGCCGCCTGGCAGGAATGGGGAGAGGCTTCGCTCTCACGTTTGAACGGAATGTTCGCGTTCGCGCTTTGGGATGAAAAAGAGCAGACGCTGTTTCTGGTTCGGGACCACGTTGGCATTAAGCCGCTTTACTACGCTGAGTGTCGGAAGCCCGCCCATGAGGAAGGGCCCCGGTCCTTAGTCTTTGCGTCCGAAGTGAAATCAATCCTCGCCAGCGGCTTAGTCAAGGCTGAACTCGATCAGCAGTCGCTCCATCAGTTTCTCACCTTCTTGTGGGTGCCCGATCCCAAGACGCTCTTTCACCACATCAACACCGTGCCGCCGGGCCATCTGGTCGAGTGGCGTGAGGGCGAAATCAGGACCCGCCAGTGGTGGGACGTTTCGTATGAGCAAATCGAGCACGGCCGGACTGAAGCATGGTGGCAGGAGCGGACCCTGGAAACGCTCGATCGCGTCGTCAATCTCGAGATGGTGGCTGATGTGCCGCTGGGTTCATTCCTGTCAGGAGGCATTGACTCATCGGCGATCGTGGCGATGATGAAACGTCACAGCAATGGCCGCCGCATCGAAACATACACGATTGGAATGACCAGTGAAGACCTGCGCTACGACATCATTCCCGACGATGTCGAGTGGGCGCGCCGGGTCAATCAGCAACTCGACACCGACTATCACGAGATCATGTTGCAGCCGGACGTCGCCGGGTTGTTGCCGCAGCTGGTCTATCACATGGACGAACCGGCGATCGACATGGCGATACCCAGCTATCTGATTTCGCGCGCCGCGCGCCAGACTTTGCGGGTGATGCTGTCGGGCATGGGCGGCGACGAAGTCTTTGCCGGATATCCAAGACAGCTGGCGATGCGAATCGCCGGCGCCCTCGATCCGGTGCCGCAGCTTTTGCGCCAGCCGGTGATGCAGGCCATTGCATTTGCTTTACCCGGGGGGATGCCGGGAAAACTGACCGCCCCGTTGCGGAATGCCAAGAAATTTGCGCGCAGCGCGGCGCTCGATTTTGAGAATCGCTATCTGGGTTATCAAACATATTTCACCGACGCCACGAAGCAGCAGCTCTACACGGATGAGCTGCGCGATGAAACCCGTGAGCTCGATGCGTATGCCGCGCACCGCGGTTATTTTGCGCGGGCCAAAGACGCGGCGCCGCTCAATCAATTGCTTTACGTGGATTTGAAGACGTTTCTGCCGTGCCTGAATCTGATGACGACAGACAAAACGTCGATGGCCGCAAATCTCGAGGTGCGGGTGCCGTTTCTGAATCGTGAAATGATCGAGTTTGCGGCGCGCATGCCGCCTGAGCTGAAACTGAAAGGGCTGAAGCGCAAATACATTTTGAAACGGGCGGCCGAGAAGCTCCTGCCGGATGACGTTGTCTGGCGCAAGAAGGCCGGCTTCGGCGCGCCCATTCGTTCCTGGTTGCGCGGCGCGCTGCGGCCGATGGTTGATGATTTGTTATCCCCAGAGACAATCAAGCGGCGCGGATTGTTCCGGCCTCAAGAAGTACGGCGAATTATTGATACCAATCTTTCGGGCAGGGAAGACTACAACCTCCAGGTGTTCCAACTGTTGAACCTGGAGTTATGGATGCGGGCGTTTATTGATTCTTGACGGAGCGCGGGCATCCCTGCCCGCATCAGCGCGCAGCGCCAACCGAACTTGTTGCGCGAGCTATGCGGGCAGGGATGCCCGCGCTCCAGTTTAGAGTCTGATAATTCTGGCGGCGCTCTCTTTGCGCAGATCGCCGTTCAAGGCATTCCGGGTATCCACCACCAGCGGCGCGAGGTTGACCACTCTCTGATAGTCGACTGAGCTGTGATCGGCGACAATCACGACGCAATCCGCCGTTCTTATTTCTTCATCACTCAGTTCAACCGAGGCCAATGGATCGCCGTTGCCGGTTGAATGCGCGTCGTCAAAATTCAGCGCCGTCACAAATGGATCGTGATAGCGTACGTTGCACCCCTTACTGCGCAACCGATCGATAATCGACAGGGCCGGGCTCTCACGCACATCGTCGATATCTTTCTTGTAGGCGACTCCGAGCAGCAATACGCGCGCCCCGTTCATTGCCTTCCGGTCATCGTTCAACCCGTCGGCCACCAGTTGGACCACGTGCTCAGGCATTCGCGAGTTAACTTCTTCGGCCAGACCGATGAAACGCGAGTCGAATCCATGTTGCCGCGCCTTCCACGAAAGATAATGCGGATCGAGCGGGATGCAATGTCCGCCAATCCCCGGTCCGGGATAAAAAGCCATGAACCCGAACGGCTTGGTGGCAGCCGCCCGAATCACTTCCCAGGTGTCGATGTTGAGCGCATAGCAGAGCCGGGCCATTTCATTGGCCATGCCGATGTTGACCGCGCGAAACGTATTTTCCAGAAGTTTGGCGGCCTCGGCGACACGCGCGGAAGTTACCGGATGAACGGTGCCGACAATTTGCCCATAGAGGGCCGCGGCCGCCTCGGTTGAGTCGCTGGTCACGCCCCCGACCACTTTCGGAATGTTGTGGGTCTTGAATTGAGGGTTGCCGGGATCGACCCGCTCCGGTGAAAAGGCCAGCAGGAAATCTTCGTCCAGCTGCAATCCGGTTTCTTCGAGCATGGGCAGCAGCACTTCGTCGGTGGTGCCGGGGTAAGTAGTCGATTCGAGAATAATCAACTGTCCGCGTCGCAGATTTTTCTGGATCTCTTCCGTGGCCGCCAGGATATATGAGACGTCCGGTTCCTTCGTTTTCCGTAGCGGCGTCGGCACACAGATGATGATTGCATCGCACTGGTTCAACTTGGTGAAGTCCGTGGTGGCGCTCAACCGGCCGCCGGTCACCGCCTCCTTAATCGTTTCCGAATCGACATCGGCAATGTAGGAACGGCCCGCGTTAATTTCTGCGGCTTTCTTTTCATCGACTTCAAACCCGATGGCGCTGAATCCCCGCGCGGCGAACTCAGTCGCCAAAGGTAAACCGACATAACCGAGACCGATGACGCCCACACGCGCGCGTCGCTCTTTGATAAGGTTGACGAATTCGTTTTTGATCATTTGATGGTGAAAGCAAACGGCCGGCTAATTCGGGCGGCAGCAAGCAATTATGAATTTAATTAAGGTATCCAAGCCTAAGTGAGGCTCACACGTACAGTCAAGTAGCACCTGGGTGGTGACCTGCTTTCATCTTAGCGTTTTTCTCCGGCCCATTCGTTCACGCCGCTCCTCAGCCCGAACGGGCTGAAAGACAGTAGCCGGTGGTCGCAGCGTAGCGGAGACCACCGGAACCCGGGAAAACCATCCGAACTCTTATGGCTGGATAACCGGTGGTCTGCGCTCCGCTGCGACCGCCTTACTTTCTCGCAACCCTTCGGGTTGGGTTGCAAAGGCAATCCATGAGCCTCCCGGCTCGACACTGGTTAGTCAACGCTCCTATCCGGCGGCAATGATCCGATATGTTAGAGTTTGCGAATTGCGATGACCGAACCGAGCAGTTTCGATGTGGCAGTGATTGGCGCCGGCGTTTTTGGCGCGTGGGCGGCGTATCACCTCCAAACTCGAGGTGCGCGGGTAATTCTGATCGATGCGCACGGACCGGCTAATAACCGCTCCAGCTCGGGCGACGAGTCCCGCATTATCCGCATGGGTTACGGCGCTGATGAGGTTTACACGCGTTCAGCGATGCGGTCGCTGGAACTATGGCGCGAACTGCTTAAGCAGACGCCCGAGCCTCTGTTTCATCAAACGGGCGTTCTCTGGCTGGCTCGGGATGGCGATCAATATCCGATGCAAACCCTGGAGACCCTGAAGCGAGTGGGAATCGAATGCGAGTCGCTGACATTGAGTGACTTGCGCCGGCGTTATCCCCAGTTCGACTTCGAGGGAATCGCGGGCGGGTTTATCGAAACAGGAAGCGGCGCCATCCTGGCGCGCCGGGCGGTGCAGACCGTGGTGCGGGAAGCGATTAAAGCCGGAGTCAGTTACGTTAATGACGCGGTGGCGGCGCCGTTTGACGGGCTTGAATTCAGGAAGCTGGTAACGATCTCCGGCCGGCGCGTGTCGGCAAAATATCTGGTCTTTGCCTGTGGATCATGGCTCGCGAAGTTGTTTCCGGAATTGCTTGGTGAACAAATTCGGCCAACCCGCCAGGAGGTTTTCTATTTTGGCGCGCCGCCGGGAGATGATCGTTTCAGTCCGGAGCAGATGCCGACCTGGATCGATTTCAAAGATGAAACGTACGGGCTGCCCGACATCGACGGCCGTGGAGTGAAGATCGCGCTCGATCGCCATGGTCCCCGCTTTGATCCGGACAGTGACGATAGAGTCGCAACCCCGGGAGGTTTGGCGGAAGCTCGCGAGCGCCTGAAGCGACGGTTGCCGGCTTTGAAAAACGCGCCAGTGGTGGAATCGCGGGTCTGTCATTACGAGAACACTTCGAATGGAGACTTTCTGATCGATAGCCATCCGTCCTTCGAAAATCTCTGGATCGCCGGTGGAGGCTCAGGCCATGGCTTCAAGCACGGCCCGGCGGTGGGTGAGTACCTGGCCGCTCGCATTGAAGGCAACGACGCCGGGATTGAGCCTCGATTCAGCCTCGCTGGTAAGAAGGTGACGCGGGAGCGGTCTGTTTTTTGATCCAGGAGCGGTGTTAGGTGGCGGCTGCCTCGGCGGCTTCCGCGTTTCGTTTGACGATCACCAGGGTGATGTCATCGGCGGCCGGCGTGCCCTGGCAAAACTTGGTCAGCGCCGATTCAATGCGATCGCGGATGCCGCTGGCTGAGGCGTCCAGATTGCGCGCGACGACTTCGTACAGCCGGGTCGGCCCGAACTCTTCCCCGTTTGGATTGACGGCTTCCGAAACACCATCGGAATAGACCACCAGCACGTCACCGGGCCGCAGTTGGGTCCGGCCCTCGCGAAACTCGGCGCCGTCCATGATGCCGAGCGGCAACCCACCCGCCGCCAGTTGTTCCATGGTGCCGCCCGCATGCACTATCAGCGGCGGATTGTGACCGGCATTCAGGAATATAAGGGTCCCGGTTTTAGGATCGAGTTCACCATAAAACAAAGTGACGAAACGATTGGGCGGAATGCTTTCGACCAGGTAGCGATTGACCGCTGAGATTGTCTCGGCAATCGAATCGTGTGCGCCGGCCTGGGCGTGAATGGCCGCATGGAGCGAAGACATCAACAGCGCGGCTGCCGTCCCCTTGCCGGAAACGTCACCCAGAGCGACCACCAGCTTGCCGTCTTCACGGCGGATAAAATCGTAGTAATCGCCGCCGATTTCATAGCAGGGAAAACTGATTCCCTGGAGTTCCCAGCCATCGAGCTGCGGCGCCGCGGCGGGGAGAAATCTCTGTTGTATTTCGCTGGCGACCTGTTGTTCGCGCTCGAGCCGTTCGCGTTCCATCTGCTCTTCCGTGAGCCGCGCGTTCTCTACGCGGATGGCCGCGACGGAAGCCAGCGTGGTCAGCAGTTTCAGATGATCTTCGGTGAACCGATTGTCGGACAGCGGCGAGTCGGCATAAATAATTCCGAATACGTTGGCGCCCACCCCGAGCGGGACCGCCAGCACCGAGCGCACGCCTTGCAGCATCACGGTGCCCCCCATGAAGCGCGGGTCGGCTTGCGCATCTGAAGTCAAAACCGATTTGCCATTGGTCACGACTTCATCGATCACCGAACGGCTGATGCGGATTTCGCCGACCTCGCCGGCGCGGTCGCGCAGCCGCGCGACGGCCACCTTCAATTCCGGGTTCTTGGCATCGCGCATCATGATCATGCAGCGATCGGCCGGCACCGCTTCAAAGACCAGGGCGACTATTTGCTCGAGCGTTTCATTCAACGTAACCGAGGCCAGCAGGGCCACGCCCACCTTGCCGATCAGCGCCAGCAGATCGCTCTGCTTGGCCGGCCGCGGGGCCGAATCTTCGCGCGTGCGCGCGCCTTCGATCGCTTCAAACAAACCCGAGGTCGTCCGATCCGCCGAGGACAAGGCAATGGTGGCCTCCGGAATCGATTGCGAATTGTCGGTGATCATCGTCGCACCGCTGCTCAGCGGAAAGGCGCTGTCGTTGAAGACGATCTCTGTCTCGCCGATTTGAATGCGGCCGCCACGGGTCAGGGTAATGGCCGATTCGACGACTGAACCGTTGTAGAGCGTGCCGTTGGCCGAACCCAGGTCCTGGAGTTTGTACTCATCGCCCTCGTTGCGTACTTCGGCATGTACCCGGGACGCGAACGGATCGGGAATACAAAGATCGTTTCGCGCGGAACGGCCAATGGTCACGCGCAGACGCGTGAGTTGGAAGTGTTCCGCGGCGCGATCGGGATATTTGACGATTAGCTCAGCCATGGGGCGGAAAACAGAAGTCAGATGTCAGAAGTCGGAAGTCGGCGCGACGTTGTGATTTCAATAGTCCGTACTGCTATCAAAACTTCGAAACTCAGAACTTAGAACTTAGAACTCAGGAACTAGGGTTTTCTTCGCCGCGGCGCGGTGGCGGCAGGCGCGCCGCCTCGTCTCACCACCACGGTGCCCGCGATGTAATCATGCAGCGCCCGTCCCGTGGGACTCACGGCCGCAATCAGAAATCCCAGCGCAAATGGAATCAGCGACAGTGGATAACCGATAAAGTGGCGGATCAGTATGCGCAGGATCCCCGGCGGCCCGCCGTCACTGCGTTCGATCCGCAGACCCGTTGTCCATTTGCCGATTGAGCGGCCAGTGAGTCCCGCCATCACTCCGAAATCGGCGACGGCTACTACCAGGGTCAGGATGATCCCGACCTTTTCTGCCGTGCCGCCGGCCAGACGCGCCCCCCCGCCCATTAACCGCGCAATCATAATACTGAAGGTCAACACCAGGATCAGCACAATGTAATCAATGAGCAGCGCGCCGCAGCGCAGGGCAAACGGCGCCCGGTAACGCACGCGCACGTGCGATTCGCGTCGCGGAGTCGCCGTCATCAGCGGCGGCTTCGGGGTGTCCAGGTCAGCAGTCATAAAGGGAAATCAGTCGGTGGAGTGCGAGCGTTAGATTAGAGAAGGATTGAGAATCAGTCAAAGGCTACGGCGACTTCGTACTGGGTTCAACTTTGGGAACTCTCAACACGCCGGGACTTTGGCCCGGCGTACTCGCAGGAAATTTGGGCGGGAAACCGTTTAAACGGTTTCCGGTTAATTTTGCTCGCGGAACACCGGGCTAAGGCCACGGTGTGAATAAGAGCCGCAAACATCAAATACCGGTCGAAGCCCCGCGCGAAATTCAGCCTACCAGGAAATGGAGCGTGGTCTCGCCGAGTTTGATCCGGTCGCCGCTGTCGAGCGAGCGTGGATGCCGGGGCTCGAGCCGAATAACATCATTGATGACCGTGCCATTTACCGAGCCCAAATCCTCGACCTTAAAGACGTCGCCGTCGCGCCAAATACGCGCATGCCGGCGTGAAACCTTGGTGTGCGGGTCGAACCGGGACAAATCGACCTCGGGAAAAATATTTGAGAGCGGATCGGTGCGTCCGACAAGATTGCTGTCCTGCAAATTGAACGAGGCATCCAGCTCGGTCGTACCGGCGACGATCAGTTTTGCGGTTGGCCGCGCCGCCAGCCTGGCGCTGCCGTCAGCCAGCGGCTGGCGCGAACCGCAATGGGCGCAGAAAATATCGTCAGCGGCAATTCGACCGCCGCAAAATCCACAGAAAACGATGGCCACCGCCAGCGTCTCTCCGCCCAGTTGTTCCGCCGGCGCGCCGTAGCTTACCTGGCCTGAACGCAGCTTGTTCAGGTGCGCCGCCAAAGCGTCGCGCATCTCCGCGCCCGATTGAAAACGGTGCTCGGGTTTATATTCGACGGCCCGGATCAGGAGATGTTCGATCTCAGAGGTGAGCTGCGGATTGATCTGGCGCGGTCGCGGATTTTTGGTGAAATCGAAAATCAGCAGCGGGTTGTCCTGCGGATCAGAACCCGTCACCAGGTGAAACATGGTCGCGCCCAGGCTGTAGATATCGACCCGCGGGTCCGCCTGGCCGCTGAACAATTCCGGCGGCGCATAACCCATCGTGCCGACCGCGGTGACGCCTTTTTCTTTCTTGGTGATCCAGCGCGCGATGCCGAAATCGATCAGCATAATGCGATTGAGATTGCTGTCGAACATCAGGTTCGCCGGCTTGAGGTCGCGGTAAATGATTGGTTGCGGCCGCGTATGCAGGTAATGCAGCACGTCGGCGACCTGCATCCCCCACTCTGTGGCCGTCAATTCATCGATCTTGCCGCCCGGCGAGGCGCGCAGGCGCGAGGCGAGATCGCTTCCCGGGATGAACTTCATCACCAGATAGAAGCGTTCCGAAGCTTCGTCGTAGAAATAGTCGTAAACCGTGGGGATTGAGGGATGCTCGAGTTCGGTGAGCAGCAACGATTCCCGTTTGAAATCGGCGATGGCTTTTTCGTGCTGCGCGTCATCGAGATGAGACTCGATCATTTCCTTGACCGCGCGCGGGGCGTCGCCGAGATTTCGATCTTTGGCGAGATAGACGGCGCCCATGCCGCCGCCGCCGATCCGCCGGACAACCTCATAGCGGTTCGTCAAAACTTTTCCGGCTTCCAGGGCTTTAGGCTTGCCGCGGCGGGAACTACCGGCCTGCGAGGTCCCGGAGGGTTCTCCCGCTTCCGCCAGTTCTCCGGTGCCTCGCTGAGGTGACATGGATGTTGAGCGGTGCTCGCGCTGCGGCTGTGACTTTTCGGAAGATTTTATCCGGACCTCGGGCGGCGGACCGGGGTTTGGTTCCGGAGGATTCTCAGCCGTCTCGCGTGGCTGCCGCGTGCCGCACACGCCGCAGAACTTTTCCTTGCCGGTGTTGGCGCCACATTGGTGACAAATGGGCATAGATAACGTGGAGGAGCTCTTTGGTTGCCGCGACGTGAATCGCCGACTACTTGCTCACGCGAAAACGCAGGAACGTCTTCCCCACAATAATTTCGTCGCCGTCTTTCAGCGGTTGCCGGTCTCCGGGCGCCAATCGCCGGCCGCGGTTGACGAACGTTCCATTGGTCGATCCCAAATCTTCAATCAGATAGTTACCATCGCGGACCACGATGCGCGCATGACGGCGCGAGACCTTAGCCTCCGGGTCGTCGGAATCCAAATCGACGTCCGGAAACACGCCGCCGTCGGCGTCCCAGCGGCCGATGTTGGATTCAGGGCTGCTCAGCGCGAACTTCTTGCCTGCCGAGACGCCGCGCTCGATGATCAGGGTCGCATGGATTTGCGGCGGCTGGAGATTCGACCGCGACACATGTTCGGCCGAAATCTGAGCGCCGCTGCTCGCCAAACTCGGAGCGGCTTGCCGCGAGTTTCCGTTCGACCCGTTGCCGTTGGTCTTGTCGAGGCTGCCGCTGGATCGGCCGGCCAGCCACAGCGGAGCGCCACAAACGTCGCAGAACCGCGAAGTGTCGGCATTGCGAGTGCTACATTTATCGCAGACGAGCATAGATGCGTTGCGCCTGAGTTCCTCCGATCGGACGCCACATCTTAGCGCGAAATCAAAGCGCGCGCCAATGGGTTTGCGCCACCTGTGTGGCAACGATTTGCGCAGAAAACCGGCGGTTCGCCACCAAGGCCGCTCTTCACTATAATTACCTGGCCGGGCAATCCATTTCTTTGAAACTAGCCGCGCTTAATGTTCGTAAAAACAACTCAAGCCGTGAACTAATCGCTCTGGCTGGCATCTAATAAGCAATCAACCCGGCGAAATTAATTAAGGAATTGAACCTCAATGGCCCTGAGTAGAAAAAAGAAGATAATTATCGGTGTGTCAGTGCTCGTGGTGCTGACTCTTGTAATCGTGATTAGCGTCGTAGCCACGCGAAAGGATGAGCCTGAAGTTACGACCGTCAAAGTTGAATCGCGGCCGGAGCTGAAGTCGACGGTAACAGCCTCGGGAGAAGTTCGGCCGATTCAGTACATCAAGCTCACCAGTGAAGTGCCCGGGCGCATACTGGAGATTTACGTCAATCCGGGCGACATCGTAAAGAAGAACCAGCCCCTGGTGCGCGTTGACCCGACCCAACTCCAATCGAGCCAGGAGGCGCAATGGGCAGCGACCCAGGCCTCGCTCAATGATGTGTCGAACGCCCGTAATGCAGTGGCCTCCGCCCAACAGGGTCTGGCGGTCACGGAGGCGGCGGTCGCTTCCGCGCGCCAGCAGGTGATTGCGCAGCAGACGGCGGTCGACCGGGCGAACCTCGATTTGGGCGCCGCCCAGCGCGAGCTGAAGCGCAGCACGGAGTTGATCGAGAAAGGCGTGTCGTCCCGGTTTGATTATGACGCCGTCAAAGACCGTTATGACCAGGCCAAGATTTCGCTGGAAACGGCCAAGGCCAACCTGGAAGCGCAAAAGCTCGCGGTCAAAGAGGCGGAGGAGCGAGCCAATCAACAGCGAGCGTCGATCAAGGAAGCGCAAACCGGTATCAAATCGAGCGAGATGCGCGCCAGCCAGCAGCAAGCTTTTCTGCGCGGCCAGTCGAGCCAGCGGGAAAAGGCGACCCAGTACTCGCCGCTCAACGGCGTGGTGGCAGACATCCCGACTCGCGTGGGCGAGTTTGCCGTTTCCCAGCTTTCGTCAACGCCGCTGATGACTATCGCCGACATGTCCACGATTAATGTGGAGGTCAATGTCGACGAAACGGAAATTTCGAACGTCGACGTGGGTCAACCGGCGAAAATAAAAGTCGATGCCCTGGGCGAAAAGGAACTCTCCGCGGTGGTTACTCAGAAAAACCCGCTGGCAGTGGCGAAGTCCGATACGACCGGCGGCCTCAACAATCGCGTTAACGTCCAGGAAGCTAAAGAATTCAAAGTTACGCTCGAGCTCAAGGATTTGAGCGACGACATCAGAGAAAAGCTGCGTCCGGGTATGAGTTCGACCGCGACGATTACCACCAAGACCAAGAACAACGTGATTGCAGTGCCGCTCCAGGCGATTGTTGAGAAAGCGCCACCGTCACCTTCGCCCGGTCCATCATTGGCGAGCAGTGCGCCCACTCCGGCTGACAAGCAGAAAGAGCAAAAGGGCGTCTATGTGCTCGACAAGGACAATAAGGTGAAGTTCGTTGAAGTCGTCACCGGCATCACCGGCGAGTCAGATATTGAAATCACCAGCGGCATCAGCGCCGGCGCCGAAGTGGTTACCGGCCCCAGCCGGGTGCTGAAGACCCTGAAGGCCGGCGATAAGGTGAAGCGGCAGACTCGCAGTGCGGCGGCTAACGCAAACGCCAGCAGTTAATTTGATTTCGTCCCTGTCCCGGCAGCGAGTAAGGTTGAGGGTTTGGCCAAAGAACAATCGATTTTGTTTTCCCAGCTAAACCTTCACGCTAACCTGCTCGCGAGCCGGAGAGGGAGTAAGAGCCAAGAGCATGACTGAAGCGACTATCGAAAAACCGCAAACCTCGACCGGCGTTCTACCCAGGCCCGAGGTCTCTGCTAATGGCAATGCGCAAGTGCTGATTGCCATGAAGGACATCTGGAAGACCTACGACATGGGCGCTGAGAAGGTACACGCGCTGCACGGCGTCTCATTCGAGGTCCGTCGCGGCGAGTACCTTGCGATTATCGGTCCCTCCGGCTCCGGCAAATCAACCTTGATGAATTTGATTGGCTGTCTCGATACGCCTACCCAGGGCGAGTACTGGCTTAACGGCAAGAATGTCTCGGAGATGGACGACGACGAACTGGCGCGGATTCGCAATCAGGAAGTCGGCTTCGTCTTTCAAACCTTCAACCTGCTGGCGCGCGCCACGGCCCTTCATAACGTCGAACTGCCGCTCATCTATGGTGGTATTCCGGGCGCCAAGCGTCATGAAATGGCCAAGCAGGCCCTGACTGAAGTGGATCTCGTCGAGCGCATGATGCACCGGCCGAATGAACTCTCCGGCGGTCAGCGACAGCGCGTGGCCATTGCGCGGGCCCTGGTGAACAATCCTTCGATCCTGCTGGCTGACGAACCCACCGGCGCGCTGGACACGGCCACCAGTTATGAAATCATGAACCTCTTCGAAAAACTTCACGAAGAGGGCAACACCATTATTCTCGTCACGCACGAGCACGACATTGCTGCGCGCGCGCATCGCGTGATTTCAATTCGCGATGGATTAATCGAAAAGGACGAGCAGATCAAGTAGGATGCTGCGATGTTCCCCGGCAGCATATCTTCCCCCGATCACTCGGCTGGTTTAGCGCGCGGCCTGCCGGGCGCGCCCTCCTCTTCCACCCGAAAGTTTCGCTTCGTCCGCGTGGCCGCCATTTGGGAAGCCTTTCTGGTCGCGGTCCGCAGCCTCCGGCAAAACAAACTGCGGACGGCGCTCACTCTTATAGGCATCATCGTAGGCGTCACCGCAGTGATTGCCGTCGTTACCATCATCGATGGTCTGAATCAGACGGTCGCGCAGACTTTCTCTTCGCAAGGGTCGACGGTCTTCACCGTCTCCAAACGGCCGCAGGTGATTACCTCCCGTGAAGACTTCATCAAATTCAATAAACGAAAGGCCGTTACTCCTGAAGATGCCGAAGCCATCAGACGTCTCTGCACGTCCTGCTGGCGCACCGGCGTGGCCGTCAATTCAGTGCAACCGGCCAAACGCGGCGACCAAAAAGTAGAGACCACCCAGGTGCGCGGTATGGAACCCGGCCACATGTTCGATATCGACGGGGTGACCATCGATGCCGGACGAACCTGGACGGAAAGCGAGAGCGCCGCCGGCGCTGATGTCTGCGTAGTCGGCTCAGACATCGTTACTAACCTCTTTCCCGGGGACCCGATGGACCGCGCCGTCAATCAGGACATCTGGGTTGGCGGGCACCGTTATTTAGTCATCGGCGTGCTGCAACCACTGGGAAAGATTCTCGGCATCTCGCGCGATAATCGCGTCTACATTCCGTTCGCGACCTACAAGAAGCGGTTCGGGATTGACTTCAGCGGCCAGGCCTTCAGTCCTAGCGGCGTGCTGGTGGTCTTCATTCAAACGCAGAACGCCGAGCAACTGGAAACCGCTGAAGATCAGGTGCGCACGATTATGCGCAACCGGCGCGGCAAGACTTTCAATGATGATGACGACGGATTCGCCCTGGAGACCCAGGAAGTATTTTTGAATCTTTATTCGTCTGCCACCTCGAGTATTTTTCTGGTGACGCTCCTGGTGTCCGGGATTTCGCTGGTCGTCGGAGGCATAGTGGTTATGAACATTATGCTGGTATCGGTGACTGAGCGAACGAAAGAAATTGGCATTCGCAAAGCGGTCGGCGCCCGACGCAAGGACATTCTGACGCAGTTTCTGATTGAAGCTGTGATGGTCACTGGCATTGGCGGGGCCTTCGGGGTGGTGACCGGCTTTGCCACGGCGTCACTAATTTCTCTGGCGATCGGTTTTCCTTTGCTCTTAAATATTTGGTCCGCCGTTGGGGGCGTCGCCATGTCGTCAATCGTTGGGATAATCAGCGGCCTGTGGCCGGCGTGGCGAGCGGCCAGCCTCGACCCCATCGAAGCTTTGCGCGCAGAATGAGCGCGATGTTGGAGCGCGGGCATCCCTGCCCGCATACGCGCGTCAGCGCGACCGTACAGTGATGAATACCGATCGCGAACCAATAGGCTGGCACAGTCGCGGATATCTGCCGCATTTCGATGCCGGTGAGGTGTTTCAAGCAGTTACTTTTCGACTACACGATTCTATGCCCCAGAGTCTGATTGAGAAATGGAGAGTCGAACTGGCGCGCGGCGGTGAAGAGTTTGAAGAGCAGCTTCGATATCGAATTGAAGGACACTTGGATCGTGGCGTTGGCGGCTGCTATTTAAGCGATCAGCTCATCGGTAATCTCGTTCAGTCGGCGCTACTTCACTTCGATGGTGAACGATATCGTCTGGCAGCGTGGGTGGTAATGCCGAATCATGTCCATCTGCTGGCTGCGCCTTTGCAGAACCATTCGTTGTCCGCGATCATGCATTCGATTAAGTCCTATACGGCTCAGGAAGCTAACAGGATCTTAGCGCGCCAGGGTCGGTTTTGGTTTGAAGACTATTTCGATCGCTACATCCGCAATGCTCAGCATTTCGATAATGCGGTGAGTTACATAGAAACTAATCCGGTGAGAGCAGGGTTATGCAGACTTCCCTGGGACTGGCGGTTCAGCAGCGCACAATGCGAAATAACGTCTGCGAAATCCGCGCGGGCCTAGTTCGCGCTGACGCGCTCATGCGGGCAGGGATGCCCGCGCTCCATTAAGATGACTTTCGTAGACATTCGCGAATCTGCGTTTATGGCGCTCGATACGGTGCGCTCGAACAAGCTGCGTTCATCGCTGACGATTCTGGGAGTTAGTGTCGGCGTGCTGACCGTCATTTTCATGGTGTCGATCATCCAGGGTCTGAACAAGTCCTTTGCCGCCCAGATTGAATCGCTGGGTTCGAACACCATCTGGGCCACCAAGTTCGATCCGAGCATTGGCCACCAACCGACGGCCGAAGAGATTCATCGCAAGGAACTGACGCTCGAGGACGCCGATGCGATTCGCCGCGAAGCGCCCTCCATCGTCGGAGTCTCGCCCTTCTACCGGAAGATCAACGAGACCGCTCGTTATGGCGACAAGCAGAGCGATACGCCCATTCTGATCGGCGTCACGCCTTATCATGAGTTCACCACCTCAAGTTATGTCGACCGCGGGCGCTACATCACCGATCTGGATGTGGAAACGCGCAGCAACGTCTGTGTGCTGGGATTGGATTTGGTCAAGGCGCTCTTCGCGAGCAACGAAGATCCGCTCGACAAGGACATAAAGATTTCCGGCCATCAGTTTCACGTCGTCGGCGTGATGGAGCCGTTGGGTCAAATCCTGGGACAGTCGCGAGATAACTCGATCTATATTCCGATCACCACGTTCGAGAAATATTATCCGGACATTGAGTTCCCCACGATCATCTCGGCGATCATCGTGCGGCCCGTGTCGCGCGCTTATGTGAAACAGGCGATTGACGAGATGACCGACATCCTCCGCAAGCAACGCCGCGTGCCTAACGGAGCGCCGAATAATTTCGGCATTTCGTCACAGGATGCGCTGCTCGACGTCTATAACCAGCTGACCGGGGCGACTTATCTGGTGCTGACCGTGATTTCGTTTGTGGCGCTGATGATTGGCGGCATCGGGGTGATGAATATCATGCTGGTGTCCGTGACTGAGCGCACAAAGGAGATCGGCCTGCGCAAAGCAGTAGGCGCCACGCGCACGAACATCCTTTCCCAGTTCCTGATTGAAGCCGTGGTATTGACGGCCATCGGCGGATTGATCGGCCTGGTGATTGGCGAGCTCTGCGGTTTCCTGGTGAACAAATATTCACCTTTGCCGGCCTACGTTCCGGCCTGGGCCATTGGCGTCGGCATCGGGATTTCAGCGGGGGTCGGGATCGTTTTTGGATTATGGCCGGCGTGGAAGGCGGCCCGCCTGGATCCGATTGAATCACTCAGATGGGAATGAGCGGGCAAAGGGCAAAGGGCAGAGTGCTAGGGTAGGGGGACAACGGAGCCAATCGCGGGGAACGTCGGTTAATCGCTGGCCTATGCCACTTCGCGCCTAGCTCTTTACCCTTGGCCCTCTCCGGTAACCAAATCCGCTCCCCAACCGTATAATCAATTTCAGTGAAATTAATCGAAATTTTAAAAGTTGCCCTCGCCGCCATCTGGGCGCATAAGCTGCGCTCGGCGCTGACCCTGCTGGGGATGATCGTGGGCGTCACGGCGTTTGTCACGGTGGTCTCGCTCATCGAAGGTTTCAACAAATATATCGACGAAAAAATCGCGGGGATCGGCGCCAAGTCTTTCTCAGTTCAGCGATTCAATCCGTTCGAGGACTTCAAGGACACGGACACCATCGCCGCCGCGCAACGGCGGAATAAAGAGCTGACCCTCGAGGATTACGAGTACCTGAAAGAGCGCGCCACCTTAATCGGGAAAATCGGCGCCAAGGCGCGCGGCACCTTCTCGCAAATCAAACGCGGCGATCAGTCTCTGGACGATGTCAACGTCAGCGCCGCGACCGCCAACACGGCGGACATCGACAATCGCAGCATCGAGAACGGCCGCTTCTTCAGCGACACGGAAGCGGATGGCGCAGCCCGGGTCGCCTACATCGGCGCAGACGTAGCCAACAAGTTGTTTCCCGCCGGCAACGTCGTCGGCGGCGAGATTGATATTCGCGGCTTACCTTACCGCGTAGTTGGGGTCGAGTCCGTCAAAGGAACCGTTTTCGGAGTGCCGCAGGACAACTTCGTGGTGATCCCGCTGAAGACGTACCAGATTGATTTCGGCCCTCTGATCCGTCAGCGAAGTTTATATTTCACGGCCACCTCGCACACCGATGAAACCTTCAATGATGCGGTCGATGAAGCGCGTTACCTGATGCGCGCGCGGCGCAAGCTGGCGCCGGGCGAAAAGGACAATTTCGGCATCGTCACACCCGACGCCATCCTGGGGGTCCGCGATCGCATTTTCGGCACCTTCTTTATTGTCGCCATGGGTGTGCCCGGCATTGCCTTGATCGTGGGCGCGATCGTGATCATGAACATCATGCTGGTTTCAGTCACCGAGCGCACCAAAGAAATTGGCTTGCGCAAATCGTTGGGGGCGCGCCGCATCGATATTCTCAAACAGTTCCTGACTGAAGCCGTTACCCTGGCCACCATCGGCGGCGCGGTCGGCGTCTTTCTCGCCTGGATTGTCGGCAAGATCATGACGCAGATTTTTATGCAGACATATCTGTCAGTCGGCGCCGTGGCCGGGGCCATTGCCGTATCGGCGGCCGCGGGGGTGATGTCCGGCTTGTTCCCGGCGTGGAAAGCCGCGCGTTTGGACCCGATTGAAGCGCTACGCGCGGACACATAATTGGGAGTGCGGCGGCAGAGTCCCGATTCATCGGGACGGCGACGCCGCTTTGTATAACGCCGGCTGAGAACCAGGGCGCCGTCGCCGCTTCGCTGGGCCGGCGCACTCCAAAGAGGACTTTATTATGAAGCTCTTTCGCTCTGACATTCTCGAAAACCTTTGGATGGCGCTCGCTACCCTGCGCGGGAACAAGCTTCGTTCATTCCTGACCGTTATCGGTGTGATCATCGGCGTGGTGACCGTGATGCTGATCGCCTCCATCATCGCCGGCTTTGATACGGCGGTCACCCGCGAGGTCGAATCGTTCGGCACCCGTTCGATGTACATCAGCAAGTTCAACCCGGGAATTCACGTCGGCCGGCTCTCGCGTGAAGAACGCATGCGTAAGCCGCTTACCTATGACGACGCGCTCGAGCTGGCGAAATTGCCCGCCGTCGAAACCGCGGTTCCCTTCATCGATATTGGCAGCAACTTCTTCGGCAAAAAGATCCAGGTCAGCGGCGGCGGCAAGACCTCGGCGAATGTCGCGCTGCAGGGGACGCTCCCGGATTTCGAAAAGGCCGGCACCCAGGTGATCGCCGAGGGCCGTTTCTTTTCGCAATTCGAAAACGACACGAACCAGGACGTTTGTGTGGTTGGATCGAAGGTGGCTGACGATTTCTTCAAGTTCGGCGACCCGGTCGGCCAGACGCTGAAGATTGACTCTGAGGAGTATCGGGTCGTCGGCGTGCTGCAGAAACGCGAGCAGTTTCTTTTCAGTGGCGGCAGCGATGATCAGAACAATGTGATTTACCTGCCTTACAACGTGGCGCGCAAACTTAAACCCGGTTCTGACGACGTTTATCTGCTCGCCGTCGCCAAGCCCGGGCTGATGCAGGACGCGATGGACCAGGTAACCGACAAACTCCGCGTCCGGCGTAACGTTCCGTTTGGCAAGCCTGACAACTTCGGCATCGAAACCACCGAGTCTCTAATCAGTTCGTTTCACTCAATTACCGCCGGCATCGCCATTGGCATGATTGTGATTTCGTCAGTCGGTCTCATGGTGGGCGGCATCGGCGTGATGAATATCATGCTCGTCTCGGTGACTGAGCGAACTCGCGAGATTGGCGTCCGCAAAGCCATCGGCGCGCGCCGCAAAGACATCATGTGGCAGTTCCTGATTGAGGCGATGACGCTCACCGGTTTTGGCGGCCTGGTCGGCCTGGCCATCGGCTGGGGCGGGACCCTCCTGGTAAAGTTGATTATGCCTTCGTACGTGCCGTTGTGGGCGCCGGCGATGGGATTCATCGCCAGCGTTGGGATTGGGATGATTTTCGGATTGTGGCCCGCGTGGAAAGCGGCCCGGCTCGATCCCATCGAATCGCTAAGGTACGAATAAGGGGCAGGAGTAGCGCCTGCCCCCGTTCTCGCCATGCCGACTAGGACATAAATCCTGCAAACAAAGTCGCGAAGACCATTCCCAGGAGCAGCGCCAGCACCCACAAAGTGATCGCCGTGCCCCACGCCGCGCTGGAACTGACTTTGTAGCCCGCATTCTGCAAGCCTTTAGCCCTCAACCAAAGCCCGTAAAACGAGAGCAGGCCAATCACGCTGCCCAGCACGTAAAGCGCCGGATGTTCCGCCGGCGAAAACAGCACGCCCAGATTGTCATAGTGCAGCAAGGTCTCCTGGTCAAGGACCGGGTGGATGTCCTCCGGACTCTTGAGATAAAGAATGATCAGGCTGGCGACTCTGGAGACGACCGCTATAGGCACGTATCCGTAAGCCACCGCGGCGAAGGCCTGCCAGAAATTCATGCTGCCGCCGAAAGCCATGACCGCCAGCAGGCAGAGCGCCGCCACGAAGGCAATGAGCACGAACACACCGACAAAGCTCTTGGCGGCGGTCTGCACTCTTTGACTGGTCTGCGTCATGCTTTGAAGCATCTGCTCTTTGGTGTCGGCCATTCTGTCGGGAGGCGGCTTGATGGGACTCGATTCCATCTTCTCCATGGTGAAATCGACAATGCGCGTGGCCGTGACACGCTGAACAAACGCCGCTCCGTAAATTGCGTTCAGGATCGCGATGGTCAGAAACGCGGCCAGCCAGCGGGGATTCGCCCGCAGATCTCGAAACACGCGCGTCGGTTCGAAGAAGATGCCGGCCAGCTTCGCCGGCCCCGACATCGGCGGTTCTTCGCCGCCTTTGGTTTTGGGCAAGGGAATAAAGCTGAAGGCGAACAGCAGGATTCCCCAGAAAGCGAAGGCGAGGCCGGTGCCGATGCCGCCGGGCAGCACCTTGACGATGCCCAGAATGAGGGCAATCAATCCGATGACAAATAACCCGATGCCGTAGGGCAGCAAATGAGAAGCTCTGGGGGCCTTTTGTTCGGCCGGTGCTGGGGGCGGAGCATGGAACTCCTGATTGGGGTCACTCATTTTGAAATTGTCCTCCTGAGATGAATGTCGCGGTCAGCGGACGTAGCGATAAAAGCGCAATTCGCCTGTGATTACGTTTTCACGTGCAAACTTGTTTCAGCTCCGTGAGCCGGCTCAGCCTTCGGCGCGGTATCGTATCCAGCAACGCGAATACACGCAACGTTGTGGCCGGGCGCGACCTCGCGCAACTCCGGGTCGGTGCGCGCGCAATCGTCGATGGCCATCGGGCAGCGCGTGCGAAACCGGCAGCCCGACGGTGGATTGCGGGCGGTGGGGACGTCGCCTTTCAGAATAATTCGATCCCGCCTCTGGCTCGGATCGGGAATCGGAATCGCCGAGAGCAGGGCAATTGTGTATGGATGCTGCGGACTGAGATAAAGGTCCCGGGCATCGGCAATCTCCACAATGCGGCCGAGGTACATCACCGCGACGCGGGTGGAAATGTGCTCGACCACGGCCAGGCCGTGCGAAATGAACAGATAAGTAAGTCCGAACTCCTGCTGCAAGTCCTGAAGCAGGTTGACGACCTGCGCCTGCACCGACACATCGAGCGCCGACACCGGTTCGTCGGCGACGATTAATCTTGGATTCAAAGCCAACGCGCGGGCCACCCCGATGCGCTGCAATTGTCCGCCTGAAAATTCATGGCTGTAACGTTTCATGTAATCGGCATCGAGGCCGACTTTGCGGAGCAGCCAGGCGACGCGCTCGCGCCGTTCGGCCGGGTTGCCGATCTTGTGGATGATGAGCGGCTCGGCGATGATGTCGCCGATTTTCATGCGCGGATTCAGCGAAGCGTTCGGATCCTGAAAAACGATCTGCATTTCGCGGCGCAGATTGCGCAGTTCGCGCTTGCCCATCGCCGTTACGTCGCGACCGGCGAATTCCACCTCGCCACGCGTGGGTTCAATCAGCCTCAAAATGCAGCGGCCGGTGGTCGATTTGCCGCAACCTGATTCGCCGACCAGGCCCAGGGTTTCGCCGGCTTGAATGTCAAAGGTTACTCCGTCAACCGCCCGCCACACCTCGTCGCTGCCTTCGACCGGGAAGTGCTTGTAAAGCTCGCGCACGCGCACCAGCGGCCCGTTGCTCTCGATCTGATTTGCTTGCGACATGGATGATTATTGCGGCTTGCCGCTGTTCAGTGCGGTAAGGCTTACCTTAACCGTCAAGATTCAAAACAAAAAGGGAAGCTGCTTCTCAGCAATGAGCGCAACTCATTCTTCACCTGGTGCAGTGCCGGAAAGGCCGGGCCTTGCCGCCCCGCGGTGCGGAAGCGCCGCGGTAGCTGCCGGATCAAACAACACACAGCGCGCCGCGACTTCTGCAGTAACCGGATACAGCGGGACATCCTGTTCACGGCAGCGCGGCATGCGATAGGGACAGCGCGGTTCGAAATGACAGCCGGGCGGCAAGGCCGTCAATCGCGGCACTGCTCCCTCGATGGTCTGCATGCGCGCCTCTTTGGTTGTCGCTCCGGTCGTCAATTTCGGGACCGAGCGCAACAGCCCTTCCGTGTACGGATGCTTCGGTTGGGCGAAGAGATCGGCCACCGGCGATTCTTCCACCACCTGTCCCGTGTACATGACGGCGACGCGATCGGCCACCTCGGCCACCACCCCGAGATCGTGGGTGATGAGCAGCACCGCCAGATCGCGCGTGCGCCGCAGGTTGTTCAGCAATTCCAGAATCTGCGCCTGAATCGTTACATCCAGGGCCGTAGTCGGTTCATCGGCGATCAGCACTTTCGGATCGCAGGCGAGGGCCATGGCAATCATCACGCGTTGCCGCATGCCGCCCGAGAGTTGGTGCGGATAATCTTTCGCGCGCAACTCTGCGTCGGGAATCGCGACCTCACGCATGGCCTCGACCGCCGCCGCCCGCGCGGCCTTGCGCGATAGCTTTCGATGCAGCCGCAGCGCTTCGGCAATCTGTTCGCCGACGGTAAAAACCGGGTTCAGCGAGGTCATCGGATCCTGGAAGATCATGGCCACGTCGTTGCCGCGCACCGCGCGCATCTCACGTCGGGACAATTTCAATAAGTCGCGACCGTCGAACAGGATCTCGCCGGCGACTATCTTACCCGGGGGCGCGACCAGCCGCATGATCGAAAGCGCCGTAATCGATTTGCCGCAGCCGCTTTCGCCCACCAGGCCCAGCAGTTCCCCGCGATCGAGACAGAAGCTGAGGCCATCGACCGCGCACACCAGCCCTTCACGGGTTTGAAAATATGTGTGCAGGTTTTGAACCTGAAGCAGATGAGTCATCGAGGAACTTTATTTGTCCTGGTGAGTCTAACAACGCATTGACACTGTTGAGAAGTTGGCCCTAGACTGCGGCCACCCGATCTTGTCAGAACCACGCTTGCCAGCGGGTGAACTTCATTAACGGAGTCCGTCAACATGTTCAATTCTACCTTAAGTTCAAAAAGAATCCTGCTCGCCGTTGGATTCATCCTGGCGGTGGTCGTCGTCGCGCCGGCCCAGACCCAGAACGCCGAGGAGCGGCAGCACGCGATCGATGTCTACGAGTCACAGAATATGGTGGCCGCGCTGCCTTTGTTGGAAAAGGTGGCCCAGGCTTATCCGAACGACCCGGTCGTGCTGTCGCGGCTGGGGTTCGTGTTATATGCCAATTCGCTCGACGAGAAGGACGCGAGCCGGCGCCAGCAGATGCGTCAGCGGTCCCTGGCACTTTTGCGCAAATCACAATCGCTCGGCGACGATAGTCCTCTCACCAGAATTACTCTTGAGGCGCTCAGCCGGCCGGACGCCAGTCAGGTGCCGTTCTCAAAGATTCAAGCAGCTGAGGCCGCCATTCGCGAAGGCGAGACTGCCTTCATGCACGGCGATATGGACAAGGCGATTGCGGCTTACAAACGGGCGCTGGACGCCGACCCGAACCTTTATGACGCGGCGTTGTACGCGGGGGATTCGGAATTCAAGAAGGCCATGAATTCGACCGATCCGCAATTCCGCAATACTCATTTCGACGCGGCCGGAGTGTGGTTCGGCAAGGCCATCGCCATCAATCCGGACATCGAAACCGCCTATCGTTATTGGGGCGACGCGCTCGACGCGCAGGGAAAGACCAATGAAGCGCTGGGCAAATTTGTGGACGCCATCGTCGCCCAGCCCTACAGCGGGCAACGCGCGTATGTCGGGTTGATGCAATGGAGCCAGCGGCACAACATCCAGGTGGGTCATCCACACATCGAACCGCCGAATTCGATGACCCAGCAGGGAGATAAAACCACGCTCAATGTCGATCCCCGCACGCTCAACAGCAATGACGGATCGAATGAATGGCTCCTGTATAACCTCACCCGCCTGACCTGGCAGCAAGGCGAGTTCACGAAAAATTACCCGAACGAGCAAGCCTATCGTCACAGCCTGAAGGAAGAAACGGCGGCGTTGCGGATGGTCGCCGAAGCGTGCGCCAAGGATATGAAGTCCGGGAAAGTTAAGACCCTCGAGAGTTCACTCGATTCGCTGGTGAAGCTGAACGATGCCGGATTGTTGGAAGCCTTTATTCTCTTTGCCCGGCCCGATCAGGGCATCGCCCACGACTATGCCGCCTACCGCGCGGCGAACCGGGAGAAATTGCGGCGGTATTGGTTGGAAGTGGCGATTATCAAGGGGTAAGGTCAGTACCGCCCGCTGCCGCAGGCGGTACTGACTGCAGGGGTACATCTTACTGATTACTCGCCGTGCGCGTGCCCGGGGCGGGCTTGCGCGGCAGCTTCTCATCGCGCATTGCGGTGTTGTAAACAAATGCCGCCATGATCGTCGCTGCCTGCTTCATATCATCAGCCTGAATCCGATCGAACACGTCCTGGTTTGAATGGTGTGTGCGCGTGTCGTATTCGATTTCATCCTGAATGAATTGAAATCCCGGCAGGCCGATGCCGTCGAACGACTGATGGTCAGTGCCGCCGGTGTTCGAGATGGTGATGGTACTGGCGCCCAGGTCGCGGAAAGGGACCAGCCAGGAAGCGAACAATTCGCGCAACGCGCGATTGCCTTGCAGGTAGACGCCGCGGATCTTTCCGGTGCCGTTATCGAGATTGAAATAACCCGAGAACTTCTCGTAATCAGGCAAGGTCGTTAACTTGGCCGGTGTCGCGTTCGCGTTGCCACCGCCTCCGAAACCGCCGCCGCCACCGCCGAACTGCGGCCCGCCTTCAAGTTTGCCAAAGTGCTGGGTGACGTAAGCGCGCGAGCCGAGCAATCCTTCTTCTTCACCAGTCCACAGACCGATGCGGATCGTGCGGCGGGGTTTGATCCCGAGCGTTTGCAGAATGCGCACCGCCTCCATGGCGACGGCCACGCCGGCGCCGTTGTCGGTGGCGCCGGTGCCCGAATGCCACGAATCCATGTGGCCGCCGAGCATCACGATCTCGTCTTTGAGATCAGTGCCCGGGATTTCGGCGATGGTGTTGTAGCCCATGTTGTCGGCATCCTGATACTCGGTGGCTAGATCGACGGTCATCTTGAGCTTCTCGCCCTGCTGAATCATGCGAATCATGCGGTTGTAGTGTTCGGCCGCCACGGTAATCTGCGGAATGATCCGGGCTTCAGATTTCGGATCGTAAACGCTCACGCGCGGCAGCGTGCGCTGTTCTTCCATGGTCTTGGGAATTGGGGGCGCCACTGTTGCCGATTGCACAAAGATGGTTCCGCCGCTGCCGCGCGGGCTTACGTCTACCGCGACCGCTGCGCCTTCATCAACCAGCATATTCCAGCGCTTGGCGTTGAAGACAGTCTGCTGAAAAAGTTGTTGCTGCCGTTCCTGCGGCGTCATCTGCGGGCCGCCGGCGCCGCCGCGACCGCCCCCGCCGCCGCCACCAAAGCCGCCGCCTTGTCCCGGTGGCAGCGCGTTCGCGAGCGCCAACAAGCTTTTTTCGTCCTGTCGTCTGCCGGGCGCTTCGAACATGGCTTTGACTTCAACCGGCTGCGAGATCAAAACAATCTTGCCCTTCAGCTGGCCTTTATACTTGTCGAGATCAGAATCGGTTTTCGCATCCAGGAAGACCACGTCGGCCGTGACGGTGTTGCTGACCGGCGGCGCGGGCGGGGTGGCGCCTTTCTTTGGCGCCGCCATGGCGACTTCCGGCATCACTTTGACACTGGGCGACCAGGCCTTCGGATAAGCGATCAACGGGATGTCCTGTGGCGAAACGACCTGGGCTGAGAATCGCTTCAGCGTCCAGCCACGGCCGAACGGTCCCCACGATTCGAGGTGGGCATTTTGCAATCCCCACTTGGTGAGCGTGTCGCGCGTCCATTCATTGGCGCGCTTGGCGCCGGGCGACGCGGTCAGCCTGGGGCCAATCACGTCTGTCAGGTACGAAAGTGTCTGCATCACTTGAGAGTGATTCATCCCTTCGTCCTTGATTTTCGTGATGATCGGATCTTCCGCTGGTGCTTGCGGCTGCTGAGCGAAGGCAGCGTAGGGAACGACCAGGGTAAAAAGCAGAACTAGAGCAGCAAATTGACGACGGATCATTGTGGACTCCTATTCAAAATCGATTTTGGTTGGTTCAGTTGCCTATGCGACGAAAGGCGCGCGAACGTTTGTCTGAATTGACGAAGCTTATACCGGGAAAGTTACAAAGATTCAAGGCGATGTCAGAAGCCCGACCGTGAGGGAGGGCAACTCACACAATATTCGCCCATTCATTACTAACCACTCGTGCAGGTTGCCCTCCCTCACGGTCGGGCTTCTGACACGTTGCGGAAGCTTCTGTTATCATTCGGGCTTCATGCCTTCACCCAAGACACAGCCCGCGCGCGGTATGCGCGACTTTTTGCCGGCCGACGTGCGCAAACGCGAATACGTAATCGGCGTCATCAAAGCAGTCTACGAGCGTTATGGATTTGAGCCACTGGAAACTCCCGCCGTCGAAAATATCGAAACCCTGATGGGCAAGTACGGCGAGGAAGGGAACCAGCTCATCTTTAAAATTCTGAAGCGCGGCGAGCACGAAAAGACCGGCGAGGCGGATCTCGCGCTACGCTACGATTTGACCGTGCCGCTGGCGCGCGTCGTGGCCCAGTACCAAAACGAGCTGCCGAAATTCTTTAAGCGTTATCAGATTCAACCCGTCTGGCGCGCCGACCGTCCGGCGCGCGGCCGCTTCCGCGAGTTTTATCAATGCGATGTCGACGTGCTGGGCTCGACATCTGCGTTAGTCGAAGCGGAACTGATTGCCGCGGCCGGTGATGCTTTGGTTGCCCTGGGCTTCAACGACTTCACGGTTCGTCTGAATCACCGGCAGGTGCTGACCGGGATTCTCGATCAAGCCGGGGTGCCGCGTGACAAACACGATGACGCGCTAATCTCGCTCGATAAGATGGACAAGGCCGGGCCCGAAGGCGTGGCTCGCGAGCTGAACCAGCGCGGAATCAATGATGAGTCAGCGCTGCAGTTTATGCGCTTCTTCGAAGGCCTGGCCGGCGCGGAACACGCGTTAGCGCTAATGGACGTGGGCGATGACGTTGATGCGCGAACTGCTTATAACGCCGGGGTGCTGGGCCGCCTGGTCGAATTCATCGGCTCCCATGAAGGTGGCGCTCAAGGCGTCGATCGGTTGCGACAGATACTTGAGCTGTCGAAGGCGACTGGCAGCGCGGCGCGACTAAAACTCGATCCCACCCTGGCGCGCGGCCTGGCCTATTATACGGGCGCGATTATTGAAATTACTGTGACGGACCTGGCCGGCAGTCTCGCGGGCGGCGGCCGCTACGACAATCTCGTCGGCATGTTTCTGGGCCGGGAAGTTCCCGCTTGTGGTCTTTCGCTGGGCCTTGAACGAATCATCGTGGTGATGAGCGAGCGCGACATGTTTCCTAAGGAGTTGATCAGCTCGCCCGCTGACATAATGGTTACGATCTGGAATGAAGATTCGATTGGCGAGTCGCTCGCGCTGGCCACCGAGTTGCGCAGCCAGCGCCTGCACGTCGACCTTTATCCGGAGGCTGACAAGATGGGCAAGCAGTTCAAATACGCCTCGACGCGTGGAATTCCGTTCGTGGCAATCATTGGCGACGACGAACGCGTGCGCGGTGAAGTCGCCCTCAAAGACATGCGCACCGGCGAACAGCGCTCGCTGAAGCCGGCGGACATCGCCGCCGCGATCAAACGCGGATGACGCCTATTCGTGCGGCGGCATCTCGCTCGCGGCAGACTTGGCAGCTTTAGCCTGTGTCAAGGTATGCACCAGCACTGAGGCGATGATGATCGCGCCGCCTGCCAGGGCCCATCGCGAAGGCCGCTCGCCGAGAAACAGAAACACCCAAACCGGATTCAACACCGGTTCAACGTAGCCGATGATGCTCGCGTCAAGCGAACGCACGCCCTGCGCCATGGCGCTGGTGAAGAGCAGGTAAGCAAATCCAATCTGCACGATGCCGAGATAGGCAATGCAAGCGGCGTCCCGGGGCGAGATGCCGCGCCGCATAGCGCCGATGAACGCCGGCGCGCAGACCAATGCGGAAAGCAGATTGCCATAGATGGTCGCCGAAGCGCGGTTCACATCGCGCGCCTTTGAGTGCCTCATCAACAGAAAGAAGAGTGCGAAGCACAGGCCCGAAGCCAGCGCCAGCAGGTTGCCGCTGACATCTTCGGGACGCAGCTTGCCTACAAAGAAGAGCGACATGCCGGCCACGCAAACTCCGACGACGGCCAAATCCCGCGCGCGGAATTTCTCTTTATAGAAAACCGGCTCCAGGAGCAGCACATAGACCGGCGCCGTGTACTGGAGAAAGATGGCGTTGGCGGCGGTGGTCAGCTTCGTGGCCAGGACAAACAGAATCAACAGAGCTGCATACAGGACGGAAGTGATCGCGCTGATGCGATTGATGCCGAAGCCTTCACCCCGGGTGAGCAGCGCAATCGTAATCGCGGCCAGGAAGGACCGTCCGAACGAGAGTTCGAACGCGGAAAGCTGCGTTGCTTTGATGAAGAGACCGCCGGTGCTCCACAGAATCGCGGCGCCGAGTAAGAGCAGCAGCGGTGAAGCAGTTATTTTCCATTTGTCATTCGACATTTGGACGAATGAGGTCCCGCGTAAGCGGATGGATCAAGTTGGGTCCTGACTTGCCCGATGATCCCATCCGCTGACGCAGATGGTATTGACTCCTGTTTGCGCATCAGGGTCCGGCGCAGCAAATGACAGATTCAGTTTACCGCTGCATCGTCGGCCGTTTCAGGCGGCGCGGAGTCGGACGGCAGAGTCGCGGTCTCTTCAGCGGGCCTGAGTGACTTCAAATATTTTCCGTATTGTCCGTTCCACGGCGGAATGACGATCGAGACCGCGCCGTTGGCCTGGGCCTGGCAGGCCAGCCGAATCAGCGGCTTGGGTTCGGCCGTGTCGACATAGCCGAATTCCTTAATCTTCTTACCTTCGCGCGCGCCCACATCGGAAAGTTTCTCAGCGCCGCCGAGCACTCCCACCCAGCAAGTGCCGCAGGAAGCCGCCCGGCACTCGACCGGGATAGGTCCTTCAGTGCGCCGCGGATCGATAGCGCGCCAATCGCGCGATTGATCGCCGGCCGCACCCCAGGCCAGGTCCTGCCCTTCGCGCAATTTATATCTGGCCCCGCCATCATTCTCGTCCCAGGTCACTGGCCATTCATGGTTGACGGTTTTTAGAAAACCAAACAGTCCGCGACCGTCGTCGCGGGCGCGATCGCGCAGCACTTGTTCCGGCGATTTCCGCAGCTGCTTCTGGTCGATGCTCACGGCCCCAGCCGCGGCTTTGAACGCGGCCAGTCGCGTCTGCCGGAGCGTCATGAACCCGGCGGCGGTGATGCCAACCAGCAACGATTCGTCTCGTTTCGTTTGCGCCGCGGCCCGCCGGGCTACGCTGAGGATCTGGTCCGCCAGCGAGGACAGGTTAGCGGCGCCCGATTCAGCGTGCGCCTCGATAGCCTGCTTCACCTGGGGCCAAAAGCGGTGGCCGTACAGGAACCGGTGAGACGTGTTTATCTGAGTCGTTAACTCGTAATCGCCCTGCAACAGGAGCTGTTGGGCCAGCCGCTCGCGATCTTCCGATTCGTCGAGGGCCAGAAACAATGACAAAGGATAAAAGGCAAACCAGATTTGGGTCGCGTTCCGGTCGACCTCATGGATCGAGCGGCGCAGCGTGGCCAGGGCGGCCGACCAGGCCTCCTCGTTTTGCTGATCCAGAAATTCTTCAAAGGCAGTTTGGTTGTTCATAGCTGATAGATAGCAATTCTTCCTTGAATGAAAACGGAAAGTTTAGCAGGAAAATCACCGGGTCAGAAGCGCGGCTGTGGGGTCGTCGTCACGGAGCGCGGGCATCCTGGCCCGCCTGCTTGTGCACCAGGCTCAGTTGGTTCGCGCTACGCGCTCACGGCGGGCACGGATGCCCGCGCCGCCCGTTCAGGCTGCTGACACGTTGACAACGGTCGATGAGGCGGAGTAATTAGTGCCTGGATTAGAGGGACAGATCAGGGGGACAATATGGCAGAAGAAACTACACAGATGAAACCGCGCCGTACTTTTGATGGCGCTTATGGATTTTCATTCAGTGTCGGAGTCGGGCTGGTGCTTTTCATCGCGGGTCTAATCATCAGTCTCACCGTCGGACAGGGAACCAGCCTCGGCCTGATTTTCGGCATCCCTCTATTGGTCGTCGGGCTGATCATTCCTTTGTTCATGCTGCGCGATCTGTTCGTGACCGCCGAAGTGCGCGAGCCGTGTCCCAATTGCGGGGCGACCATCCGCACCTCGGACGCCACGCTGCAATTGAGATGCGAAGGTTGTCAGAAGGTGGTCAACGTGCGGGAGCGGCGATTATATGTCGCTTCAGAATGAGGAGATTGGCGCCAGCCACATCCGCGTCCAGTAGTCGCTGAAGGTGATGGCAAAGAGAATTGCCATCCACAGCAGCGCCGCCACAATCGTCAGCCAAATCAACCGGCCGCTGTAGCGCACGTGCATGAAGAAGAGCACCACGAGGGTGGCCTTGATAGCTGCGATGGTGAGCGCGACGATGGCATTTAGCGGCCCGGGAAAATCGTAAAACGCCGCGAGCACGGTCAGGCCCGTCCCCACCATCAAGGCCAGGAAAATCGTGATATAGATTCGCGGTTGAACTATGTGCTCACTCATAACTCGCTGCGCGCCTCTGCGGCGCGTTTATGTTCGGCAGCACGCCGCCGGCGTGCGTATCTCTCAATGATGTTCCAGGTGCCGTCCCAGCAAATACAGCAGCGGGAACAGAAAGATCCAAATAATATCGACAAAGTGCCAGTACAAACCCGATATTTCCACCGGCGCGTGGTACTCCGGACTGAACCGCCCGCGCCAGGCCAGAATTAGAATCACGGTCATGATTCCCAGGCCGATGATCATGTGCAGCGCGTGCATGCCGGTCATCGCGAAATAAATCCAGTAGAACAATTCCACGTTGTGAACATTTGCGCCCTCGATCAAATGGAGCTTATGCGGATCGTTGTCGCCGGGTTGCGCCACATCAGGTCCAAAGGGACGGCTGGGAATCAGGCGGCCGGGAATTAAATGGTCCCGGTACTTGTCGTGATACTCGATGCCCTTAACGCCGAGAAATGTCGCGCCCAGGATCATGGTCAGGATCAGGCAGATGATGGTGAGTCGCTGGCGGCCGACCTGGGTGCTCCAGACGGCCATGGCCATGGTGAAGCTGCTGACGATCAGGACGCCGGTATTGAGCGCGCCCAGCGTGATATCCAGGTGGTTGCTCGCGCTCACAAAGGCGGCCGGGTACTGGGCGCGGTAAAGCGTATAAGCCAGAAACATCCCGCCGAAGAACATGATTTCGGTCACGAGAAAGACCCACATCCCGAGCGTGCCCGCTTCGCGCTGCTGCTCCATGTTCTCGAAATGGTGCTGCAACGACGGATGATGCGCCGCGTGTTCGTGAGTATTGACGAGTCCCTCAGCCATAATTAGAAAATGCAAATTGAGAATTGAAAAATGCACACTGCAAATTGATTTGCTTTGACTGCGCCCGGCGCAATGAAGAAGATTTCAGCTGAATTTGAAATTTTCATTTTGCAATTTTCAATTTGCAATGCGGTTCCTCTCCAACCTGCGGATGCCCCCTCTGACCATCCGCTCACCCATCCGGCCCCTGACCTCATGTTTCTGCCGGCCGCTGTGCCTCAAACTTGCCGACGACTTCTTTTTCTTCGGGGGGCGCGAATTCATATGCCTCATGCGTTACCACCGGCGTGATTAAAAAGTTTTCCGTCGGAGGCGGCGAGGCGGTCTGCCATTCAAGGCCCGGGAGATTCCAGGGATTTGCCGCCGCGCGCCGGCCATAACGCAGCGACCACGCCAGGTAAATCAACGGAATCATCAGCCCGACGCCGAGAATCGAAGCGCCGGCCGTCGACAATACGTGCAACACCTGCCAGGAAACCAATTCCGCCGGGTAAGTGTGATAGCGCCGCGGCATGCCCATGTATCCCAGCACGAACTGCGGCGCAAAGGTCAGATTAAATCCGATGAAGACCACCAGGGCCGAAAAACGGCCCCATCCTTCCGGATACATGCGCCCGCTGATCTTCGGCCACCAGTAATGCAATCCGCCCAGGTAGGCGAGCAGCGTGCCGCCAACCATGATGTAATGAAAATGCGCGACGATAAAATAAGTGTCGCTCACGTGGATGTCGGTTCCCAGCGATGCCAGGAACAGTCCGGTCATGCCGCCGATGGTGAACAACCCGATAAAGCCGAGCGCGTAGAGCATCGGCGTATCGTACGAAATCGATCCCTTGTAAAGCGTCGCCGTCCAGTTGAATGTCTTGATGGCCGACGGGATGGCCACGGCGAAACTGAGGAAGGAAAAGATCATGCCGGCGTAAACCGACTGGCTGGCGACAAACAAGTGATGTCCCCACACGAGGAAGCCCAGCACCGCGATGGCCAGGCTCGAATAGGCGACAAACTTGTAGCCGAAAATGTTCTTGCGCGAGAAATTCGCGATCAGTTCGCTGACTACACCCATCGCCGGCAACACCATGATGTAGACAGCCGGGTGTGAATAAAACCAGAACAGATGCTGGAACAAGACCGGGTCGCCGCCGGCCGCCGGATCGAAAATTCCGATATGGGCCAGACGCTCGAGGGCCACCAGCAGGATCGTGATGGCGACCACGGGCGTGCCCAGGATCATGATCAGCGCCGTTGCGTAGTGCGACCAGACGAACAGGGGCAGCCGGTACCAGGTCATGCCCGGCGCGCGCATCGTGTGAATCGTCACGATGAAGTTCAGCCCGGTGAGAATCGAAGAGAAGCCATTGATGAAGATGCCGACGCCGGTGGCAATCACATACGAGTTGGAAAAGGTGGTGCTGTAGGGGACATAGAACGTCCAACCGGTATCCACGCCGCCGGCCAGCAAAGCGTAAATCGTAACCACGCCGCCAAGCATGTAGACGTACCAGCTCAGCAGGTTGATGCGCGGGAAGGCCAGGTCTTTGGCGCCGATCATCATCGGAATCAAAAAGTTCCCGAGGGTGGCCGGAATCGCCGGGATCAGAAAGAAAAAGACCATCACGATGCCGTGCTGGGTGAAAGTCTTGTTGTAGGTGCTCGATTGCATCAGGTCGCCTTGCGGCGTCAGCAATTCGAGGCGAATGGCCATCGCGTAGAGGCTGCCGATGAAAAAGAAGAAGCTGACCGCGCCCAGGTACAGCAGCGCGATGCGCTTGTGGTCCTTAGTCAACAGCCACGATTTCAACCCGTACTCGGCATCGAGATAATTCGTCCGCGGCGGTTTTGGTATTTCGAATTCTTCCATGAGAACAAAAAGTTATATCGTTCAGCGGCGGGCTACTGTCCGCCATATTTGTTTAGCGGTCCCGTTCCGGGCGACCGGTGGCGGGCAGTAGCCCGCCGCTAAACGTCTACTTCTTGCCAGCCGGGCTGGCCTTCGGCGTCGCGCTCGGTTTCGCGGAGGGCGGCGGCGGTTTCTCAGTCGCAGCTTCCGGCTTGGCGGTCGACAGCGATTTAATGTACGCCACGACCTGGAGCAACTGTTCTTCGCTGATCTGGCCCTGGAACGAAGGCATGATCGGTCCAAAGCCGGTAACGATCTTCGCTTGCGGATTCAGGATCGATTCGCGCAGGTACCCTTCGTCGGCCACGACGCCGGGTCCGCCGCTCAAGACCACCTTGCTGCCATAGACGCCCATCAGCGCCGGCCCGCGCCCGCCTTCGGCGTTCGCGCCGTGGCAGGAAACGCAACCGAGCGATTCGTAAAGCCCGCGCCCGGCGGCCGCCGGCGAAGCGCCGTTGGCATTGCCGCTCAACCAGTTTTCATATTCGGTCGGCTCCATCACTTCGATATAGCCGCGCATGCCCGAATGGTTCATACCGCAATATTCGGCGCAGAAAAAATTGTATCGTCCGGGCTTGGTGGCTTCGAACCACTCAGTCGTATATTTCCCCGGCACCACATCTGTCTTGACGCGAAACGCGGGAATGAAAACGTCGTGAATGACGTCTTCGGTCGTCATGATCAGTTTGACCCGCTGCCCCACCGGCACATGCAGCTCGTTGATTTCGCGCTGGCCGGTGGCGTGCTGGAACTTCCACATCCACTGTTTGCCGACCACGTAAATTTCCAAAGCGTTCTTGGCGGGCCGGTACTGGGCAAAGTAAACCTTCGCCCCCCAGACGAAGATGGTCATGGCAATCAGCAGTGGGATCACCGACCAGAGTGTTTCCAGCTTGATCGAACCTTCGATGGGCCGGGGGATTTCGGTTGGGTTGCGCCGGCGGTAACGGATCACGAAATAGATCACCACGAAGTAAATCAGCAGCGTGAAGAAAAGCGTGATACCGCAAAGATACAAGTACAGCGCGTCGACCTCGCCGGACATGGTCGAAGCGCTCTCAGGAAATGGAATCCACGATTGCATATAAATTGTCAGAACCCGGAGCGGTGGCGGCGGCGCCAAACCGCAACGGCCCTAAGACCCGGTCGCTACCGCTCCCGGTACTGGCGCCGTCATTCGCTTGCGACTGATGCTGCGCAACAACAATAAAAGCGCGGCGATCAGAATTATGGTGACGATCCCCGCCAGCCTGATGACATTCATGATCATTACGCCATACTTTCCCGTCGACGGGTCGTAGTGATAACAGTAAAGCATCAACGCGTCGACCGGCGTGCCGATCTTGTTGGCCGAGGTTTCAACCAGGGCCAGTCTCAGATCCTTCGGCGGGTAGTCGATGCCGTAAAAATAGCGCGCCAGTTTTCCCTCCGGGGTGGCCAGCATGATGCCGCTGGCGTGCGCGTATTGCTGAGTCTGTTGGTCCCAGGTGTAGCGGAAGCCCACGGCCTCCGTCAGTTTCTGCACGTTGACCGCATCGCCGGTCAGAAAATGCCAGCCGGCGGCGCCGCTCGGGCGGTTGTAGCCGGCGATATAGGTCTGCTTCTTGGCGGCCGCCAGCTGCGGCGTGTCTTTCTGGTCGAAGCTGACCGTGACCACCTCGAACTGCTCGCCAACGTTGAAACTGATCTGCCGAAACGATCCGAGCATGCCATTCAGGACCTGATTGCAAAGCATCGGGCAGGTGTAATAGACGAGCGCGATAACGACAGGCTTGCCGTTAAAGAACTGCCCCAACCTGACTTCCTTGCCCTGTTCATCTTTGAAAACCGCATCCAGCGGCAGTTGCTCGTTCAGCTTTTGATCGATGCCCACCTTTTTTAGGGCCGGCGGCAACCCCGTCGCGGTTTGTCCCTGGTTCAGGCCGCCACCGTAAAGCGGCGAGTTTGGTTGCGGCACGCCGGGTTGGGCGAAAGCCGTGAGCAGTGAGCCGTGAGCCGTGAGCAGCAGCGACAGGATTGCCAGCGCGGCTTTGCCGCTCCCCAATGCGGAAAGGGTTCGCCTTTCCCACGCGTCTGCAATCAATAGCCTGAGGCTGCGTCTTACCGCAGCGGAGGCATAGCTTCGTACGAATTTCAAAAGTGACTTGCCGGAAAGGCAGAGCTTTTCCGCACTGGCGCTGCGGCCAGGCCGCGAGTCTGCATTTTCCGGCCGGTTGTAACTCAACATAACTACTTACTCTTATTCTCGGGCGACTTCTGTTCACCGCTCCTGGCTAAACGTTGATCTGGCGGCGTCGCTTGTTTTTCTGTCAGCTGCTTCAACACTTCCTGCTTCGCCTGTTCGATCGGCATGCCGTAGCGCTGGCCGTTCTGATCCTTTGGTCCATGCTCCAAAACATCGTTCCACTGCTGGCGCAGCATTCGAATTTCCCAGAGCGGATCCTTCGTGGACGGCGCGTTCGCCGTGTTCTGCCCCGACACCGCCACTCCCGTCTCTTTTTGCACGGGGCCGCTCTTTTCCAATTCTTCGGCGAAACCGGGCGCTGATTGCAGCCGCGGCTCCGGGGGCAGACGCTCTTTGTCCGTCAAAGCCACCTTTGAGCGCGGCTGCTCGCCGGGTACGGGTTGCGATTTGAGAATCCAGAACATCCCCAGCATCAGGAAAAAGGAAGCCACGATGAGCACGAACAGCCCGATGACGAATCTGATAATCCCGCCGATATAGACGTCGCTCTCTTCGTGCGTCACATCGATGTTCTTGATGTACGACGTATCGGGCGTTTCGGTGATGTGGACCTTGCGATCGCTACTCACTGCTCGCTGCTCACTTTCTAATGTTCGTGCACCTGCTCCAGCGCCTGCTCCAACTGCGGATCATTCAGCGGCACCAGCGCGCGTTTCTGTAACTGCCAGGCGAAAGTCCCGACCCAGAGGCCGCCGATCCCAATGGGCGCCACAATATCCATCCAGCTCAGATGAAAACTCTCGCGATGAAAGGCCGGCTCGATCAACCAAATCACGTCGACCACGCGCATGACCAGGATCAGCCCCGCCAGGATCGCCAGCTTCTCCGCGCTCTTTTTCGAGGCGCGCGACAGCAAGGCCAGAAACGGAAATGCGAATTGCAGAATTACGATTAACAGGGCAATCGCGCCCCAGCCGCCGCGAGTGCGCGCCACGTACCAGGTGGTTTCTTCGGCCAGATTCCCCGACCAGATAATCAGGTATTGCGAAAACGCGAAATAGGTCCAGAGCATCACCAGCGCCAGCAGCAGATTGCCCCAGTCGTGAAAGTGTCTCGGTTGGGCCACGCGATCCATGGGCCCGCGGTTCTGCAGCCACGACATCACGATAATCGTGAACGCCAGCGCGCTCAGGCTCCAGGCGGCGACAAAAATCAATCCAAAGATCGTGGAAGACCACTCTGGCTCGAGCGACATCACCCAATCAATCGCCGCAAAAGTGATCGAAATGATTAAAAAGACGAGTCCGGGTCCGCTGACCATCTGCAAACGCTTGCGGATTCGCTTCTGCCCCGTGCGGTCCTGTTCCAGCGACAACCAATTGAGCGTCAGCGCCAGCAGCGACCAGAACGCAAAGTAGATGGCCGAGCGCATGATGAAGAACGACGGATGTAAATACTGCGCCTTCTGCTGCAGCGCCGGCGTCTCACGCATGAACGCGGAATTAGTCCAGGGATAAATCTGCTTCAGCCCGAAAATGATCGGGATGAAGAGGAGCAGCATCAGCGGCAAAGTGCGGGTCGAGGCCTCGAGCACCCGGCGGATGACCAGACCCCAGGCGCCGCCGGTCAGGTGCTGCAACATCAGCAGCGCCAGGCTGCCGAGCGTGATGCCAATCCAGAAGACGAAACCGACCAGGTACGATTGGAAGAATTGCGCGGTCGAGAACCGCGGCGATACCAGACCGAGAATGAGACCGATTAAGAGCAGGCCGCTAAAGACTACACCGACCAGCAGCGCGCGTACGGACACGCCCTTGAGTTCGGATGGTGGTGTGTAACCGAGTGGTGCCATGACTGGATCGCGGGCATCATTACCCGCCAGGCGCGCAGCGCGCCTTTTATTTGGATCCTCCTGCCGTATTTCCCTGCTGGCTTAACTGCAAAGCGCGAATATACGCGACGATGCGCCAACGATCTTCGACCGAAACCTGTTGCGCGTACGATGGCATCGCGCCCCAGCCATTCGTCATCACGTCAAAGAAATGTCCTGCCGGAGCCTGGCGCAGACGGTCCTGGTGATAATTGGCCGGCGAAGGCTTATTGAATCCGCGCCGGGCAATCATGCCGTCGCCGTATCCCGTGGCGCCGTGGCAGACCGAGCAATAAATGTTGAAGCGCACCTGGCCGCGATTTAGATCATCCCTGGTAATCTGCATCGGAATCGTGTCGACGTCATCCGGATAGAGCCCCGCCTGACTATTCGCCGAGCTGGCGGCCGGCGGTGTCTGCGGCGAAGCCGGCGAGGGCTGCGCTGACGCTTTCTTGCCTAAATAAAAAGCGCGATCTTCGCGCAGGTAGCCGCGCGCGACCGTGCCTTCGACCAGCGGCCGCGACCCGGTTCCATCCTTGTAAAAAGAGTTCTCGCGATAAGCGATGGCCTTCGGCTGGTCCTGCATATCGCGGCGGCAGCCGGAGAAGAGCAGCCCGAAAGCAGCAGACAGCAAACAGCAAGCAACGACGCGCCGAATCGCCACGGCTGACTCCGGACTCCTGACTTCTGACTTCTGCTTTCTACAGTTCGACATCGACAACTTCTCTTGCTTCCAAACTCCGCAGGAACCGCACCGCCTCATCGTGATCGAACTTCGGATCCTTCGCTTCAATCACCAGAAAGAAACTGTCGCGCGTGGCCAGCGCGAAATTGGGCGCATTGAAAACCGGGTGATAGGGTTGCGGCAACTTATTCAAGGCCAGCATGCCGAGCACTGCTGAAAACGCGGCGACCAGCACGGTGCATTCAAACGTGATCGGGATAAACGCGGGCCAGCTGTTGAATGGCTTGCCCCCTACGTTGATGGGATAGTCGATCACTTCCATCCAGTACTGCATGAAGAACCCGCCCAGGGCGCCGAGAATACCGCCGATCAGCACAATTACCGGCAGCGCCGATCGTTTAAAACCGATCGCCTCCGACAGTTCCTCGATGGGAAACGGCGAGTAACCGTTAATCTGCCGGTACCCGGCTTCGTACGTCTCGCGGGCGGCCGCCACCAGCGTGCTCGGAGTATCGAACTGCGCCATTACGCCGTAGAGATGCGGGTGCGGTTTACCTTTCATGCGTCCTATTTGTCCCATTTGTCCTATCTGTCCCATAAGACCTATGGGATCGATGAGACTTATTCCTCAACTTCCGCGTCCGGCAAGATGGTGCGCATCTCGAAGATCGAGATCATCGGCAGGAAGCGGATGAACAAAAACAGCAGCGCAAAGAAAAACCCAATCGTGCCGATGAACATCGACCAATCCCATTGCGACGGCTGATACATGCCCCACGACGAGGGCAGAAAATCGCGGCTCAGGCTGACGACCACAATGACAAAGCGCTCCAGCCACATGCCGATGCTGACGACGATTGAAATGATCCAGAGCAGCAGCAGGTTGCTGCGAATCTTCTTGAACCAGAGAAACTGCGGCGTCAGGCCATTGCAAAAGATCAAAGCCCAGTAGTAACTCGCGTAGGGCCCGTGCATCCGGTTCCAGATCATGAAGCGCTCGTATTGATTGCCGCTGTACCAGCCGAAGAAAGCCTCGATCAGGTAGCCATAGAAAACAATCAGGCCGGTGGCCAGCATCACTTTCGCCATGTTGTCCATGTGGCGCATGGTGATGAAGCTTTCGAGGCCGTAGAGTTTGCGCAGCGGAATCGTCAGCAGCAGCACCATCGCGAAGCCCGCGTAGATCGCCCCGGCGACGAAATAGGGCGGAAAGATCGTCGCGTGCCATCCCGGCACAATGCCGACCGCAAAGTCGAAACTGACGATAGTGTGCACCGAGAGCACCAGCGGCGTGGCCAATCCGGCGAGCAGCAGATAGGCGGTTTCATAGCGGTGCCAGTGGCGCGCTGATCCTCGCCAGCCCATCGCCAGCATGCCGTAGATCATCTGGAAGGTCTTGCTCTGGGCGCGATCGCGCAGGGTGGCGAAATCAGGGATCAAACCCACAAACCAGAACAGGGCCGAGACGGTGGCATAAGTCGATACGGCGAACACGTCCCACATCAGCGGGCTGCGGAACTGCGGCCAGATGCCCATGGTGTTCGGGTAAGGGAAGAGCCAATACGCGAGCCAGGGCCGGCCCAGGTGCATGATCGGGTACATGCCGGCCTGCGCGACGGCAAAGAGCGTCATGGCTTCCGCAAAACGATTGATGGACGTGCGCCACTTCTGTCTTAAGAGCAGCAGGATGGCGGAAATCAGAGTGCCCGCGTGGCCGATGCCGATCCACCAGACAAAATTTAGAATGTCCATTCCCCAACCGACGGGAATGTTGACACCCCATTCGCCGATGCCGATGAAGACGAGCTTGGTAATCGCGAGCATCATCAGCTGGAAGAGCGCAAACGAAATCGCAAAGCCGATGAACCAGGTGATCGGCGTCTTGCGCTTCAGTACGATCGCGCTGATCTTGTCGGTGACCGAGCCAAAGGTCAGCTCCGTTCCCACGAGCGGATGCGTCGCGTGAATCGATGAATGAATCGATGAGTGCAGATCGTCTTGTCGCTGCTGGT
>Ga0126383_10000091_pt1 | contig 43181 bp, 33 predicted proteins | sample PanSoiMetPlot_35_FD_96882 | JGI IMG/M metagenome (GOLD analysis project Ga0126383, IMG submission 96882) | Tropical forest soil microbial communities from Panama - MetaG Plot_35 | ecosystem: Environmental > Terrestrial > Soil > Tropical forest > Bulk soil | place: Panama | collected 2016-02-17 | reverse complement strand
GCCAGGGCTGTCGCCCGCTCCGCGGGCTCATTGTTCCGAAATGTCCGTATTCCTGGGGTTCCTCCCGATAAATCGGGATTCACCCCAGGCTATACGCTGTCGTGCGCTCCGCGCACTGAGCATCAGGTGAGTCAACTATATGACTGCCCAAATTTGGAGTGCGCCGACCCGTCGGCGCTTTACTGGCAAATCAAAAAGCGGTGACCGGTCACCGCAATCCAAAATTGACGACCGATCCAAGGCAATGACTACTCAGTTCCCTCAGGCGGCGCTCGCGGCGATCTTCATGAAGCTGTCCACGTGTCGTTCCAGCCGCACGCGATCACACGTTCTGCACAATACCGGTTTGCCCTTGCCGGACAGCATCACCGAATTTCCTCCACCGCACCGCGGACACTCTAAAAATGAAACGTCAACGTAAGGCTGAAACCAGGAGCAACACGTGTTTTTGAGCTTGCCGGATAACCACGCAAACTCTTCCATCGGATAGAAGTTGGCGATCTCCAGACGCTCGAGCCGCGCCAACGCCGCCAGCGGTTTCAGAGATTCATTCACGACCTTCAGATTTGTGAGATGCAGTTGTCTCAAAGCTGTGAGGGAAGACAGTGGCTGCAATGACTCGATTTTCATCCGCGTCCAGGTACTGCCGGCGATCGCCAGTTCCTGCAGATTAGTCAGCCCGGACAACGGGCCCGCGTCGTGGACATTTTTGAAGTTGATGATTGCTAAACCTTCAAGCCCTTCGAGGTGGCTCAACTCAGCGAGCGAATGAACCCGCGAACACGAATCTATGCTCAATACTCGAAGGGCGGGAAGTTTTTGCAGAGGCCCGAGTTTGTCGGATTTTAAAGTCTCAATATGCAGATTATGCAAAGAGACACAGTCGCAAATATGCAGGAACGCGGTCTCATTAACCCCAAAGCACCACAGATCCTCCAGTTGCCTGAGACGTGCGAGCGTTTCCCAACCACTGGCGCCGGCAGTCAGTCTAAGACTTCTGCTTTTCTCAGATGCCGCTGCCAGGTCGGTAACACCTTCGGGCCAATCCCGGAGAGCGGGGAAAATCTTGAATGACCTTTCGGCAATCATTGGGCGAGGTTGAGGCGCTGATTCATCAATTGTGCTTCATAAACTTTCCCTGCTGGCCGGTAAGCGAGTTATAGAGCGTCTCAATAAAAGCATCGGCGTTGATGAAGTCCCCGGAAAATTTTTGCCAGGGCGCCAGGATCTTGTTCTGTTTCATTTGCTCGACCGTCTGATGGCGATCGATCGCCTGCTGCACCACGGCCGAAGTCTCCTTCAACATTTTTACGAAGGCGCGCACGTCGTCCAGGTTCGAAAGCGCGCCGTGTCCCGGGATCACTTTCACGTCCGGCGGCAGCATGGTGATGGCCTTTTCCATCGCGCTAATCATGCCCTGAACGCTGCCGCCGCTGGCCACATCAATAAAGGGAAATCCGTAGCGGACGAAATCATCACCCATGTGCACCACGTTGTTCTTCGGGAAGAAGATGATCGCGTCGCCGTCCGTATGGCCCGCCGGAAAGTGCAGCGCCCGGATGTCTTCGCCGTTGAGATGCACCGTCACGTCATTTTCGAAGGTGATGATCGGCAGTGCGGCTTTGGATGCCGGCTTGTTCTCCATCTTGATTGAGCCGCCGTTGCCGGAGGCGCCGCCGCTTTCCAGACGCTTGCGCACATTGTCCTGGGCAATCACGGTTGAGCCTGCATTACTGAATGGCTCGTTACCGCCCGTATGGTCGCCGTGGTAATGCGTATTGATCACGAAGCGGACCGGTTTGTTGGTGATGTCCTTGAGCGCAGCCTGAATTTTGTCGGCCAGCGGCGCGAACTGATCGTCAACGATCACAATGCCGTCTTCGCCAACCGACGCCGCGATATTGCCGCCGGAGCCTTCGAGCATATAGATGTTTCCGGAGACCTTGGTGACTTTAATCTGCACCTTCGAGAAATCCTGTTGTTGCGCGCCGGCGGCCGTGCACGTCAGGAACAGTGCGACGGTGGCAAAGGCGATCGTCAATAGTTGTTTGAACATTTCTCCTCCATACGCTCCCAGAAGTTGACTTATTTTATTCACAACTGGCTTTAGCCAGGTGGTCAGGCGATGACCGTTGAATAGGAAAACGCCCTCCAGCCAAATTCGCATTCACTGAACCCCAGTTGATTGCCCTTATTCACAATTCGAGGCGGGCCTAGTCTTCGCCTTTTGGCTTCACGCCTTTCTTCAAATAGTTATCGGGATCGAAATCGGCGATGTCGATTTTCCCGAAGTGTCTTGGCGGCGTGTAGATTTTGGTGGTCGCCTTATCGGGGTTCGACGTGTGATAGTTGACCTCTTCCACGCGCACCAGCTCCCAGGTTTTATCAATGCGCGAGTAATTGAATTTGTAACTGTATTTCCAGCGCCAGGAACTGCCGCCATAGTGTTCGACGCTGAAGGTGCCGGGACCGGCGATTACGCCCTCGAACGGATCGCCGAAGACCCCGCCGCATTGCGAGCACATGACGATCTTCTCGTTGCGCTTTGCCGCTGTCAGCTTGCCGTCCGCGCCGCGCAGGAGGATCAGTAACGGCCGCTGGTTGATGGGAAAGTCTTCACTGTTTTTCGCCGGGTTCTCTTTTTCCAGCACCAGGATGAAATCGTCGCGGCCGTCACCGTTGAGATCGCTTTTTTCCAGGGCAATGGCCTTGGCGCCGGAATCGATAAATGGGGCAACTTCAGCCGGAATTTTGAGTTCCTGCGCCGTGAGCGCGAGCGGCGCACACAGACAAACCAGGATAACCAACAGGCTTCGCATTCGGGCTCCTTAAGTCAAGCGATCGTTTGATTGCATCCGTTTGCGTGTGCGCCAGCTTACTGCAAACGTTTGCGCGCTCCAACAGCGGCGTGTTAGTGGGCTTACCGCCGGCAACGCGGTGCAGGCTTAACCTGGCGTGCATCAATTGGCCCGGTCGCTACCGCTCCCGGTTCTGAAACGGTGATCGGGAAAGAAGTAATGCCGGGTGACGCGATAGAAGATGACGAACCAGAGACCGGTTATGCCGAGGACACCCCAGAAGAAGATGAAAGACCAGAGTCCGCCGCGATGATTGAAGACCCACAAGTCGAGGCACAGTCCCGCGATTATGTTCGGCAGGGCAATCGCCCAAACGCCGATCAGACGAGTCGTGGTCGGCGGTTGAAAGTGCGTCCGTTTAGTTGGCGGCGGCAGCGCTTCAGCGGCGCCGGAATCCCTGGTGAGACCCAACGGTGCGCCACATTGATCACAGGTGTCCTCGAAGCTGGGACTCATGGCGTGGCAGGAAGAGCAAATGACGTAGCGGTTTTGCGGCACGGTGTTTTTTGGTTAGTACACTCCGGGAATCAGACGCTTCGCGCTCCGGGCATAATCGGCATACGCCGCGCCGAAAGCCTCGCGCAGCGCGGCATCTTCGACCCGCATTCGATACCACACCGCGACCAGGAATGGAATGATGCTGAAGCCCAGAGTGAGCCAATTCGAAAATGACAGACCCAATCCCGCATGCGCCAGCAGCGAGCCAGCATATGCCGGATGCCGCACGTACTTGTAGAGACCTCTGCGAACGATTTGATGGTCAGGCTGAATTGAAACTTTGCCGGTGAAGTATTTGCCCAGGGTGTAGATCGCCGACCATCTGATCGCGATTCCGATGAGCATCACTACCAAGCCAAAGACAGAAATGAAACTCTTAACGCCGTTCATGCCGCCAATACCGAGAAAGCCCAGCGCCATCCCCAACACTTCCAGAACGATGGCGGCGTCCCAAAGCTGCGAGGAGTGCCGATCATAGTTCGTGCGCTGCTTCGGCTCGCGACGCAGACGCACGAATTCGCCGATGGCCCAAACGGCGCGCGTGATGGTGGCAATGATCGCTATCAACAAAATAGAGACTCACATTTTCCGCACAAAACATTTTCCCGGCAACGCGCGAATCAATTCGCGCATTTCGAGCGTGAGCAGCGCGCTGGTCAATTCGGTAATTGAGAGCCTGGTAGTCTCAGCCAACGCGTCGATCTGCAGCGGCGTGTCGGTCGTCATCAACTTGAATATGGCGCGCTCGCGTTCATTTAAGTCCGCGGGGGCAAGCTGTAGTTGATCGACCAGTCCGCCTTTGCGCTTCTTCTTTGCCGGCGGCGGCAATAGTTGCGCGGCGATTTCGGCGGGCAGCTCGGCCGCGACGTCTTGCCACTGCTGGACCAGCTTCGCCCCGGCGCCTTTTATCAGATAATTCGTGCCAAATGAATTTCGCGAAGTGATGTTGCCGGGAACGGCGAATACTTCGCGGTTCTGTTCCATGGCCAGCCGCGCGGTGATCAACGAGCCGGAGTTCTCGGCCGCCTCGACCACGATGACGCCCAGGCTCAAGCCGCTGATGACGCGATTCCGGTAAGGAAAGTTTTCTGAGACCGGAGGAGTACCGAGCGGGAATTGAGTTACCAGCGCGCCTTTGTTTTTGAGGATGTCGTCGGCCAGTTGTCTATGATCGCGCGGGTAGATTTGATCGAGTCCCGTGCCCATCACGCCGACCGTGCGGCCGCCGGCTTCCAGCGCGCCGCGGTGGGCGGCGGCATCAATCCCGCGCGCCAGACCGGAAACGATCGTGACTCCCTTTTGCGCCAGCTCGCGCGCCAGCATCATCGCCGCGTTCTGCCCGTAGGTGGAACAGCGCCGCGAGCCGACGACCGCCACGCAGGGAGCTTCGAGGCATTCGGCCCAGGCGCCCTTCACGTAAAGCGTCACCGGCGGATCGTAGGTCTCGCGCAGCAGCGCCGGATAGACGCCATCGTCGAGCACCAGAATGTCGCCGCCGATCTTTCGCACCTTCTCGATTTCCTGTTCGGCGCGTTCATGCAGCTGGCGACTGGCAATGCTTTCGATGGTGTCAGGCGTCAATCTGAGCAACGCCAGCTCGCGCCGCGGCGCGTCAAAAATTGCCTCGGCCGAACCGAAGTGTTCCAGCAGGCGCGCGGTGACACGTGGGCCAACGCCCGGCGTCATGTTGAGCGCAATCCAGTCTTTCATAGAGATGGGCGGCGAGCAGTGGGTAGGGTGATAAAACCAGTTTATGGGACCGCTCGAGTGCGCGGATGAAATATCACTTCGCGTCCGATGGGTCAAGAGGGAGATTGTGTCAGAAGCCCGACCGTGAGGGAGGGCCAGTTTCGGGATGGTAGCCTCTGAGGCAAAGTGCCCTCCCTCACGGTCGGGCTTCCGACACGGACCGGATCACGAGAACAACTCTCGATCTTTGATCTTCCGAGCGTTCGTATAGTCTTCGTCGAACCATGCCTGCTCACCCGGCTGGCGCGGCGGTTTCTGCAGCTGGAGCGGCTTGCGCGCGCTCTTGGCGGCTGCCTGGGCGTCACGGAATTCATAGTGATCGAAGAGACGCACCGCCTCAATCATGTAAGACGTGGCCACGCGTCGATTCCTGATGAGCAGCAGGTTCTCACCGTTCGAGGTGTCCGCCACGCCGGAGAAATTGAACGAGCCCATATAGACCCGCGCCGCCGGCTGGTCAAAATCGATCACCACGAATTTGTGATGCAGGCGCACGCCGCCGCCGCCCGTTGGTTCGGCCTTGAACGGTTGCGGCAGATTCTTGGACAGCGCCTGCGGCTCGACCAGCACTACTTTACCGTCAGGTGTGGCGACGTCGAGACCTCCGACTTCGCGATCGGAGATGCCATACGAAAAAATTTTGTCCTCCTGCTGGAGCTTCTTGATGGCGTCCCGAATGGGCCCTTTTGTCTGGTACAGAAAAGCCAGCGAGAAGAACAGGCTGGAGGTGGTCCTGGCGACATCGTCGCCGATGGATTGCAGCACCGCGTTTTTGTCGGATCGCGGTGAGAAATTGATTTGGGCATCAATGCCTTTGAGCTTGAGATCATTCCAGACGGCAGAGTCCGTGCCGCTGAAGCCAGCGACATCGTCATGGGCGAAATAGTTATCAAAGGCCTGCATGCAGAGCTTTACCGCGTCCTTGCCATTCAGGACAATCGCATTGTTATTCTGCACAAAGAACCCGCGCCACGAATGGTTGGTCGATCCGACCACCGCCGCGTTGGTCTTGGGTCCCTGCACCACGACCATCTTGTTGTGCTGAAGGTTTCCCATGTGTTGGCGTTTGATGTTTTCGGCGCCAATCAATGCGCTTAGTTGATTGAACGCGCTCGTCTCTGCCGAGGTCTTTGCGCCATGATCGCCGGAGTCATCGATGATCACCTTTACGCGGCCTTTCAGCTTCGTGTTTTTCAGACGCGACAGGATTTCCGGCAGGTTGAAGTCGTAGACCACCAGGCGAACCTGCGCCTTGCTGTCGGCCACGCCCTGATCGAGCACCTCGAGAATTGCACTGCGCGCTTCGAAGCCCATCCAGGTCAAGGCGTCAGCAGCTTGGGCGAGCGAGGGCACGAACTCCAAACCGGCGTCCGCTTTAGCCGGCAGCAATTTGGGAATCGCAGCTGCGCCGTACTTATCGACGAATGCCTGCGATGAGACAAACCCCCGGGTGAACGCGACATTGAGTTTGCCGGGATAAGTTTCGCGGCGCAGGGCGATCGCGGCCTGCTGCGGCTCGCCATAGCTCAAGACGTCCTTGTCGTTCATAAAGACCGGCGTGACGCTGTAAGTAAAGTCGCCGGCGAGTTCGGCATTGCGCGGAAAATGGACCCAGCGAAATTTCTGGATCGGGGAAAGCCGGGTGGACATTTGATTTGGATTCACGCTGCCGTCCAACCCGGGAAAGGCCAACCGGTTTTTCAGCGCAAAAAATTTCTGCCCCTGCGGCTCTTTATATTCAATCGCGAAGCCCACGAAATCCTGCGGCGGCTTCCCTTTCTTCCAATTCATAGCGACGAGCAGCATGCCCTCGCCACGATGGAGCTTGAGGGTGAACAGGGCTTTCGCATTCTTACCAGTGACTTGAAATTGATCAGACATGTGAGTACCTCCGCATGCTTTCGCATGCCATTTACCTGCGCGAGGTACTAAAGTCAAGGCCGGACGGGTCGCCGGAAGTTAGCGCCACGACCCAACAGTATTGCCGCGCTCGTTCGTGTAGTAGCCTTGCACTGTGTATCGTTCGGGATCGCTGGGCGGTCCCCACCCAAAGAGAATCCAGGCTTCGAGATCTCCGTTCTCGTCTCCGCCGTCAGCTACCCATCCTTGTCCCGGAACCTTGTCGGTTACGGCTTCGGCGACTTCGTGCGCATAAACCGCGGTGAAATCTCCGATCAAGCCACCGCACGGGCCACATAGCGTGGATGGCAGCACCGCATAGGCGACGCTCAATCCATTATGATCGAACGCCTCATGGTAACCGCAGAACTGCGCGCATGATTGCGACCCATCCTGATCCATTATTGAGGTAACGCCGTCCGGCAGGATCAGCATGAACAGGCTGTTTTCGTTGGCTTGCAGAGTGCCATCGTCCAGCATCGAGCTCAGCGTCGAGCGGGCATCTGAGTCGGTGAGAGTATCTCCGCCCGTCAGCGCCGGTCCGTCGATTGCGCCCCGGAACCTGCCGGAACCGGAACCGTAACCAAGTTCGTGAAGCGGATCCAAATAGCCGTTTTCAATCACCGCCCGGCCGAACCCATCGACGAACGCCCTGTCACCCCAGAAAGCCCCAAGATAGATATTCGTGACTTCAGGAACGGCGATTTGACTGCCGGCGCGATTGTGAAAGCCCGCCGCGCCGCCTGGCCCGGTGGGTGAGGCCAGCGGCCGGGTTACCAGTTCGTGATCATCGTCATCGGCGAGATCGACCGGTCGCATTGCCGTTCGCGGCGGGACAATTTGAATGACGCCTTCGCGGCTCCCGATGCTCCGCAGGGCCGCTTTTCTGCTCATTGCTGTCGCTGTTGCCTCGTTGCTCATAACGTCCTCCTCTGAGAATTGTTTTGGATTCGCTCATTAAGGCGAAACCATGATTTCAATTTTTGCTTCCGGTCATTTCGTGGATCTTGTCTGCCTTGATGTAGTCCGTGTAATCCGAGACCGTGCCGGAATCTATTGATTTGCCGTCAACGTCGAAAAGGTGATACTCAACGATCACCCCACCGCTGTGCGAGAGCCGGTTGCCGCCGGTGAAAATATCGACGATCAGGTTCGATTTGACCCGGTTGTTACCGCCGGCATTGATAACTTTCACCTGGAGCCAATAGGCCTTGTTCGTTTTATCTGTGGACAAAGCGGCGTTAAGACGCTCGACCTTGATGTAGTTTGTGAGCGGATTCGTCGTTCCCGGCTGGGACTGAAGCAATGACGTGACCAGATTATCGAACTGGGTATTGATTTGCTTTAACTGGGCCACCGCAGCCGTCGCCGCCTCCTTAATCTGATCCGCAGTTGGTTGCGGCGGTGGTTGACCAGCAGGAGTCGCTGAATGCTTTATGTTCAACTGCAGGTTCCTGAGCTGCGTCGTCAAATCACCTTCTGCTGTTTTCTCCTTGGTCTGTGCATCGCCAAGGTCTGTCTTGGCCTTCGCTAACGCCTTACTGGTATCAGTGAGGGTGTTGCCCAGGCCAAGAATCTGAGCCAATTTGTCGGAATCAATTTTTGGACACTTCGCACTGACTTTCGCGATTAGCTTCACCATGTCGTCGCTCTGATTTGGCGGCGCCTCCGTCTCAATGGTGGCAACGTCAGATGACAACGGGCGACAATTAGCCTGGATCAGCGTGCCGACCAACGCCACTGTATCGGCGCTTTGCTTGGGCAGTGTTTGATTGATCGTCGTTTGCAGGTCTTTGATCTTGGCCGTCGATTTGTCTATGTCGTCGCTGTCGGTCTGAATCGCATCGATTATCTCTTGCGCATCGCCGTGCAGTTTGTGGACGTCTTCGAGTCGTTGCAGCAGTTCAGACCCTCGATCAAGATTAATGTCAGGCGGGAAAACATACGGATAGTAAAAATTCCCCGGCTGCGGGAAGCCGTGAGCGGACTTATAATTCGCGATGTCCTCGGCCTTGGTGAGGACTGGCTCAAAGGATGGATTGAGTCCCTTTGCGGAGCGAAAGATCTCCGCCACCAGGGGAGCTTCATCAATCGCAAAAGTCTGCCCCTTGATCTCCACATTTGTTCGCAACAGCGCCGTAAAATCTACGAAGGCGCCAAGGAAACTCTGCGCGATCGGCAGCACCCCGGCCAACGGAATCGCGCCGATATGCGGGGCCTTCGCGGCGCCTGTGGGGCAGATACCATTCGTCACATTGGCAGTCAGGATTTTGCAGTACCCGAAGTTAACCAGCGCATCGATCTGACTGGTCGCAACTTTGTAGTTGAGGATTAAATTCACATCCTGTTCGTTATAAACCGCAAGATTTTCCCCGTGGTTGAAATTGCCCTTTATGCGCTCGACAATTCGATCAGCTGCGCGCGCTAAGGAGACGTAAGAAACCATCTGGCTCTCAATCACCGCGCCTTCGACCGTGGTCTTGCCCTCCAGCGGTGAAGTGGTCGGTTTGGGAAACCGGGCTGTAAGTTCGTCCATACGGGCTTGCTCAGCATCCTTGTCCGCAACCGCTTTTGTTTTTTTCAGCGTCGCCAGATCGGCTTCCCGCTGCAGCCGATCTTTTTCCGGATCCGGCGAGGGAGTTGGGGTTGGAGTCGGCGAGCTTGCTTGAGCCGCCACGCTGTAGGTGGCGTGAGCGCCTGTGCAGAACGCGACGGTCGTACAAAACACGAAGACTAAAATCAACAGCTTTCGATTGGCTCTAAGGCTTTTATGCATGATGGGTGTACCCTCAAATTGATTTAATCGTCGAGCGATTTTTACGAGTCTCTTCCTGCCAGAATTCAACATCCGCGCGCGACCCTTACTGACATCTTCGTTTCTGATCTTTGCCGATCTCAGGCTGTGGCTGCCTGAGCTTGTCGGCGCGTTACGTTTGGCGGGCGCACTATGTAACTCATAAGTCTGATTGGTTCAAGCCTCAGCCAGATTTTTTTCGCACGCAATAAACTGTGCAAGCCCGCTAGCGCTGCGGCGTGGTGCAGCAAAGGGCGAGGAGTGAGGACCACCATTAATCAATTCCTGAGCGTCGCCGCTGTTGTTGGTGGGGGTCGCAGGGTGAGTGATTCCGCTGGCCTTCATGTCCCGTAAGTGTGTGTTGCGTCAGCACAAAATGATCTTGCAACTGTTGTCGATACTCGCTATATAATGCGCCCGATTGGCTTAACGCGGCCGGGCTGCTGACCAAACCGAGGTCTCACGCCGAGCCGTCTGCCGCTTCACTAACACACGCACCGCGGGTAGCGAGAAGCTATCATCCGCTGCGTGCTTCTTTATCGTAAGCAGCAATGAAAGGGTGGTCTGGCTGGAGGCCCGGCCACAGGTCGGACCGATTAATATGCCCCCCGATGCCAACATCACCGAGCTGCTCGTCGATTGGAACAACGGCGACAAGTCCGCGATTGATAAGCTGCTGCCGCTGGTTGAGCGGGAACTACATCGGCTGGCGCACAGCTATATGCGCCGCGAGGATCCACATCACACGCTGCAGACCACCGCGCTGATCAACGAAACCTATCTGCGCCTCGTCGATCAAAGAAAAGTACAGTGGCAGAATCGCGCCCATTTCTTCGGCATTGCCGCCCAAATCATGCGGCGCATCCTGCTGAACTACGCCCGCGATCAGAACCGCCTCAAGCGCGGTGGCAAGGCGATTCACGTCTCACTCTCCGAAGCCTGCATCCTGCCCGGCCAACAAGACCGAGAGATTATTTCCCTGAATGACGCGTTAACTAAGTTAGAAACCATCGACGAACGCAAGGCGAAGGTCGTCGAGATGCGTTTCTTTGGCGGTCTCACCGTCGAAGAGGTTGCCGAAGTGCTGGGAATATCGACCGTCACGGTAATGCGCGACTGGGCTTTTGCCAAGGCCTGGCTGTCGCGAGAAATGACCGATGGACATTGAGCGTTGGCAACGGATTCAGGAACTATTTCATGACGCCTCCCAACTCCACGGTTTGGCGCGCAGCGACTTCCTCATTTCCCACTGCCATGGCGACGACGCGATGTTGCGCGAAGTTAACTCGCTGCTCACCGCCTCAGAAGGTGACCACCGTCTCTTTGAGCAGCCCACCTTCGATCTGGGAATAACAATTCTGGCCCAAAGCGGCGCGCTCGAAGGCCAGACTCTCGGCCATTACCGAATAAGGCGGATGCTCGGCGAGGGCGGCATGGGCGAAGTGTATCTGGCCGAAGATTCCGTGCTCGATCGCTTCGTGGCGCTCAAATTTCTGTTTGCGGGTCTGTTTGATGATCTCTCGGCCAAAGATCAATTAATGCGAGAGGCGCGGGCCGTCGCCAAATTAGAGCACCCAAACATCTGCGCGGTATATGGACTGGAATCGATCGGCGACTATGATTTCATCGTGATGCCCTACATCGAGGGTGAAACGCTCGACGCAGTGTTCCGCACAAATCCTCCCGCTCTCGATCACCTACTTGATTTGAGCGAGCAGATCGCCAGCGCTCTCGCGGCGGCCCATGCACGCGGAATTGTCCACCGCGATGTGAAGCCGCAGAATATTCTGATCGACAAAGATGGCCGGCCGAAGATCCTCGATTTCGGTTTGGCAAAGTTCGTCCCGCGCCCGCAGGGCGTGGCCCTCATTGATAAAGGTCCGACTGCCTCGCAAATCGGTTTAGTTCCGGGCACGGTGGCCTACATGTCGCCCGAGCAGACCCGCGGCGAGAAATTGGATTGCGCCACCGACATCTTCAGTTTCGGGATCGTGCTCCACGAGATGCTGAGTCGGAGTCATCCGTTTCTGCATGAAACCCGGGAGCAAACTCTCGCCGCAATTGCGAAGGACGAGCCGCCGGCGTTACCTGAGACGCTGCCCCCAGGACTAAAGGCGATCACCCGCAAGTGCCTCCAGAAATCAGTAACGTCACGTTACGCGACGGCTGAGGATTTGCTTTCGGATCTGCGCGGGCTGCAGCGTGAGCGCGCGCATGCCTCGCAGACAGCCTGGCACAAAAGATTGCGCCTGTTTGGCGTGACCCTTGCGCTGCTGTTGCTCGTGCTCTTAGGCGCGGGCGGTTTGGTTTGGCGTAAGGCAACCCGCATCCATACCTTGGCCATTCTGCCCATCGCCAATCAAAGCGGAGACAAGAACTACGACTACATGAGCGTTGGGTTGACCCGAAGCCTGTTCGACAGGTTTGCCAGCATCCCAAAACTGAAGGTCAAGCTGACCACAGCTGCGCCTGCGGCTGAGGATCCGGCATATCGAGCTGGACGCGATTTGCAAGTTGAATCAGTGTTGTCCGGCGACATCATCAAAGAAGCCAATCGATTGCGGTGGCGCTTGAGGTTAACGAGTGCAACAGACGGCAAGGTCACATGGGAACAGAAGTTTGATGTTCAGGACGGCGACTTGTTTGCGCTGCAGGATGCCGTCGCCAGCAGTGTCACCTCGAAGCTTGACCTTTGGCTGATTGGAGATGAGAAGAAAGCGCTGATCCGCCGCCCGACCGACAATGAGGAAGCCATGAAGGCCTACATTCTTGGGATGTCCTTATTTACTTCGCGGCGCGACCGGTCCGAAATGCGGACTGCGATTAGTTACTTCGATCAGGCGATAGCTCTGGACCCGCTATTCGCCGAGGCTTATGCCGCCCGCGCCCAAAGCCATACTCTGACGGCTACGAACGTATTATACGGCCCGGTGAACGCACAGGAAGCGATCAGCAAAGCGAATTTCGACGCGCGCAAGGCGATCGAGATTAACCCGCTACTGGCTGAGGCTCATACGGCATTGGCCAATATTGATCTCAAATACAACTGGAATTGGACGGAAGCGGAGCGAGAATACAATCTGGCGATCCAGTTGGATCCGAATTACGCGCCCGCGCACTTCTTTTATTCGACTCTGCTGGCAGTACTCAGGCGCTTTGACGAGTCGATCGCTGAAAGCTTCAAAGGAAAGAATCTCGATCCATACTCGCCAGTCTCAGCAGTGAACTACGCTCGGGCGCTTTACTTTGCGCGGCGCTTTGACGAGGCGAGAGAAGTCCTGCAAGAACAACTCGATCAGAACCCTGATTGTGGGCAATGTCTCCACTCCATGGGGTGGTTTTTGGTGCAACAGGGGAGAATCCAGGAGGCGATCCCCATGTTCGAGCGAAGATATGCAAAGGACCCGCTCCACACCGCGGCCGCTTTGGGATATGCAGATGCCCGCGCCGGAAAGACCGAAGATGCCAAGCGAATGTTTGAAGTATTAGATAAATCTCCAGAGCCGGTTCCGTCCCATGAGCGGGCGCTTATCTACCTTGGGTTGCGCGATTGGGACCAGGCGTTCACTTATTTTCGAAAGTCATGCGATGAACGGTTCCAGTCGATTCCAATGATGCGCGTTGATGCTCTTTACGACGAACTGCACGGCGATTCAAGATTCGATGAATTGGTCAAATGCGGCAACGTGCCGAATTAGCCGGGAGCGATCTGCATAGAATTGCTAGTCTTGCCGCCGCGGCTTTCGCTTCGGGCCGGCGTGCCGGATCCGGGTGAAGTAGGTCCATCACCAGTGAGGACAGATCTCGGGGGAGGTTTCTTCTTAACCTGGACAACGGCGTGGGCGATGGGGCCTCAGCTGTTCGGCCTGACAAGAGGAAGTAAATCACGGCTCCCAGCGCGTACAGGTCTTCGGGTAGGCGTGATTGACCCCGAAACGGAGCAGTCGCTTCTGGCGACAAGTAAGGATCCGTGCCCCAGGGATATCGATCTGGATGGTTAATCGGACAAGCGCCCTCGAAGTCAACCGGCCGCAATCCTCTTCTGGTGATAATGACATTGGCCGGCTTGCAATCGCGCCACACCCAACCGGCAGAGTGAATCTGCGCAAGTATGCGCGCCAACTCAGCGCTTCGGGTAATCAACTTTGAGCGGCATGCGCCGTTGTCTTCTTTTCAAGGAATTGCGCAAGTCTTCACCTTCGATGAACTCGACCGCCAGGAAATAGTTCTTTCCGGCTACGAACGAGGAATGGACCTGCGGAACGTCGATCCCGCGTTTTCGCAACAAGCTCAGTACTCGCCCTTCATGTCTGATTCGCCAGAAACCGTCGCGGTGATCCCAGTCAATTTCCCCGTGCTTCCGGCCCTCCTTCAGCACGCAAAATCTGGGCGAAGTAGCACTGAGATCGATTGCCTGATAGACGCCGCCTTTCCCTCTCTGACCCAACGCGCGAAACGCTCGGAAGGTGGTTCGTAGCGGCGTCGGGGCCGGTTGCGGTGAGGTGTCACGCTTATCACGAACGAAAGGATCCGTAATCCAGGCAGGGTGAGATTCAGAGTCGCGCAAGTCGGCCACCAGATTGCCATTGGGATCGCGGATCGCATAGACAGGGTTCTCCCCGCCCGCATCAAGCGTGAGCACATCAAAGGCGCCATAGCGATAGTAGACAGACCCGTCAGAGCGATATCGGGTGTCGAATGGGATAGACGGCGCGGTGAACCGGCACGTTAGGCGATACAGTTCCTCTGCGAGCTGTACTGCTTCATCGGTTGTATGCGGATAGATCGTGAGGAACTTCCCCACCTGACTGTAGCCGTAATATACGCCGGTGTTAAGCTTGGCGAGTTCGACCAGCGAGAGCGGAGCTTTGAAGAGAACGCTGCGTGCGGAGAGCAATGGGGCGATCGCGTTTAGCGTATCTGCGGCAGAGAGTATCGTGGCGGCGACGTGCAGTTTCCACCCCTGTGGCGGATCGCCGGGTAAATGGTTGCGGCTAAAACGCCAAATCGAATCGGTGATGGTGACGGGCAGGTAACGATCACAAAGACTCTGCCACCGCTTGGTTAGAGTCTGCGCTGAGGTACGGGCTGGGGCCATTGGCGTCCTCACATATGAGCAACCGTTGATCTAACTCTCGAGCAGGTGTGCGGTGTGGGAAAGCCCGCCACCCGTGTCAACCTACGGAATTGTGAATGGTTTAACCACCTTGCCGTCCGATTCGGTTTTCATGGTTGGATCGTCAATCTTCGCCGTGATGCGGCTGATGGTGTTGGTGTTGGTGGTGACGTCGCAGACAGAGTTCGAGACAATATAGGCCCTGAACAAAGGAAGGTAATCGTCCTCATTGGCCTTGGCCACCGTCAGTCGCTCGAGTTGGTCAAGGTTGTCGGCGAACAGCGACATGTAGGCTTTCCCGGCAGGCGAATTGATTCCGCTGGTAATCGCTGCCACTGCGGCGTTACTGAGTTTTTTCCCTAACGTTGGCGGATTGCCATTGGCTAAATCCAGCACCACCGCGTCATGGGCGTTCTTAATGTTATCGAAGATGCTCATTGTCAGTCCTCCCGAAGATGATCTAAAAAGCCGCTACAAATGTTGACGCCTGATGAGGCTTGGCGGGCATCGCCACTCACCTGGCTTGAAGTGGATTAACCACGCCAGCGAAGTGAAGCAGATCGACCATTCCAAATTCGGCCGATTCAGTTTTGGGTTCGCCGCGCTCGGTATACTCGGGATACCAATTGCGATCGTTAAGGATCGAGTACTTACTCTTTTTGATAATTCCCAGTAGAACGCTGGCGACGATCCGGCTTCCCAGGGGCCCGAGGTGGTCGTGATCGGTTACCTCCGCTTCTTTAAGAATGTAGAACCAAAGCGGTGTTTGACCCTGGAAATGTTTGTTGATGATCGCCTGGTAGCGCCCGCCGGCGATGGTGGCCTGGTCCAACCGTTCTATCCCCATAGCATCCGCTACTTCTTCACCGCTTGGTAGGCCCAATGCATGACCCCGCAGCAGGTTGCGCACGGTAATCGACCTCTTACTGGGTGGTAAGTTCGCGTGATCGAACCCCGCGATCTTATTGAGATGAAAGTCGAAATTCGTGTCGATCTTTTTGGCCACGTTGGCGCCGTCATAAGTACCCGGAGCGTCGGTCGGTGGGGTCTCATAACCGAGCTTCGCCGGAAATCTGAAGAATCTACGCCAGTCAATTACCCACTCGCTTCGCAACTGGGGACTATTCGGGCTGGGACCGATGCCACCACTAAAATTCGTCTGATCGAATAATTGGCTGAGGGAGGCCCCTGACGCCGCTCCGCCCAACTCGGTGGAGTGGTAGACGTTCCACTGGTATTTCTCGCGCACCATGCTGTGTCCGAGACGAAAAGCCGCGGCTGAGAACTCGAGAGGCATGAACAAATTCTTTTCGGCCCCCGCTCGGTCCTTGAGCCAGGCGACTCCGTTATTGCGAACGTCATTTTCAACCTCGTCGAGGATTTTGTTATCTACCACCTTCGGCAGATAATCCCGCAGAACTACCCATTGGAAATGCTTAACGACTTGTTCCCGTGCCCGCTCGAATAAGCTGTCCTCGTCTTCACCCGCCGTTTTGATACTCTCGACTACTTTGTTGTGAAACTTGATAAGCGCGACGTTCACCTGCGCCACGGCCAGGTTTTCATCGTTCCGCTTATCCCCGATCAGCGCCTGGCCGGTTTCGTCGCGAGGCAAGTCGTTCTCGAATGTCTTTAATTTAGTGTCCGGATTCGAACTAATCGTCGGGTCGGTGGTCCCGACTCGTAGCAGAGGACCGTTGTATTGTCGCTGGGTTTGAACTTCTTTTCGATTCGCACCATAAAGGCTGTCAAGATCGATCGAGGGCGAGCGCGCAAGTTGCGGGTCCGGCTCGTCGTCGGGCAATACCTCGGAATTGTCGAAGGTGATCTCATGCGCAATAAACTGTCCCAGATAGGTATATCCCGAGGGAATAAATGAATCAGTCTTCCGATGATGCCTGGAGTCGTGATTCATGAGGTTGCCCAAATCGACGAGTGCGTCGATCGGCGGCGGCACGGCTCCTCTAACTTGTCTGGGCTTATCAAACATGAAGCCGAACTTAAAGGCCGGACATCCCGCCGGTTGAGCCGGTTGGCTCGCCGCCATCGGACAGCCGTTGCCACCAGCGAGATAATCCGGTTCACGAACGATCTTCTCATCAACGAAATATGATGCTCTCGCTTCATGGGTGCGCATTAGGTTGGCCTCCTTTTCAGGCAGTGCAACGCATGATTGGTGCGACCTTGCCCGTGTCCGTTGCGGTTATGAAGAACTGACTCGCTCAGAGATCGAGGACGCAGTTCAAGGGGACTTGAACACTGACAGCCCGCGCAGCGTCCGTGTGTAACCACTAACGCGCCGTCGGGAACGAAAAGCTATCAGCGAAGCGAGGTACTCGACCAGTGTTAGAGCTGGGCTCAGATCCGCGGTCGTAGGACTCGACGAATCACAACCAGTGTTGCTGGTTGGAAAGACAGCGGCCTTATATTGGATCGGGCATGTTTTTGCAAGAGTTAATTTTGTACATTGGCTGCTCGCATCTAGCGAGCAGGGGCAATGAACTCGCACCCCCGATCCGCTCTCCGGCAACCAAATCCCAGTTTCCCTGATCCAATCGCGCAAGAAGTCTTCCCGCCGACGTTCTATCACCAAACAGCCGCAGCGGTAGTGCGGTTCTGATCGGGTTTTTCAAGCGTACGGACCGATCTCTCCAGCGTGCGCGTCAGTTTCAGTTTCGAAGGGAGAAAAATGATGAGGAGAAGTGTGTTTAGTTGGATGAGTGCGCTCGGGTTACTGGTCGTCACGGCGGCCGGGGCCGTAGCGATTAGCTGGGGACATGGCGGAGCGGCGGCGCCGCAGCAAAAGGATGATTACCGTTTGGAGGGACCTTTCACCCAGGGAAATCTGACGGTCTTCCTGGTGCACGGCAAAGACAAGATCAAGGGACAGACGTTTATTACGTTGCAGGAAGCGCTGGTGCAAAGAAAGGTGATCGTACGAGAGACTCGCGAGGTCAATGAACTGTCGATCGAAAATGTCTCGGGCGAAGAGGTGTACGTGCAATCCGGAGACATCGTCAAAGGCGGCGCTCAGGATCGCATGCTGGTCACGGATCTGATCCTGCCGCCGCGTTCGGGCAAGATCCCGATCGGCGCCTTTTGCGTCGAGAACGGCCGTTGGAGCCGCCGGGGTAACGAAGAGGTTTCGCAGTTCAACTCGTCAGCTAATTCGGTCGCCAGCCGCGAAGTGAAGCTGGCAGCCAAACAGAAGAGTTCTCAGAGTGAAGTGTGGGCGGAAGTCGCGGCGGCACAGGACAAACTCAGCAGCAACGTGGGCGGTAGCGTGAAGTCGGCCGCGTCACCCACCAGTTTTCAGCTGGCCCTGGAGAACAAACAGGTGACGGCAAGCGCCGACACCTACGTTAAAGCGCTGTCCGGAATTGCCGACAATAAGAATGACGTGGTTGGTTACGTTTTCGCCATCAACGGGAAGATCAATAGCGCTGACATCTATGCCTCGAGCGCGCTGTTCAAGAAACTCTGGCCCAAGCTGCTGCAGGCCAGCGCTATCGAGGCGGTCGCTGAGTCAGGCCGCGGCGAGAAGTACGCCGCGCCAAAGGCCGCGGACGTGCAGGGCTTTCTTGAAGATGGAACCAAGGGTGCTGAGCAAGAGAAAGATGTTTCCGGACGCGTGCAGATGGTAACGCGCGATTCGAAGGAGAACATTTCTTTCGATACCCGTGACCGCGCCAAGAGTGATGTCGTGGTCCATCGAAACATCATCAAGAAAAACTAGGGCCCTGGAGCGCGGGCATCCCTGCCCGCAAAGCGCGCGCAGCGCGCTCAATTCTCCAACAACAAACGAGGAGCGAAGCCGTGCTTCGCTCCTCGAAGTTTTTCCGCTATCGCGCGCATGCGGGCAGAGATGCCCGCGCTCCGCAAAGGCGGCCGTTCAATGCACCAGTTTCGTCGAATAAAGAATTGCGTAGAGCTCGTCCTGGTGCTTGGCGAAATTGTCTGCGGTGCCGGAGAGCATCACGCTGACGTATTGCACCTGCCCGGCGTACTTGCGGTATGTGAGCCACTGCAAGCGACGCAGGTCAGTGCCCATTTGTGGTTTCGATTGGCGGAACTCTGAACCGCGGACGCCGTCAAGTTCCAGCCATTTCACTTCATCGTACTCCCCATTTTTGAAACTCGCTTTGGCGCCCTGATGATTGGCATTCAGACTGATCTCGGTGGGAAAGTCAGGATCCATCGGCGACATATTAACTATCAGGAAGACCTGGGTGCCCAGACTACAGTTGAAGCTGGTCTTGTCGGCCGATTGCTTTTTCCAGCCCGGCGGCAGGGTCCACGAGATTCCCTGTTCATCCCATTTCATCGTCTCGCCGTTTGCCAGGGCCGCGACTTGCGCGTCGGTCGGCGCGGGTTTCTCGACCGGGTCGTCTCCAATCTTCGACGGATTACTCGAAGATGACGAAGAAGAAGAAGATGATGATGACGCGTCGTCATTCTTGTTCGATTTGAGTTTGCTGCTCAGGCTACAAGCAGCCACTACGAAGACCAGCATCGCCAGAGGGATCAGATGTTTCATCGGGTGTTCATCCTTTTTAGGAATTGCGCACACGCGCCTTTTACCGGAACACACAACGCGAGTCAATACGGGTCTCGATCGGAGCGCGGGCATCCCTGCCCGCAAGGCTATCGAAAATTACTCGTTACGCAATCCAGGCGCGCAGGGATGCCCGCGCTCCATCCACATTCTGTGCTATTCTTTGGGCGTTCCCCTTCAGATCGTACAAATTACAGCGTCAATCGAAAAAGACGCCGATAAGAGGTGTGTAATGCGACAAGTTAAATATCTATCTGGATTGGGAACCATCATAGTCATCGCGCTGGCATCAGCGTGCGTGCCGCCGAAGAACGGGAACACGAACGCGAATTCAAATGCAAACACAAACAGCAACGCGAACGTAGCCGCTACCAACGACAATGCCAACATGAGTTCCGCGGACAGCGGCCCGGCCATAAACACTCGCGAGCCGGACAAGTACGCCGCGACGCTGGTGTTCAGCGTTGAAACGCAGGGCGGAGAAAAAGCGGTGGGCTTGCCGCAGCTGAGTTTACAGGTGGCGCGCAGCGGCGATGATCGCCGGCTCGAATTCAAAATGCCGGATGGCTCGCCGCTGATTTATCTCGATCACGACAATCATCATTATGTAATCCTGCCGTCGCGCAAACAGTATGCGGAGCTGACCAGGGAATCGACCGGCGTGCAATTTCAAAAGCTGCTCACCCCGGGCCAACTGGTCGAGAGTTTGAAGAACGTCAAGGGCATCCAGCGCGCCGGTGATGAAACTTACAACGGCCGCGCCGCTGAGAAGTATCAGTACAGCAAGACTGCCGAGACCAATACCAAGGCCGGCGAAGTGCAGGCGAATGCCTACATTTATGTCGATAAAGACACGGGTCTCCCGCTGCACGCGGAAATCGATGCGCAGAGTTCGGGCGATGTGAAAGGCATGAACTCGGCGCGCATCGTAGCTGAGATGCGGGATATCAAGACCGACATCGATCCGGCCACATTTCAAACGCCGGCCGGTTACGATCAGGTGCCGCCGGAAAAGGTGAAGCAGCAGATCGATGCCTTGACCAGCGCCGTGGGGGCGATTCTGAAAGGCATGCTGGCGAACGCCTCGAGTACTCCGCCGGCGGCATCGCCGTCAGCGTCAAATCAGTAAGCGATGAAAAAAGCGATTCTCATTTTGATTGTGGGTTTGTTTGTGGGCGTGCTCGGCACGATCTTCTTTCTTGGCTCGCCGCGTAAGAGCGCGTTGCCGGGCACGCCTCTCAAACCGCCCGACCGCAGCGGCGACACCTCCGGAACAGTCACGGTTACTATCGATGAGAAATTCTTCGATGCATTACTGGGGACAATCTTCAGCAAGCTTGGGCCACCGCGGCTGAAGCTGTCTGAGAATCGATCGGAATCATTCATCAGGCCGGCCGTCTTCCAGGAGGGATGCAACAACGTGTTGGTGGTGAATCCCGAAGCCGGCAATGTTAAGACCGGCGTTCGTTTCACCGGCGGCAAGGTCGTAGCGCCGCTGGCGTTTTCCGGCAGCTACAATCTGGTGGCGCAATGCGTGCAATTCAAAGGCACGGCCAAAGCCACCGTGGATTTGTCATTCGACTCCGGAAAGCAGACGCTCTTCGGCACGCTTAATGTCGACGAGGTCGATCTCGAAGGGGTCTCGCCGCTGGTCAGTACGCTGGTCACCGCTTTTGTGCGGCGGGCCATCGATGAACGGCTGAACCCGTTTCCGGTCCTGCCGGTTTCGCAACTGTCGCTGTCTTTGCCGGTTCAGGTCAGCGGCGGCGCCGTCAAAGCGGTGGTGAAAGATGTCCGCTCTGAAATTCAGGAAGGCACCCTCAAACTCTACCTGACCTACGACTTCAGCACCGTCTCAGAAGCCCGACCGTAAGGGAGGGCGACATATTGATTCATTTACTCACTGGTTCATTGACTCATTGATTTGCCGCCCGGTGGCTTTGCGCAAGAGTCTAGTTAGTTCGTGTCAGTACCCGGAGCGGTAGCGACGGGATCATCAGGAGACCCCAGTAATCGTAAGGTCGTGTGGATGCCGTCGCTACCGCTCCGGGTACTGACTCCTTGTTTACCGCCCGTTCATTGAGTCAATGACCCAATGAGTCAATCAGCCAATCCCCTTCGAAAATCGTCATGAAACGTTTCGCCGGTTTTAGTCATTCACCGGCGAACTTGAACAACGCTTCTTCCAGAAGCGTATCTACGGAGGACGATCATGACGATAAAGATTTTCGCAGTAGCATTGCTGGCCCTGGCCCTGACGGCTTGCGAATCCAGCACGGAAAATGGGAACAACAGCAACGAAAACAAACCGGCCGCGACGAGTCCGGCGTCCGCGACGCCCGCCACGGCAGCTTCTCCCGTGACCAGCCCGGCGGCGACTCCGGCCGCATCCACATCCACGCAGTTCAAAGCCGGCGACAAGGTGAAGGTCACTCTTAATGGTTCAGCCAGCGACGCAACGGTGGTGAGCATCGACGAAAAAGGCGGAAAGGCGACCGTGAAAATCCCGGGGCAGAAGGAAAACAAGACGGTGGCGCTCTCAGCCCTAAGCAAGTAGTAAGCATGGCGCACGCCGGGGAGGCGATAACGTCAGAACCCGGAGCGGTAGCCACGGGGATCAAGTGACTCTTAAGTGGTAGCGGACGCCACTACCGCTGATCCGGCCGCTGCCGCTCCCGGTTCTGACAAAACGGGCAAGCTAACCTCAAGATGTCAGCCGCGAAACACTACCGAGATCTTACGCAGCCTGATTTCGATCGGCTGCTCAGCTGGCTTGATGCCGATCGCGAACTTGCCGGGTTGCGCTATGAAAAGATTCGCCGGCGGCTGGTCACGATTCTGGCGGCCCGCGGTTGTCCCCTGGCGGAAGAGCTGGCCGATGAAACCATCGACCGCGTCGCCCGGCGCATCGCCGACATTGAGCAAAGCTATGTCGGCGACAAAGCGATCTACTTTCTGGGGGTGATGAACAATGTCCATCACGAATACCTGCGACGGCCGGCGGCGCCGCGGCTCAGCGAAGCCGGCGCCGATGTAATGCAGCGCGAAAAGATCCATCTTTGCCTCGACCATTGCCTCAACACCCTGGCGCCTTATTCCCAGCAATTGATTGAGCGCTACTACGCGGCTGACCGGAGAGCAAAGATCGACCTGAGAAAAGTGATTGCCCGCGAATTGGGAATCAAGCCGGCAACACTGCGCCTGCGCGCTTTGCGGATCCGAGAGAAATTGCAGACCTGTATTGAGAGCTGTCTGAACAGAATGTCGGAAGTGCGACTGTAAGCGAGAGCGGGACCACCATTTCAAAAATGATCGGCGAAACGCGACCACAATTCTCTGACGAAACCATCCGCCAATTCCTGCTCGGTGAATTGCCGGCGGAGCAGCAGACCGAATTCGAACTTTCTCTGGTGGTAGAGGACGATTTGGAAGAGCGCGTGCGGCTCGCCGAATTGGAATTATCGGATGACTATGCGGCGGGTCGATTGAGCCCGGCGGAACACAGCTTGTTTCGCGACCGCTTCATGTTAACTGCGGCGCGGAGCTACCAGGTCCAGGTATCTCAGGCGCTGCAACACACGCTCTCCGCCGCTGCGCCGGCGCGCGATCCATTCGCACAAAGGGTAATCAACGCCCTCGATTTTCGCCGGCACGTGTGGCAGTACGCATTCGCGACTCTGACTCTCGTTTTGTTGGTATTGGCCACAGCCATACTAATCAAGAAAGAGAAAACGCGGATCGTGGAGTCACGCAATCCGCCGCGCGTAGCGCCCAGGCCTAGTTCCACCTCGACGCCGCGCCTGACGAACCACTCCATAAATCCGCCGGCGCCTTCACACTCTGAACCTGCGCCTGCCTTGCCGCTGCACGAAGGATTAGCCTCGACCGTTGTACTTGATGCCGGCACGCCGCGCGAGTCGGCTCCGGTTGTTTCGTCCGGGGGCGAGTCGATCACCGTCGAATTGAAGCTGGACCAGCCGTTGGCCGAGCTCTATGACGTCAACGTCATGACACTCTCAGGCGAATCGGTGTTTTCGGCCAATGCCTTAAAGCGCACTGAGCCGGAGACGCTGGTCTTTGATGTGCCGACCAGCGTGCTGAGTCCCGGTGACTTTCAAATCACTTTGATTCGCCTTGACGGTGATTCAAAGCAGAGTGCCGGCGGATATTATTTTCGTGTCAGGTAGGTTGAGGGCAAAGAAACTGCGGGCATCAAGATAGTTGACGCACCCGATCATTCTTAGTACGGGAGCTTTACTCAAAGATCCGTTGCCGCGGTGTGTCAGCCAACCCGACTTTTGAAGCAAAGCCGTCAAGACACCGGCGGCCTTATTGCCCGAAGCGTTTGCGATATTCATCCGAAGAGATAAACGCTTGAACCATCTCCGAGCGGACGAAATCGCCGTTGACCTGATCCAGCTTCTTTAGCCAGCTGTCATAGCCCGTGTAGTCGGCGTCGGGCGCATCGTCAGGGTTTCGTCGCAAATAGCCAAAGTATTCCATCAGCACAAACGCCCGGTCGAACTCCCGGTTGAGGAAGGTTGAGTTCTCGGCCAGTTTCGTCAGCACGCCGGCCCTGAGCGTGGCGTCGGCCGGATTCGGCGATAACTCGGCAATCAGCGCTGATTTCTCGGCGTCGTTGAGCACGCCACCGGCATTGGCGTCGAGCGAACTTACAAAGGCGGCGGCGCTGGTGAGCGCCGGATAGCGGAACATGAACTCGGGGCGCTGGACGAAGCTGAGGGCAAACGCCTGTTTGTTAGTCGCCAGCTGCTGCTGCCAATTCGACTGGCCCACGATAATGGGCGCGGGCGTGCTGCCGACCTGCTGTGTATCGCGCAGGAAGGTGGCGAACCGGACGATGGGCACGGCTAGTTGATGCGAACCGCCCAAGGTGGAAATACCGGCGGCGTCGCCAAACGCAGCTTTGTGAATTCGCTCTACAAAGTAACCGGTCTGTTGAAATTCTATCGAGATAAAGAATGCGCCGCTGGTGTTAATGCGCTTCACGGTGCGGCATTGCTGGTCGGCGCCGCAGGCCTTGATCCCGTCCACCCAGAATTTCAGGCCATCCGGATCCGCTTCGCGGTTGAGGAAGTCATGGTAATGCTGCGCGACAAAATTCTGGTCGTCATCAATGATGTTGCCTGAGGACTCCTGGGCGTCATCGTTTATCTGGAGCGACGCCGTGGATTGCTGAGCGAGCGAGCCACCGACGGGGTTCGACAATAGTAAAGTCGTCGTCTCGGCGCCTTCCAAGTACGAATCGTCGTTGACGAGCACCACGAATGTCTTTTGCGTTTCACCGGCGGCGAAGTTCAGCGTGCCCGCCGCGCGTTCGTAATCGCAACGCTCGAGCGCTTTGCCGTTGGCCGTCGCACAGGGTAGCGCCACAGTCGGAATGCTGCCGTCGTCCGTCGCGTAATCAACTTTCGCTGTTTGTGAAGTATCGCCCGCGCGCTGCACGGTGATGGTCACTGAGCCGCCGCGCTCGGCCACGGTATAAAGCGCCTGCGAGAAGCGAAAACCATTTGTGACCGTTTGACCGTCAGCCAGAGCGCCGGTCGAGGCCAGAAAGTTGGTATCGCCGGGATAGTCCACAGTCAGCGGATGGTTGCCGGTCGCGAGCGTCGAAGTCGTGCAAGTGGCGTTTCCTGATACGAGGACCACGTTCGTGCAGGACCCGATCGCGATGCCGTTATCTTTAAAGGTCACACTGCCGGGCGGCCTGCCGGCGCTGGATCGAACCAGACCCGTGAAGGTGACACTGTCGCCGGCTGCCGAAGGATTAGTTGACGATGCGAGCAGAGTGGTGGTGGCCGCCTTGGCGATGCTGAAGGTCTGCAACACGCTCGTGGCTGCAGTAAAGTTGCCGTCACCATTTTGTGAAGCCGTGATCGTGCACGAACCCGCGGCGGCAATGTGAACTGTGCCGGGTGCCGGACTGGTAACTATGCAAGTGCCACTCGCCGCCAGAGCGACGGCCAGTCCGGAGCTGGCGGTCGGAGATACGGCGAAATCGGGATCACCATACGTCTTGTTCGAAATTGCGGCGAACGTGATCGTCTGATTTGCCTTCGCGATGCTGAAGGTCTGCGACGCATTCGCAGCAGCGTTAAAGTTCGCATTGCCAGACTGTGAAGCTGTGATCGTGCATGAGCCGGCACTCGCGATATGAACCGTTCCCGGCGACGGACTCGTCACGGTGCAGTTGCCGCTCGCATTCAAACTTACGTCAAGGCCTGAGGTCGCCGTCGCCGTAACTGTGAAATCTGCATCACCATAAATCTTGTTGGCGACCGCTGGAAAGCTAATCGTCTGATCGCTCTTCAGATTTGAGAGGTTGAAGTTCGCGGCACCCGTAATGCCAATCCCACCTGCGGTCACGTTGTATGGTCCACCGACAATTGCATTCGCGGTCGCCAAGGTACTCGCCTGGCCGTCGGCATCGATGGTCGCGATCACCGTTGGGCTGACACCTGGGAACGTGGCGCTGGCGCCACTGGCAGGAGCATTGAACGTGACCTCGCCGTCGCTTACTGGTTCCCCAGACGCACTCGTAACGGTGGCCACCAGCGGTGCGAACAAGTGGTTGAATACTGCGCTTTGCGGAGTCCCAGCCGTGGCCGCGATCGTGAAGCCACGCGATTCAAAAGCACCGATGTCAACTGTCCCGCCTACAATTCGATTGAGGCCACGCTGTTCGGTAAAGGGCGGACCACTGAAAGCCGGGTTCGCAATTACGGAATTGTCTCCGGCGTTGATCGCGGGCGAACCTGGCAGCAAGGCAATGGTTTGCGTCGGCCCACCGTAATTACCAAGCGGCGCCAAGAGCGCATTCACCCCAATCAAGTTATTACCGAGATCGTTGATCACGCCGATATCGCCGCCCTGATTCGCCGTCACGATGCTGTTCTTAACATCGATCCGGCCGGCGCCCGGAAGGTTCTGCCAAAGCGCCGAATCTCCGGTGTTTTGGGTAACCGTGCAGTTGGTCAATTTCGTAATGCTGTCACTGAAATCGAAGACCGCCGTTCCCGGACCGGGCCCGAGGTTGGTGTTGCCCGTGATCGTGGTGTTAACGATGGTGGCTGTCGCATTCACGTTAACGATTGCCGCCAACGACGCCTGGTTCCCTGAGATGGTGCTGTTCGTAACGCTCACCAGGACCGGCGCGGCACTGGTCGAGTAGATCGCGCCGCCGCTCAAGCCCGCCTGGTTTCCGGAAATCGTAGACCCGTCGACGTTAAGACTGCTGAAGGCTTCCACGCCGCCGGCCGCCTGGCTCGCGTGGTTCCCGGAAACGGTGACGGCGTTGAGGCTAAGCGGACCTAAGCTTTGGATCGCGCCGCCGGCGCCATTGACGTCGCCGTTGGTCAGCGTCAAGCCCGAAACATTCATCGTCACTGCCGCACTTGATGTCCGCAGCAGCCGGAACTGAGGAGTTCCGTTCACGGCGCTCCGCTGGATCGTCAGGACATTGGCGCCCGGTCCCTGAATCGTCAGGTTCTTATCCAGGACCAATTCAGCTGAGGTGAGCGTGACGTTGGTTACTCCCGGCTGGAACGTGATGGTGCTCCCGGGACATGCATGCAGAATGACATCGCGCAGTGATCCGGCCCCGCTGTCGTTGCCGTTGGTAACTACGTTGCTGCCACAGTTGACATTGATGGTGAAACTCTGCGATGCCGAAGTATCCACGCCGCCATTCGCCGTGCCACCGTTGTCCTGCGCGACAATCGTGATGGTCGCAGATCCACTTGTGTTGGTGGCCGGGGTGAATGTGAGCGTTCCGTCAGACGCGATGATCGGCTGGGCTGAGAAAAGCCCGAGGTTGGTGTTGTTAGTAACCAGAAAAGTTACCGTCTGTCCCGATTCATCCACCGGCCCGGGAGATATATTCATCGCCCAGTTCGTGATCGTCTGGGCGCCGGCATTCACCGACACATTTTGATCAGGACCGATGGTGAACGACGGCGCGTCATTAACCGCGATTACGGTCAGCACGAATGTGTCGCTCATTGACTCACCGTTGCTGCCATTGACGGTGACCGTGATCGTCGCGGTGCCGAATAAATTGGCCGCAGGCTTGATCGTTAGGGTGCGAGTCAAACCCGATCCACTGACAGAGAGATTCGCCGGAATGTTGGGAATTAACGTCACATTACTCGACTGCGCAGTCACTGACGTAATGTTGGCATCGCCGCCTACGTTAAAGGTGAATTGCAGTTGAGTGTCTTCGTTGGTGGTCTTATCGGTAATGTCCTGAATCGAGACCTGAGCTTCGAATGCGCCGATATCGACGGTCGGCGTTGAATCAATGTCCGGTCCATCCACCAATCGGCTAAAGCCACGTTGATCATTCGTCAGTTGCGCGATATTCGCGTCGCCGCAGTGGGCCACATCGGTGACGCAGTTGTCACCGGCATCAATCGCGCGGGAACCAGTTAAGAGAGCTAAGGTCTGAGTGGGACCTCCATAATTTCCCAAGGCTCCCAGCTGCGGATTAACCGGCGCCGCGCCGGTGCCGACGATGTCGCCATTCACGCTATCCTTGAAAGCGAGCTGGAAGTCGCCCACGCCGATCAGGTTATGACCATTACTCGTGAATTTTCCGAAAATGTCCGGCTGACCATTGATGTCGCTGTTGGCCGCGACGATCGAATTACGAACCTGAATCGCGGTAGTGAAGTCGAAGTTGTAAATCCCGCCACCGAAGTCCGCGTGGTTGTTGCTGAACGTGCTGTTCGTAATGGTCACCAAACCAAAGATGCTTTTCAATCCGCCACCGGAACCGTTAGGAAAGCTATTAGTGTTATTGCTGAAGGTGCTGTCGGAGATCCTGATGGTGCCGCTATTGTTGTAGACGCCGCCGCCGCCGTCGAGAGAGCTCGAAAAACCGGCCGCATTAAAACTAAAAGTGCTGCCGGTGATCGTAACGACGCCGCCGCTCGCGTTATGCAGGCCGCCGCCCCAGCGGCCGGTGTTGTGATCGAAGGTGCTGTTCGTGATATTTACCGCGCCGGTGGTGTTGTTGTAGAGACCGCCGCCAAAACCGGTGGTCACGGCGTTGTTGTTACTGAGGACGCTGCTGGTGATGTTCAGAGTGCCGGTGAGAGCGTTGAGGATGCCGGCGCCGATGATGTTGGAACCATTCGAGACGGTTAAGCCGTTGAGCGTCGCCGAGTCCGGACTAGCGACATCAAATTCGAAAACGCGGCTCGTATTGTTGCCGGAAATCGTGAGGCTGCTTACTCCCGGTCCCTGAATCGTGAGGCTCTTATGGTCGATTAACAATTGCCCACTGGTGAGCGTAATCGGACTGGTCACATGACCCGGCGTCATATCGAAATTCACAGTCGTTCCGGGACACGCGTGCTGGATAGTGTCACGCAAAGATCCCGGCCCGCTATCATTGCTGTTGATGACCGTAGTGGGGCCGCAGCTGATGTTGAAGCTCTGCTGTACGTCGGCCGCCGGATTGTAGGTTCCATTTCCTGGTTGCGATGCGGTGATCGTGCAGGAACCGGGGCCGGTGAGATGTACCGAGCTCGATGAGAAAAGGCCCACGGTGCAATTGCCGGTGGCTACCAGGCTCACGGACAGCGGTGCCGTCGACGGCGCGCTCACGACGAAGTCAGCATCGCCGAACGTCTTGTCCGAGATCGGTGGAAAGGTGATGGTCTGATCTTTTTTCAAATTCGTCAGCGCAAAGTTGGCGTCCGGCGAAATGCCCACGACGCTCGCGACGACATTGTAAGGACCACCTACGGTAAAGTTCGCGGTGCACAGAGGTGCGGTGGCAACGCCGTTCGAGTCAGTGTTGACCGTGCTACTAAACGGGCTGAAGCCGCATCCGGGGCCGAAGACTGGAGCGTCGAACTTTACTGAAATACCGGCCAGAGGCATTCCTGACTCAGTCACAGTCGCCTGCAGCGCCGTGCCAAACGTGGCCAGGACCTGGGCGCTTTGCGGCGTGCCGGCGGTGGCATTAATCGCATAGAGCGTCTCGACCGCTCCGATATCGATACGGCCTGCGGCGACGCGTGCAAGTCCTCGCTGATCGGTTGCCGGTGGCGGAGTAAAAGACGGATCGCCGCCGTCGATCACCGGGCTTCCTATCGCCGGACGAAAAGTTTGCGTCGGGCCGCCATTATTCTGCAGCGGACCAAGTTGTGGATCAGCAATGATCGAATTCGGGAAAAACAAAAAGCTGCCATCCTGAATTAGATCGTAACTGCCGCCAAAATTGCTAACGAAAGGTGTGGCTTCGAAGAAATCACCTCCGGCGAGGCTGCCGGCGAGGATGCTGTTATAGAGCGTAAAGGTGCCGGTATCGTTGTAGATCGCGCCGCCAAAGCCATCGGCTGAATTGCCCTTGAGAGTCGAGCTGTTGACCGTCAGCGTCCCCAGCACGTTATAGATGCCGCCGCCGGCGCTGGTGAGGGATCCGGTGGCGTTATTGCCGCCGAAAGTGGAATTTACAATCGTCGCGGTCCCGCTGAGCTGATAGATGCCGCCTCCGTTTCCGGCAGTGTTGTTCTTAAAAGTGCTGCCGGCAACTGAAAGGGTCGATTGCTGGTCGTTGAAGACAGCGCCGCCATTGGTCTGGGCTGAGTTGGTGTCGAAGGTGGAATCAGCGATCGTCGCACTGGCGAAATTGAAAGGCGCGTTTTGAGTGCGGTTAACGACCGCTCCGCCCTGGACGGCCAAGCACCCGCTCACGGTGGTGCCGGATATGATCAGGGCGCCGGTGTTATAAACCGCGCCACCATCGCTCGAACTCGCTAACGCGGACCCGTTTGTCAGGGTGCTGTCCTTAATGGTTAACGAGCCGGCGCTATCTACTGCAAATATTCTGGTGTCGGTGGTCGCAGCAATTGCGCAGCCGTCAATCGTCAACTGGGTCGCCCCGATTACGGCAATATTTGTATTGCCGATAATGCCCGGACAGACTTGCTGCGCATTGGGCACAATCGTCATTTGAGCCAGCATGACCTTCCGGCTATTGCTCGAGACCTGGAAGTCCGCGGTCACCGTGGTCGTGCTTGGGCCACTGCCGATGACAGTTCCATCTCCGGTAAATACGATGGCGCCTTCGGTGTAGGAACCCGCCGCCAGGTGCACCACCCCGCTCGGATCCTGAGTCAGCGCATATTGAATCGTGGCGCAGGGGGTCGCGACATTGAGGCAGTCATTGACCGTGTCGTTCCCACCCACGGCCACATAGCGATCGGAGGTAAGGGCCGGATTGACCGGACTCCTGGTAGCCGAAGACGCGACTCGGGCAGCCGGCTCTGATGCGATTGGTTTTGCTTCAGGGTTGGCGACTGCGCGGCCAAAACGTTTTGCCAGCGCCGTAGTGGAAACCGCACTAACGAGGATGGCGAGGGAAATTAAACAAGCAACGACTACACTTACATTGCCCCTTGACGGGTCAGGCGACGATTTATGCACGGTGGTTTTGAACTTAAGTCGCGGCCTTCTTGAATTCGAGCCGGTAGGAACCAGCCAGGAAACTCAGTTTTGCAGACCGTTCAGAGACTAATGCAGCTGGAAAAGAAATTCAATGGAAATTCTGAAGCCGAAAGGCTTTGCCTGATCATCGTGACCGTCCGAACGCGTTGTGTCGAAGTGGCTTACAAGGGCAATGACATACGCGTTGACTCTTGAACGTTCAACTGACGCACAGTGCGATTTGATTTGAGTCCGCGTCAGCGGACGTCAGCGTAAAGCCTGGGGCGTAAGCCCCAGGATCAATGATGCCAGGAGACGGAACGGCTGCCGCCCGCTCCGCGGGCCAATTTTTTTGGATGCCTGGTCCTGGGGCTTACGCCCCAGGCTTTATGCTGACGTCCGCTTCGCGGACTGCAGACCGGAACACGAGAGAGTACGCGAATGATTTATTTGACGCGGCTCTGGCGGCGGCGCAGGAAATCGATCAGGACAAATTGAGAAAGGTTATTGGGGTTCGCGAAGTAAGCCTTGCCGTTGGTCATGGCAGTCATCTGCTTGACGAATTCGACGAGATAAAAGTCGCTGGCCAACATGAAGGTATTGATCATGATGCCTGACTTGCGACACGCCTGGACTTCGCGAAAAGTGGCTTCCATGACCCAGGGGTCGCCACCCATGGAATTCTTGTAGAGACGTCGCTGGGGTCCGGCCATCCCTGGCTGTGGACCGCTCTTGCCGCCCGGGTGGCGTCCGGCCCGCAGCGATGCGGGCGCTCCATCTTCAATAAAGCAAGCTGTGGGTTTCCCGTCCGTCACCATGACAATCTGCTTCATATCTTTGCGCTGCGCTTGCAGGATGCGCCGGGCCAGCCGCAAGCCTTCGGCCGTATTGGTGTGATATGGCCCCACCTGCGTGGTCGCGAGTTTTCCCATGGGCAGCTCTTCCGCTGAATCATGAAACAGGACAATTTTGAGCGAGTCGCCCGGATACTGCGTGCGGATCAGATGGGCCAGCGCCAGCGCCACCTTCTTGGCCGGCGTGAAGCGGTCCTCGCCATAAAGAATCATCGAGTGCGAACAATCGAGCATGACCACGGTCGCGCACGACGATTGATAATCGCATTGATGCACGTGCAGATCTTTATATTCGAGGTTGAGCGGAACTGAGAGGCCCTCGCGCTGGATGGCCGAGAGCAGCGTCGTGTTTACGTCGAGATTGATCGTGTCGCCAAATTCGTAAGGCTTGCTCGCGCTTTCGGCTTCGACGCCGGTCGCGAGATGCATAGTATCGTGCCGCCCCATCGAGCTTTTGCCGAGACTGCCCAGCAGGTTACGCAGGGTCTTGTAACCGAGAAAATCGAGCCCTTTCTCGGTCACTTCGAATTTGACGTTACGCGGCAGGGGATCTTCAAAACGCCCTTCGCCCTGGCGCGCCTGGCGCTGCTGTCCGCGAGTGGGCGGCTCCTCGCGCAGTTTGAGGTAGCCTTCCTCGACCAGCCGTTCGATCAGCTGATTCAAAATTTCCTGGAGCTGTGAGCCTTCGTACTGGCCATCGTTCTCAGCCAGCATCTGCTGAATCTGGTGCTGGCTTAACAACTCCTGATCGATGAGGGCCTCGAGCAGCGCCTGGCGCAACGCATCGAGCGAGGTGTCCTGCGGGGTCTGCTCGCGCGTCCAGTAGTAATCGTCGTCGTAACCCGAATAGAGCAGCGCCTCAGACAAGCCCTCCATCAAGTCGCCGAGATTGATGCCGTAGACGTCAAGGCCGTTGAATTTTGAATAGCGCGTGAATTTCATCGGACTTACGGGACGATGCTGAAACTGGTCTTCTGCAACAGTGATTGCCCGCTGACCTGATCGTGCAGGCGGACCTCCAGCGTGTAGGTGCCAGGCGCCAGGTTGCGCGAATCGATCAGGCGCGAAAGGGTCAGACGATCATCGGTCGTCCTGGTATTGTGCCAGTCCTCGCGCAGCGTTTGCACTTCACGTCCATCTTTCAGCAGCGCGTATTCGACCTCGACGGACGGCCGCAGCGTCGTCTGGTCAGTGCCGGCATTATAGATTTGCAGGAAGAGACCGACGGGCGCGCCGCGATGAAATTGCCCGGAGATATTCGGAATCACCTTCTGATCGCCAATCACGAACTGGCGCGCAGCGGGATCGTCGGACTTCTGCAGCGCCGCACAAAGAACCAGCGAAGAGACGGCGTCGGCGCCAGCACAATGGTTTTTTGATAAGCAGACTTTCGGGTTTTGGCGTCGCTCAACTCCGCGGGCGTCGCGGTGGTGCTGACGACGTCTTCAAAGAAATTGACGCGCCGGCCGGCCACGTTCAGGATGCGGCCGACAATGTTTGCCGAAGCCACCTGCACGCCGCCGCTGCTATGAAAGGAAAGTTCGCTGTTGTCCGCCTGCACGGTCACGGTGGTGACTACGCGATTTTCGTCAAGCTTATAGAAACCAAGAGCCGCTTCGAAGCCCAGCGGGTTTTCGTCAATCACCGTGTTGACGCTGGTGAGGCGATCGGCAAACGGATCATTCTTCGGCGTTGCCGGTTGCGAGTCGATGATGGCCCGCTGCTCCAACCACCTGAAGGGCGAATCAGCCTCCCGGGACGAGAAGGGATTGCCGAAGCCGTGCGCGGCAGCGTTCAATTCAACCTGGCTGATGCCGCTGGTTGTCGGCGCGGCGCCGGGAACATTGAGCAGCGCGTCCTTCTCGAATGGATTGTTGGCCAGGCGATATTGGCCGGTGCCGGTCGGATCGACAAACTCGATTTCAGCGCCGCTTAGTCCGGGAATGTTTCGATAGAACCATTTCTCGAACGGGTAGGTTGAAGTTGAGCCGCCGCCTTCGGAGAGGTCGCGCTCGTAAGGACCGCCGGCCGGATGCGAATCGACCTCATCGGGCTTGCCGTATTTCAGGTAGATCCGGCCCCGGTCGGTTTTGTATCCCGGTATGCCGGAGCTGAAATGCTCATTCACATAGGCGAGCCGCTCGTAATAAGCCTCGCGGTATTCGTTTTCTTCGGTGTCGGGATCGGGGTCGCGCGAGTGCCAGATGATTTCGATAAATTTTTCGCGTTCTTCGCTGCTGGTCAGTTTTTTCGCCGCCTCGAGTTCACTCTCTGAAAGAATCGGCCCTACTTCTTTGAGCCATTCACTAAACGAGCGATCGGTTTCCGGTTTGTTCTTGCGCGCTTTGCTCTGCGGATCGTCCGTGGGCTTTACCTGAGCAAAAACCTGCGGCCCGATTGACAGACCGGCGAACACGATCAGGATGAGAATGGTCTTTGACATGAAGGCGTGCTCCTTCCAGGGTGAACGTCGAGTTTTCGGATGGACGGAGAGACGTTATAAAGCAAAACCGGCTCTCGACCTTTCAGAATCGAGAGCCGGCAAGTTTCTTGACGCTTACGGCAGGATGGTGAATTTGCCGTAATCTTTTTGCACCAGTGACTGCCCGCTGACGCGATCGCGCACCCGCACTTCGACGGCGTAATCGCCGGGCGGAAGCTGCCGGGAATCGATCAGGCGAGTCAGCGTCAGTCTTTGCCCGGAGTCGCTGTTGCCGCGCCAGTCTTCCTGCTGCTTCCCGATTTCCTTGCCGTCTTTCAGCAGCGCATATTCGACGTCGACTGAGGGGCGCAGCGTCGTCTGGTCGATGCCCGCGTTGTAGATCTGCATGTAGACCCCGATGGGCGAGCCCCGATGGAACGTGCCGGACACATTGGGAATGACTTTGACGTTGCCGATCATGAACATCCCGACGGCCGGCTCATCGTTCATGGCTTCGAGCTTCGAGGCGATCACCAGCGTGGAAGTCGAAAGCTTCGCGGTGTCGAATTTCGGCACGTCAAAGCCATAGTGCTTCACCCCGGTCGCCCCTGATTCCACGTCGCGCACAATCACGTCAACCTTGTAGTGGCCCGGAGTCAACGCCACGGCTTTTTGATAAGCAGACTTTTTGCCCTTGGCGTCTGACAACTCTTCCGGAGTCGCCCGGGTGATGACCGGATCTTCAAACTGGCCGGCGCGACGGCCGGACACGTGCGTGATCTTGCCGAAGATGTTGAGCTGCGCCTGTTGCAATCCACCGCTGTCTTTGAAGACCAGGTTCGAATTATCGGTTTGAATCGTAAACGCCGTCACCACGCGATCGTCCGATTGCCGGTAGAAATCCACCCGCAGATCAAAGTTGAGCGGATTATCTTCGACGACCGGCGTGTTCACCGATGAGGCGAGATCGTTGAATCTCACCTGCGGCGGTCTTTGCAGATCGGTCAGGACTTGCAGCCGCGAGAAGGGGCTGTCCTGCTCGCGCATGTAGTTGGGTGTGCCGATGCCGCCGACGTTGCTAATGCGCTCGCTCTTGTCGGACAGACCCATCTCTTCGGCCAGCGTCAAACCGGCGCCGGGCACGTGCAGCAGCGCGTCTTTTTCGTCCGGGTTGCGGGCGATGCGATATTCACCACTGCCCGTCGGATCGACAAATTCGATTTCAATGCCGGAGCCGACCCCCGGGAGATAGCGATAAAACCAGCGCTCAAACGGATAGGTCGAAGTTGAGCCGCCGCCTTCGTAAGACTCGCGCTGGTAAGCGCCGCCTGAAGGGTGGCTCTCAGTCTCGTCGGGCTTGCCATAGACGATGTAAATGCGGCCGCGATCGGTTTTCCAGCCGGGAATGCCGGAAGCGAAATGCTCGTTCGCGTAGGCGATGCGTTCGTAGTATTCCTCGCGATATTCGTTTTCGTCGGTGTCCGGATCGGGATCACGGCGTCGCCAGAACTCTTCGATGAAACGTTCCCGTTCATCATCCGTCTCCAGTTTTTTGAAGGCTTTGCGCTCTTCGTCGGTGATGATATAGGTGACGTCTTTGTCGAGCCAGTCCTTGTAGGCCTTTTTCAGCTCCGGCTTCTCGTTGCGGGGCTTATTCATCGGATCCTGATCGGACTGGTTCTTCTTTTGCGCGAGGCTCGAGGGAACGGCAAAACAAAAGGCCAGGAGAGCGACAGCCAGACGGCTCGATCTGCGTTTTGACATCTGTATTACTCCTAAGAAAAAACCGGGGAAACTATCGATTGACGGTCTCGGAACTCCGAAGCGTAGACACCGCGGACGAATAACGAATTCTAGGTTTGCATCTGACCAGAGTCAAGATGCGGCGCGTCAGGGGGAAAGTTGCCTCTTTTAAGGGCTAAAAAGACCATTTTAGATTTGATATTTGAGATTTGTCATTTGCCATTTTGCTCAGGGTGCGGGCGTCAGCCTGCCGGAACGAGAAATTCCAAATCTCAAATACCAAATCTCAAATAGTACTGTCTACACCGGCTGCCGCTTCCAAAAAGACCATTTTAGATTTGATATTTGAGATTTGTCATTTGCCATTTTGCTCAGGGTGCGGGCGTCAGCCTGTCGGAATGAGAAATTCCAAATTCCAAATCTCAAATCTCAAATAGTACTGTCTACACCGGCTGCCGCTTCCGCCCGCAAATCCAGGCCACCACAATCGAGATGGCATAAAGCACAAACATCGGCGCCGCGAACAGAAGCATATTCGGCACATCGTTGGTGGGCGACACGACGGCGGCCACAATCAGGATGGTAATAATGGCCACCCGCCAGACGCGCAACATCCAACCGGCCGTGATCAGGCCCATCCGGGCCAGCACATAAGTGATCGCCGGCATCTGGGCCACGCCGCCCATGGCCAGCATCAGCAGAATGATGAAGTCAAAATAGTCGTCGGCCTTCAACAGCAGACGAAAATCTGAACCAAGACCCAAAAGGTATTTCGCCGCCGGCGGAAAAATCAGATAGTAGGCAGTGGCCGCACCCAAAACGAAAAAGATCGACGATAGGGCGATGAACGGGGTCACGTACTTTCGTTCGTGGGGATACAAGCCCGGAGCAACAAACGCCCAGATCTGCCAGAGCAAAAACGGCACCGACAAACCAATCGCGGCATACAGCGAGACCTTTACATACAACGCGAACGGTTCGAGCGCGGTCGTGACAATCAGCTTGTCGTTAGGATCGCGCATCTTTTCGTAACCCCGGTTCAGATCGACCGGGATCTTCACGTCCTTCGGGATCAGATCGTTGCCGGCCGAAAACGGCTCATCTGTATACAGACTCAGATTTCCCTGGGCGTCTTTGTCTACGCGCGCCATCACCGAAGCGCCGGCCGGAATTGACATCGCGCCAATAGTGGTCAGCTCCGGAAATGCATAGCGGATTTTATCGTTCTGATGGAGCGAGCTCAGCGGCAAGGTTGAAAGTTGACCATTGAGACCGGCGATGGGGGCCCGTCTTTGTTGCTGCGCATCGGCGAGCGCCCGATTTACCGGGGCCTCCAGAAATCTATAGATGTAACCCGAGGCGAACCAGCATAAGAACGCGGCGATCAGAACAAACGCCATGCTGCGAATCAGCCGGGTGCGCAGCTCGTCCAGATGTTCGAGAAACGACATCTGCCCGCCGAGGTCTTCGCGGGTTTCTTTCTCTTCTTTTGATTTGATTAGACGCAAGCGCGGCATGCAGAAAAAACAGGATTCGGGTTAGAGCCACTCGTGTTTGCCGTGACCGTTCTCAGGCGCCGCCGGCTCTGAAAAAGCTGATTCTCGTGGTTGCACCAGCGCCGGATCGACCGGCGTGATTGATGGCGCGATGGTTTCGGCCGTGGCGGATACACCCGCCGAATCGAGCGCGGCTGCTTCTCGCGCGGCGCGAATCTTCTCGGTGGCTTTGTCGATAAAAGAAGACGCCGGGTCGGATTCAAGGCCCTGATCAAAATTTTCGAGATTGACTTCACGTTCCCAGGTGCGCTTGAAATCGTCGGACGCGCGCCGGAATTCCGCCAGCCCTTTGCCAAGTTGGCGGCTCAGCTGCGGCAGTCGCCGCGGGCCAAAAAAGATCAAGGCCGCGCCGAGGATAACCAGCAGTTCAGTGCTACCAAGCGAATCGAGAATAAATAAATACATGACGGTGTAAAGCAGCTTATGTTAGACGCGCTGACCGGCGGAAAAGATTGTAACGCGGAGTGAAGCGTGACGTACAGAACCGCCGCTGGGGTGCCGCCTGCGGTCGCACTCTTTTTTCAAAGGTGGTCGGGCGCTCTTTTCAAAGGAGAGCCCAAACTGACGTTGGTACTCTAACGCCGGCGCGATTCGGCTCAATCGTTTTGACAGAGGTGACATGCCTCACGCACTCTCTCAAATAGTCGCATGTCATCCAACCAGAACTTGCCGGCAAACTCGCTCGAACAATTCGCGCGGACGGCCGAGTCTGTGGCCGCGACGACCAAAAAGCTCGAGAAGGCGCGTTTGCTCGGCGAATATTTCGAACCTCTCGATGATGACGACCTGGCGCGGGCGGCCCGCTATTTCGCCGGTCAGCAATTCGCCCAGAGCGACGTGCGCACCACCAATGTCGGCGGGCGCATCCTGAGCGAAGCCATGTGTCTCGCAACCGGAGTCGCGGGCGAGACCCTGGGGCCGCGCTATGCCCGCTGGGGCGACGCCGGTGATGTGGCCTTCGAGATCTTCGGTGAAGCCAAGCCGCACAACCAGCCCAGCCTCGCGCTCAGCGACACGGAAACGCTGCTCTCTCGATTGAGTTCAACGCGGGGGAAGAAAGCCAAAACTGAGGTGCTGGCCCACGTCTTCACGAAGGCCACGGCCCTGGAAGCCAAGTACCTGGTGAAACTCCTGTCGGGCGATCTGCGCATCGGCCTGCGGGAAGGCCTGGTGGAAGATGCGATCGCCCGCGCATTCAAGCGGCCGCTCGCCGACGTCTCGCTGGCGAATATGCTGCGCGGCGACATCGGCGAGGCAGCGGTGCGGGCGCGCGCGGGCGCTTTGCGGGAAGTCGAGATGCGACTGTTTCATCCGCTGAAGTTCATGCTGGCGACGCCCGCCTCTGACCTGGCCGATATCGAGCGGACCATGCCTGATGATTTCTTCGTCGAGGACAAGTTCGACGGCATTCGCGGTCAGGTCCATGTGCAGAATGGCCGGGTCGCAATTTATTCACGGACATTGGATGAAATTTCGATCCGATTTCCGGAACTGCAGCTGCCGCTCGCCGCGCTTCCGGCTGACATGATTCTCGACGGGGAAATCATCACCGCGCGCGGTGCCGAGATTCTCCCGTTCAGCGATTTACAAAAGCGCCTGGGGCGCAAGGTCGTGAGTCAGGAACTGCAAGCCAGCGCCCCGGTCGTCTTCGTCGCCTGGGACCTGCTGTATACGAGCGGCAAAGTGCTCATCGATGAGCCACTGCAAGCGCGCCGCGCCCGCCTGGAAGAATTGATCGGAAGCGCGAGTGAGCAGGTGCGGCTGTCACAAACAAAACGCTTCGACAAAGTCGAGGAACTGGATCGGGAATTCGACGCTGCACGGGCCCGCGGCAACGAAGGTCTGATGATTAAGGACCCGCGCTCGTCCTACAAGCCGGGCCGGCGGGGTCGTGAATGGTTGAAGCTGAAAAAGGCGCTCGCAACTTTGGATGTAGTCGTGACGACGGTTGAACTGGGGCACGGGAAGCGCCGCAAGGTGCTTTCCGACTATACCTTCGCGGTGCGCCGCTCAGAGACTGACCCTGAACTTTTGAACATCGGCAAAGCTTATTCAGGATTGACCGATGCGGAAATTGCCGAGATGACTGAGTGGTTTCGCGCGCACACGCTCCAGGAATTTGCCCACGGCCGCGTACGCGTGGTTGAGCCGCGGATGGTCATCGAAGTAACTTTTGACCGGGTTCAGCCATCCAAGCGTCACAAAAGCGGCTATGCCCTGCGCTTTCCCCGCATCGTCCGCCTGCGACCTGACAAGAGCGCTGATGAGATCGACACATTGGCAACAGTACGGAAACTGGCGAGCGGGCCGTGACGTCTTATTTGGAGTACGCCGGTTTTGGAGTGCGCCGGCAGAGTCCCGGTCGCCGGACGGCGACGACGTTTTGGATTGCCACTGTCGTGAATGCCGGTTTGCATACCCGAGTCAATCCAAAGCGGCGAGGCCGCCGCACTCCAAAGACAGCGATTTTGCCGAAGTGCTGCTCTTAAAATATTATCGTGGCCCGGTACGCACACCTCCGGGGTGCAATAGGAGGTACGCACGCCTCCGGCGTCCAATTAAACTAGAGCACGCCAGCGGCGTGCGTACCGGACGAGGAAAATACGCTTAATGAACTTACTTAGAATCACTCTGGCAGCGTTTGCCGCTGCGCTCCTATTTGGCGTCGTGGCGGCGCAAACGACACGCCGGCCCGGCACATCCAGACCGGCGGCCCCGAAGCCGTCGCCAACTCCGGCCGCTGTCAACACCGCCACGCCTTTGCCCACGCCGGCCGATCCAGCCTCGCCGGCGCTGGCCCTGGTCGGAGACACCGCGATCACCAACAGCGAAATCGACGCGGACGTGCTCGCGGCGATCACCCGCGACTCCGATCCTTATCTAAACGATTTCTACACGGACCCGGCGAAAGCCACTCGCGAGGCCCGCGAACGCGCGGTAGACGCGCGCGTGGCGTCCATGCTGGTCGCCGCCGAAGCGAAGAAGCGCGGCAAATCGCCCAATGACATCATCGAATCTGAAATCAACTCGAAAGTCGTCGCGCCCAGTGAGCAGGAGGTCCGCGCCGCCTATGATGCCAACCGCGGCCAGATTGGCTCGGCTGATCTGGAAGCTGTGAGACCGGACCTGGTTAACTACCTGCGCAATCAGCAGAAGCAGACGCTCTATAGCGGGCTGGTGACCCGCCTGAAAATGACGAACGTCGTCAGCAAGAGCGCCGATGTGAATACGCCAAATCTGGCGCCGGGCACCGTCTTATATTCGATTAACGGCGACCCGCTGCGGGTCGATTCGATCAATGAACGAATGAAGGCCTACATCTACAAAATGCAGATGCGCATTTATGCGATTCGGAAAGACATCCTGGATCGCCGGATCAACGACCTGCTGATCGTGGCGGAAGCCAACAAGCGAAAAATCGGCCCGGAAGAGATAGTCCGCACCGAAGTCACCGAGAAGATCAAGCCGCCGACTGATGCCGAGATCACGAAGTTCTACGAACAGAACAAAGCCAATATCAAGTCCGACTTGCCCAACACGCGCCTGGCCATCGCCAACTATTTACAGCAGCAACAACAGGAACAGTTGGAGGTGGATCTCGCAAACAGATTACGGCGCAGCGGCAACGTCAAGCTGTTTCTCAGAGAGCCTGAGTCGCCGGTGATGAGTGTTGGCCTGGGCGCCGGCGCATCACGCGGCGATGTGAATTCGCCGGTCACCATCATTGAGTTCACGGATTTTCAATGCTCGGCTTGCGGCGGCATGTATCCCATAGTCGAAGAGGTGCTCAAATCCTACGGCCCGCGCGTGCATTTCGTGATTCGCAATTTCCCTTTGACGACGGTTCATCCAAACGCCTACAACGCTGCCCAGGCTGCCGAGGCCGCCAAGGCCCAGGGCAAATTCTGGGAGTACATCGATGTGCTCTTTAAGAACCAAACCACCCTTGATCGCGACTCGCTGAAAAAATATGCGACGCAGGTGGGATTGGATCGCAAGGTGTTTGATGCCGATCTCGATTCGGGCAAATACGAACCCGTCGTGCGTCGCGACGTCGAGGACGGCGAAGCCTATGGCGTGGAAGCCACGCCGACTTTTTTTATAAACGGGGTGGTGCTGACTGAATATTCGGGTGACGGTCTGAGGGCGGCGATCGAGAAAGCTTTTGCCCGGGCCGGAAAGAAGCCTTAACTATCGATGCCTGCCCTGCCCGCGCGCCTTTGGTGCGCAAGTGGTTTCGCTCAACATGGAGGATGATAATGATTAAGAAAACGTACGCAATAATCGCTACTTGCGCCTTGGCTATTGGTCTCTTCGTAACAGTGGCCCCGGCCCAACGGCTGGGAGGTTATCGCGAAATTGACAAGGCCGACGAAGGCGCCGCCGCGGCGGCTGAATTTGCGGTGAAGGCTGAGTCTGAGAAGAAGGAGATGGCTTACAAGCTCGTCTCAATCGAGCATGCCGAAACCCAGACAGTCGCCGGCATAAATTACCGGCTGTGCCTGAAAGTCGGTTACCACAAGCAGGACGACGACGTGGACGCTACTGAGCTGGTCCGGGTCGTGGTTTACCGAAGTCTGCAGAATCAGTATCAGCTAACCAGTTGGACTGAAGAAAAATGTAGCGACGATGACGGCGAATAGGTTCAGGATCCCGATTTCTTCAGGAGTTCCTCAACGGTCCGATCAAGGGCGATCTTCCACGCGCCATTCTCTTTGACAAAATACATGGTGTCCCAGCGATTCGCGTCCTCGTTATGAAGTTCGAGGGTCGCGTTGTCGCCGGTGATTTTTTCGTTGCGCGTTTCGGGCATCTTGTCGATTCTTGACGCAGGATTTTCGAGTTGCCCCTGAATCATCTTGTCCATGGGCACGCCCGCCTCTTTGGCTGACGCTTCCATCATCGCCAGAGAGGTTTTGGACAGCGTCTGCTTCATGCCGGCGATGTCTTTCTTCTGCTGCGCTTCGAAATAAGTTTTGAAGGTAGCTGTGGGCGAACCCGTCTTGCCGCACGCCGCCAGGGCGAGGGCCATGAGCAGGATGATGAAAGTTTTCTTTTGCATTTTCTTCTGGGGATACATGTTTAGTTATGGCGATGCTTTCTTATGAGTCAGGATATTACAGGTATCTTCCGCAGCCGCCGGGTCGATGGCCACATTTCCTTCGTCGATGTGCTGAATAATGCCGTCCTTGTCGATCACGAAGGTGGCTCGATTTCCGTAGCCTCCGTCTTCGTTGTAGATCCCGTAATCTTTCACCACCGTGTGCTTGATGTCACTCAATAACGGGAAGGTCACTCCGAGTTGCTTGGCAAATTCAGCATTGGCAAAAGGACTGTCGATGCTTAAACCGAAAACCTGGGTGTCGTTAGCTTCGAATTTGGCGAGATCAGCCTGATACGCCTTCATTTCTTTCGTTCAACCACCGGTAAAGGCAAAGACATAAAACGCCAGCACGACGTTTTTCTTGCCCTTGAAGTCGCTGAGTTTGTACTTAACTTTGCGGCCGTCCGGTCCGCTGATCGAACTGGTTAGATTAAAGTCCGGCGCGGGCTGGCCGACCTTCAGGTTCGTCTTGGGCGTCGCCGGCGCAGTCCGCTGTGGCGGTGGAGTTGGGCTCGGCGTTTGGGCGGCAGCCCAGGACGCGGCAGCCAGTAGCATCAGAACACTGAGGGCCCGCTT
>Ga0126383_10000090_pt1 | contig 43320 bp, 45 predicted proteins | sample PanSoiMetPlot_35_FD_96882 | JGI IMG/M metagenome (GOLD analysis project Ga0126383, IMG submission 96882) | Tropical forest soil microbial communities from Panama - MetaG Plot_35 | ecosystem: Environmental > Terrestrial > Soil > Tropical forest > Bulk soil | place: Panama | collected 2016-02-17 | reverse complement strand
GGCGCCACGGTTACATCGATACGGCAGCGGTAAGGATTTCCTTTGTGGTGGGTGTGATTGGTCTGCTCGATGGCGACATCGCAGCGGTTAATGTGATCGCAAAATTTCTCGAGTCGTGCTGCATAGTCCAAAACGAGATTGTCAATCTGGTCCGATTTTTCCAGACCCCGATACGATATCTTAATAGGCAGTTGCATAATTATTTAAATACTACGGCGCTGGTCGCGGTTGAGGGAACAAAAATTTGGATCAATCATCAGGGCTTCAAATTTGCCGCAGCGAGCGGAAATGCCCGATCAATCTCGCCGCTTCCACCTTTACTAGGTCCGATTTCACGTGCTCGACGATTCGTTGCCGCACAGCGGCAGGCAAGAGATCGACGATCGCCGCGTGTATTTCCGCAGGAGCGGCAAACGACCAGCCTTCCTTTCCGTTTTGCGAAACAATTTTCGTGATTTGGTCGGCCAACTCTTTTTGGATTCGCCGATCCATTTCCGTGGCAAGCTGCGTTCGTTCCGCAATGGACGCCGGTCCACGGTGCGCGCCCGCGCCCTCGGCCACAGGAAAACGCCCCGCCAAATCGCTCACCTTATCGACGAGTCTGCCATGCGCATCAGTGATGTTAAAGGCCTGCACGAGTTGCAGACTCGGTCCGCGCGTCGGCGTCTCGGTCACTCGATATGCTTTCAAGCTGCCGCGATCAGTGACGATCACAAGAGAACTCGGTGTCATTGGCAAATCACTGCCGGCGCGCGACCGCGCACACGCCTGCTATCTCTATAAAAGAAATCGTTCGGCGTTGCAACATCGCGCTTGCTTGAAAATTGCGTGCGGAAAGAAAAAACGACGTGCGCCAGCTAACTGCGTCCCGCGCGTTCTTCCTCCGCGGTGAACCGGGGAAATTCGACACGCCGCTTTTTCCAGGATTCCTCGCGCGCCTGAGCTTGTGTGCCGCCAACCAGTTGAAGCAGGCAACAAGCGCGCCCGCCGAGATCGAGATCATCGCCAGATCCGAATGTTTTCGGCTTCGCCAGAAAACCGTCCGGGTCGCCGGTGTCGAGAATCAATTGCCATTCGAGATGTTCCTGTCCCGGCAACACAAACGGGATCGGCTCATAATGCGCATTTATCAGCAGCAGAAAGGTGTCATCACGGACTGATTCACCTTCGAAATTGAGCACATCGGTCGCATCGCCGCTCAGCAACACGCCGAGACAGCGCACAAACGGCGATGTCCATTCTTCCTCGCTCATCTGGTTGCCGCCGGGATTGAACCACATCACATCACGAACATCGGATCCGGGAATGCGACGACCTTTCAAAAACGTCGGGCGCCGAAAAACTGGATGCTCTTTTCGCAGTTGGATCAATTTTCGCGTGAACTCAAGAAACTGATTCTGCTTGTCGTCACGGTGCCAGTTGAACCAGCTGATCTCGTTGCCCTGACAATAAGCGTTGTTATTGCCATTCTGAGTCCGGCACCATTCGTCTCCGCCGCAAAGCATCGGCACGCCCTGGGACAGAAACAAAGTCGTGAGAAAATTTCGGCGCTGCCGATCGCGTAACGCGTTGATCTGCCGATCATCGGTCGGTCCTTCCACACCGCAGTTCCACGACAGATTATTGTTGTCGCCGTCGCGATTGTCGTCGCCATTCAGCTCGTTGTGTTTTTCGTTGTAGCTGACCAAATCAGTCAGCGTGAATCCGTCATGGGCCATGATGAAGTTGATGCTCGCATAGGGGCGCCGGCCGCCATGTTCGTAAAGATCGGGACTCCCGGTGAGTCGATACGCCATTTCACCAATGCGGCCTTCGTCGCCTTTCCAGAAACTGCGGACTGAGTCGCGAAATTTGCCGTTCCATTCCGACCAGAGCACGGGAAAATTGCCGACCTGATAACCGCCTTCACCGACATCCCACGGTTCTGCAATTAACTTCACCTGCGAGAGGACCGGGTCCTGCTGGATGACTTGGAAAAATGGATGCAGCGTGGTGAATCCCGAATGGTTGCGCGCCAGCGTGGACGCGAGATCGAATCGAAATCCGTCCACGTGCATCTCCAGCACCCAGTAACGCAAACTGTCGGTCACCAGTTGGAGCGTGCGCGGATGAAGCAGATTGAAAGTGTTGCCGGTGCCGGTGAAATCGAGATAGAAGCGCGGATTCTCCGGATGAAGCCAGTAGTAGGCGAGATTGTCGATCCCTCGGAAACACAGAGTCGGCCCGAGATGATTTCCTTCCCCGGTATGATTATAAACCAAGTCGAGAATCACTTCGATGCCCGCTGCATGCAGGCTGCGCACCATGGCCTTGAACTCGACGACCTGTTGGCCCATTTGCCCACTGCTGGAGTACTCTCCATGCGGAGCGAAAAAGCCAATTGTGTTGTAGCCCCAGTAGTTCGTTAAGCCGCGATCGACCAAAAGTTTGTCGTCGATGTGCGCGTGCACAGGGAGCAGCTCAACCGCGGTCACACCGAGTTTTTGGAAATAGTCAATTGCGGGCCGGCTACCCAGTCCGGCGTAGGTGCCGCGCAATTCGTCAGGCAATTCACGCCAAAGTTTGCTGAAACCTTTCACGTGCACTTCGTAGATTACCGACTCGTGCAACGGAATGGCCGGCCTTTTGTCACCCTGCCAATCAAACCCGGTATCGATTACCAACGACTTCGGCACGCCCCATGCATCGTCGCGAAAGTCCTGAGTCAAATCCTCCTTCTCATTGCCGATGACATAACCGAACATTTCATCTGCCCAGCTCACCGCACCGGCGATTGCTTTCGCGTACGGATCAAGGAGGAGCTTCGAACTGTTAAAACGCACTCCGCGCTCCGGATCGTATGGACCGGAAACGCGGAACCCGTACAACTGTCCCGGCCGGGCATCGGGCAGAAAGACGTGCCAGATGTGATCAGTGCGCTCGCTAACCGGAATGCGGACGTTTTCTTCGGTCGCTTCGATGCTGTCAAACAAGCAAAGCTCAACGCCAGTCGCGTGCTCGGAAAAAATCGCAAAGTTCACGCCGTTATCCATCCAAGTTGCGCCCAGCGGATATGAGTAACCGAGAAACGTTTTTACCGGAGTCATAAACGCGCCGCGCATTTATCCGGCAATGAGCCTATATTAGCAATTACGAATGGCGGGGCAGATAAATCCTGAGGCATTTTCTTTTCGCGCAGTCGCCCGGAAGATCCTGAGCAATGTGAATCGGATGATTATCCTTGCCGCGTTAATCGTGATTTGCGCTTTTGCGCTCTACTTCTATGCACATCACAATTGGAATCCGTTGGCAGCTGGAACAACGATTGATCGAATTCTCGTCTAAAAATCAGCGAGGAAATTATCGATCTTTCGCGACGGCGAACAGATCAAGACCTACCGAATCGCTTTGGGTTGAAATTGAGATTCGCCCATGAGCGATCGGAGCCGCCGACGATTTTCCTAAAGCTCTTCTAGCACGCGCCGCGCTTTTTCTACATCCGACGGCCGCAGGATGATCAGGCCTCTTTCCGCGCCACGGCCGGCGGCAAGATAGGTGTATTCAATGTTCACCTCGGCTTCGGCGAGACGCTCTGCGATTTTAGCCAGAACACCAGGCTCGCTCATTGTCTCGATCATCAGCACGTCCGTCTCGAGCGCGAGCGCGCCGGCTTCGCCCAGGAGCATCAGCGCCTTTGTGGGATCGCTCACCACCATGCGCACAACGGTGTGATCGACAGTATCGGAGGTAGCCAGCGCGTAAATATTTATTCCGGCGTTAGCCAGCTCCTCACACACGCGCGCAAGTGCGCCGGGACGATTCGCAAGGAAAACTGCCAGTTGAGTGGCGGTTTCTACGGAGAGCTTGGGATGTGCGTTCATGCCGCTTCAAACTGATGCCGGGAAGGGCTTCTGACAACTCAGGAAAATGCTTAAGCAAAACGATGCAAAACCTCCAAAGCGAGGATCGAACAACCAATCATGGACGCGCTGCCTTTCGTTCAATGTTGGATGTTGGACGTTCGGCGTTCGGGAGTTCTGGAGTAAGAAAGTTGAATTGAATCTTGTTCGGGGATGACGACACTTGCGCAGCCTGCTCCCGTTAAGTCTGCACCGCCCAGGCGGACGATTGGGTTCGTAACGGCGTGCTCGATTGTGATTGCCAACATCATCGGCACAGGGATCTTCACGAGTCTTGGTTTTCAGCTGAGGGACATTCAGTCAGGCTTCGCGCTGCTGATGCTCTGGGGCGTGGGTGGAATTGCTGCGCTATGCGGCGCGCTCTGTTACGGCGAACTCGCAGCAGCGCTGCCGCGCTCCGGAGGCGAATACCATTTTCTCTCGGAAATTTATCATCCGGCGCTCGGGTTCATGGCCGGGTTCGTTTCTGCCACGGTGGGATTTGGCGCGCCCGTTGCGCTCGCAGCCATGGCGTTTGGCACATATTTCAATGGAGTTTTCGGCATGGGTTCAGCGGTTGTTCTGTCGTTTATCGTTGTTTGGCTGGTCGCGGTGTTTCATCTTGGGAATCTGCAAGTCGGCAGCGCGTTTCAGAACATTTCTACACTCGTGAAATTGCTTTTGATCGGTGCATTGATCGCGGCGGGCTTCCTCGTTCCATCAAAACAACCGATCAGTTTTTTGCCTGCACGCGGTGGCATGACATCAATCATCAGCGGGTCGTTTGCCATCGCATTGGTTTACGTGATGTATTCTTACTCCGGCTGGAATGCCGCGGCGTATATCACCAGCGAGATTGAGCGACCTGAGAAAAACGTGCCGCGCTCACTGCTCGTCGGCACAGGCGTGGTCATTGTGATTTACGTGCTGCTAAATGCGGTCTTCCTCGCGACGACGCCTGCTGATGAATTGAAAGGGCAGCTTCAAGTGGCCTTGATCGCCGGGAAGCATATTTTTGGCGAAGACGGTGGGCGATTCGCCGGTGCGGTTATTTGTCTTGGGCTGGTTGCGGCAATCAGTTCGATGACGTGGATTGGTCCGCGCGTCACGATGTCAATGGGTGAAGATCACTGGCTGCTGCGACTGCTTGGCCGCAAGAACAAACATGATATCCCGACAAACGCCATTCTCCTGCAACTGCTCACGGTGAATTTGCTTTTGATCACCCAAAGCTTCGAGGACGTGGTGCGCTATACCCAGTTCAGTTTGCTGCTTTGCTCGTTGCTGGCGGTACTAGGCGTGATGGTGCTTCGCTTCACGCGTCCGCGACTAAGACGACCCTATCGAGTTTGGTTTTACCCGATTCCTCCTGTTCTTTTCTCGCTGATCACAATTTGGATGATGTTTTATCTGCTGCGCTCCCACACCCTTGAATCGCTTGCCGGGTTAGGCACGGCACTGCTGGGTTTGCTGCTCTACTTCTGCGCGGGAAAGCGTCTCGATCGCTCGCGATGAAAACAAATTGCACGGCTTTGTCGCTCATCCTCGGTTTAGTAACGGCGCTAACGGTTTTCGCGCAGGACAATCCCGAAATCGCGCCGCGCGCAATCCCCGTGAGTGCCGGGCCAAATGACGTCGCGCGTTTTCTCGCCGGAATGCCTGTGCCGGAGAATTCAAGCCTCGCGCCGCTGATGCGCGACCCGGCGTGGCAGGCGCACGCTGCGTTTTTCGAAGAGCAATTTTCAAAACTTAACCTTCGACAACTCCAGAATTTGCACGCCTGGCAACAGACCGCTCTACCCGAATCACTTCAACCAATTCCCGTGGTGTTTTACATGTTCAGCGGGCCCGATTTTTTGTACGTCGATCAGTTTTTTCCAAAGGCTGCGGTGTACGTCCTTTGCGGGAAAGAAGCTCTTGGTCCCCCGCCGGAACCGTTGCGCATTGCGAACCTATCCGGCGCACTGGGAAATCTGGAGAACGCGATGAAGTCGTCGCTCAACACCACGTACTTCATCACCAAAGACATGAAGGTGGATCTGCACGAACAGAACCTCAATGGCGTGCTGCCGATTCTTTACGCGTTCATAGCGCGCGCGGACAAATCGATCACGAACGTCACGTTCGGCTCGCTCAATGGCGGCGGCGCTTTTCAGGAGGGCGCGCGTGGCGGCAGTCCCGGAGTACGAATCCGTTATACCGACAATCAAACGGGCAATCTACAGACAGTGTATTACTTCACCACGGATATTTCCGACGGCGGCATCAAAGCAAGTCCCGGTTTTCTGAAGTTTTGTCAGCGCCTGGGCACCGGCGCGAGTTTTCTCAAGTCGTCGTCATATCTGATGTTTGAAAATGGGTTTGCCACGATTCGCAATTTCATTCTCGATCGCAGCAATATGATTGTACAAGATGATTCTGGAATTCCGATCGCTTACCTCGACCCAAACAAGTGGAGCCTGCGCTTTTTTGGCGTGTATCTCGGCCCGATCGAACTCTTCAAGCAACATTATCAACCGCGACTACGCGAACTGTTCGAACAAACCAATCCGCCACCGCTCGAATTCGGATTTGGTTACCGCTGGAATTACAAGGAAGCGAATCTAATCGTTGCGACACGGAAGTAATGCCAAACGGGTGATAAACTCGCGTGCGTTTAGAATCTGCGGAACCACGAATAGGGAAAATCGTCTCCGGGGCAATCAGTCGGCCAGCGCGGCGGATTCATTTCACGATGTGGCTTCACAGGAATAGCACCTCTGCCGGTGCCGCCGCAGCGTTGTCGCAGATAGCGAATGAGTTCTTCACACGCGTCGAGTTGTGCCCGGCTCGGCTGGTCGCGATTGAAATCACCAACCAGACAAATGCCAAGCGAGATGTTGTTCAGATAATCGCTGTGCACATGCCCCCCGTTGATCTGGCGCCGCCAGCGATCGCCGACCTCGATCTGACCGTTGCCAGTTGAAGTGCCGTTGCCGATCACAAAATGATACGCGAGACCGTTTTGCATCCGGCGAACGTGCCGATGGTAATAATCAAACACGCGTGCGTTGCCCTGCCGCGTGCCGCTGTTGTGCACCACAATAAACTGCCACCGACGCCGTTTCACTGGTGCGCGCCGGATCGCTTCGATCACCGAGCTTGTCAGATAACGATAGCTTACTGGACGACTCCACGGCCAGAAACCGAATCGGCGCGGCGGCGGCGACGGCGGAGGCTCGAAGCCCTGGTCCTCCTCGGTGCCTGATTTTTCGATCACAACCTGAGCCTGCGCACCTGCTGAAACGGCGCGCGAAGGCGTCGGCTGTGGCGAAGGCGCTAGTGTTGGCACGGCAATCGCCCGTGGCGCCGGTGCTGCGGTTTCGGACGCGGCGCGCTCTTCTTCTACTTGCGGCGCTGGCGTTTTCTTCGGCTTTGGCGTTTCCTCTTCTTTTCCAACCGACTTTGATTTCGTCGTTTTCTTCGTTTTGCCGGATGCCTCTTTCGTGCGGGATTTCTCTTTCGCTGTTTTCGGTTTGGGCGTTGGCGTGTGGCGCCGTTTCGTTTTGGGCGAAGCACTCGGTTCGGGCGTCTCCGGGGGGGTCGTGGCCGGGCTTGCGCTCTCATCCTCGCCAGATTTCTGCGTCGGCGAATCATCGCGTGCCAATTTCGCTTTCGGAATGGCGCTGGGAGCTTTCTCCGGCATGGGAGAAGCTCGGTGCTTTTTCTCTGACTTCCGAGCTGCCGCCTTTCCTTTGGCTGTTGGGGTCGGAGATTTCTTTGGTTTGACCGATGACGCGGCGTGTTTCTCGGGTTGTTCAGATTGATCGCGCGGTTGTTCTTCGTTGACTTGGGCGCGAAGGAGACCCGCGACAATCGCGCCAAATGCGACCGCAGTTGCGAGCCAAATGCGAAAGCGCACCACTGCGACGTAGCGTAACAGAGCGCGCGACCCGATCAACCACAACGAGTGACTAAAGAGTTAAAAAAGTAAAACAGTTCCAACGCCAGCCCCTTTTAACCTTGTAACCTCCAACCTTTAACTTCTTCGCCGGTCACGCCGCGGGCGCTGCAGGCGCGGGTGCGGGAGGCGCGGCGACGCGCATTCTCTCGCGTTCGCGGCGGATGATGGCGTTCAATTTACCTCCCAGCAACAGCAGCAGACAAGTCAGATACATCCAGGTGAGCAGCACGATGATGGATGCCAGCGCGAGATAAGTCGGGTTGTACCGATCGTATCTTGCCACGTAGAGCTGAAAAAGTTTCGTAGCGACGATCCAGCCGACCGCAAAGAAAATTGCGCCTGGCAACGCCTGACGAACGGTTAAATAGTTCTCCGGCGTCAAAAGATAAAGCACAAGCGCGAGGCCGACCAGGGCCGCCGCGGTCAGCGGCAGATTCAATCCCGCGATCCAGGCCTGCAGCGGAAACGACAGTTGCCAATTTACCTCGGCAATACCAGCCAGCTTTTCGCCGAAAACGACGGCATTGAAACTAAACACGATCACTATCCCAAACCAGAACAGCATGAAAAATGAGATGATGTATTTGGACCACCAATGGCGATCTTCGCGGACTCCGTGCATCTGACTAAGCGTGCGTGAAACCGTGGCGATAAAAATCGTGCCGAAATAAATTCCAAGAATGATGCCGGCATTCGCGAGCAGTCCACTCGAGCCTGTCACTACCACACTGGCCATGGCAGAGTCCAGAATGTCCTGCACCTTCGGGTCCGGCGGCATGAAGCTCTTCAACAGAAGGAACATCCGATGCAACTTGCTCGGATCAGTGCCGAACAGGCCCAGCAGATGCCAGAAGAAAAGTGTGCCGGGAGCAAGCGCGAAAAGAAGCAGATACGCCATCTGCGCAGCCATGCCAGTCGTGTTATCCGTTGCAGTTTCCCAAACCAGCCGGCGCACAACGCGCCAAATTAATCTGAGATATTTCATCTCCGGAGGAGTTTACTTTGCCAGGCACAAATATCCATTAAACTCCGAATGCTTCCCAGTGACTTGCATCTGCTTCTGGCGTTGATCGTAGTCGTGTCCCTTGGCGACCTATGAAGAAGAAAATCTTGATCCTGACCGCCGGTTTCGGAGAGGGCCACAACAGCGCGGCCAGGGGAATACGTGATGGTCTGGCCCGTGTCGCGCCAGACGGGGCCGACGTGGAACTGCGCGACTTGTTAGCCGAAGCCTATGGACCGTTGAACGAATTTGTACGAAGAGCTTACCTGACGCTGGTCAATTTCGCGTCTCCTGCCTGGGGTAGAGTTTACCGGTGGTTCGATCGCAAGAAGGATTTCGATCAGGAGTTCGCGCGATTGTCCCGCCTGAAAGATCACTTCACTGCGTTGCTAGATCGCTTTCGTCCCGACGTGGTGATCTGCACCTTCCCCACCTATTCGAATGTGCTTCGACGAATCCTTATCGAGAACCCGGAAACTTTTTGCCATAGCAAAAACGTTGTCGTTGTCACCGATTCCATCACCATCAATGCGGCGTGGTACCGCTGCGCCGCCGATTATTTCCTCGTTGCGAACGAGCGAAGCGCCGGCGTCCTGCGGAGCGGCGGTGTTGCGCCGGAAAAAATCAAGACATTCGGTTTTCCCGTCAGCCCGAAGTTTGCAGATCTCACTGCAGATCGGCCATTGCCTTTCAGCAATTCCACTCGGCGAGTTTTGTACATGATTAATGCGGCCAAACGCAGCGCACCGGAACTGGTGCGGATGCTCGCGAAACTGGATCTGGACCTTACCGTTACGATCGGCCGCGCTGATGAACTCCGCACAGCAATCGAAGCGGCAGCCGATGGTCACCCGATAAAGATCATTGGGTGGACGAATGAACTGCCCCGCATGATGCACGAGAGCCATCTGCTCATCGGCAAAGCCGGTGGCGCGACAGTGCAGGAAACGATCGCCGCGAAATGTCCAATGATCATCAACCACGTCGTCGCTGGTCAGGAGGAAGGAAACGCCCGGCTGATCGTCGAAACAAATTCAGGCGTAATCGCCCGTTCCCCGCGAGAAGTTGTCGCGCAGGTCGGACGCGCGTTCGATAACGGCGCAAAACAATGGCGCGAATGGGCGGGGAACATCGGTAAACTGAGCCGCCCGCGCGCAGCGCTCGATATCGCCGAATTTCTGATGTCGCTATGAGAAGATCTCTTCGCCAGCAACGAAGATGCGCACAACCGCCAACTGTGGTGAAAGCACAACGAGATCCGCGTCCGCGCCGATGCTTAGAGAGCCCTTAGCTTCGAGGCCAATCGCGCGCGCAGGATTTGTTGTCGCCATAGCGACTGCCTCATGCAACGGAACATCGACCTTCTGTACCATCGTCCGTATGAGGTCGATCATCTGCGAGGCGCTACCGGCAAGCGCTAAGCGATCAGCGAGCAAACAGACGCCGCCTTCCACAACGCAATCATTGCCAACGAGCGAAAATGGAGATCCATCCGGTAACCCGGCGCCGGCTGTTGCATCCGTCACGAGACAAATTCCGCTCGGGCCTTTCGCGCGATACAACATTTTCATCAACGTTGTCGAAACGTGATGGCCGTCCGCGATTAGTTCGCAACCGATCTGCGGCTCGCTCAACGCGAACTCGAGTAAACCGCCCACTCGATAGACCCCGCGGCGGCGTGCCGACGACATGCAATTGAATGTATGCGTTACGCTGCGCATGCCATGTTCGAACGCGGCGCGCGCGTCTTCGTCCCATGCATCGCTATGTCCGCCGCTCACACTAACTCCATGCATGTGAAAAGTTTCGATCGCCTGGAGCGCTCCCGGCAGTTCGGGCGCAATCGTGACGCGTTTGATTACATCCGCGTAATCGAGCAATTGCCGCACAACAGCCGGTGACGGATCCTGAATAAATTCCGCGCGTTGCGCGCCGCACCTTGCTTTTGAAATAAACGGGCCTTCCAAATGAACACCAGCAATCGCGCTGATGGCTGAACGCGACTCCCCAACGACTCGCAAAACCTCGACCATGTTGTCGAGCGGCGCTGTCGCTGTTGTGAGCAGGAGTGATGTGGTGCCGCCGCTCGCATGGAAATCGCAAATGGCACGAATCGCTTGTGCCGACGCTTCCATCGTGTCACGGCCGACCGCGCCGTGCACATGCAGATCGATAAAACCGGGCGCAAGATAATGTCCGTCGAGATCAATGACCTCATCTTGGCCGTGCACCTGCGTTGGTTCGGCTGCCGGCCGTAGCCTGGGCGAAGGCGGGCGAATCGCGGCGATTTTTCTTTCTTCGGCGACAACTTCAAGCCCGTCGCGAATTCCATCCGGAAAAATTAAACGTGCGTTCGTAAAGATCATTTCGCTATGCAGGCAATCCTGCCTGCACGGTGATGGAGGCTCAATCGAAATAGTCGCTGCAGTCCTGGCAATAGCTCGCACGCAGGATTGTTGGCGTCACTCGACGCGCTTGCCGTGGAGCGGTATAAAGGCCATTCTTTTCGAGCGATGAATTTCGATTATGACGTCGTGATCATCGGCGGCGCGTTTTCCGGCGCGGCGACGGCGCTCATGCTAAAACGCAAACGATCCGAAGCGCGTGTCCTGATCATTGAAAAGACCGCTGCGTTTGATCGCAAGGTGGGCGAATCGACGACCGAGGTGAGCAGTTGCTACATGACGCGGATTTTGGGTCTGACGCATTATCTCGGACATCATCAGTTGCCCAAACAGGGATTGCGCCTGTGGTTTTCGAATCGGCCTGATCAACGCTTTGATGATTGCGTCGAGGTCGGCACACGTTATCAGAGTCGGCTGCCGGGCTTTCAAGTGGACCGCGCCAAGCTCGATTCGCACATGCTCGAGCTCGCGTGCCGAGACGGTTGCGATTTATGGCGTCCTGCAAAGGTCACAAGTTTTGAACTAAATGCCGGCAACGGACAAAGCGTAAACGCTGTTTTCGACGGCGGGGAGCGCACGGCTACTTGCCGCTGGATCATTGATGCTACAGGCCGCGCCGCCATGTTCGCGCGAAAGCTCGGACATTTTCGCCCGAATACAGAGCACCCTATCAACGCGGTTTGGGCGCGGTTCAGTGGCGTCAAAGAATGGGACAGCTACGAATGGCGTGAACGGTTTCCCGATTACGCGAACCATTGTCGCACCGCGCGCGAGTGGGCCACGAACCACCTTTTCGGGCGCGGCTGGTGGGTCTGGATCATTCCGTTGCAGGGCGGCGATGTGAGCGCCGGCATCGTTTACGACAGCCGCATTTTCAAATTTCCAGAGGGACCGACTCTGGGACAACGATTGCACGCGCACATTCTGAACAATCCCATCGGTCGCGAAATCTTCCGCACAGCGAAAGTGATCGAAGGCGACGTGCACGCGCTCTCGATGTTGCCCTATCACAGCGAAAAAGTTTGCGGTGACGGTTGGGCCATGGTGGGCGATGCCGCCGCTTTCATCGACCCGCTTTACAGTCCGGGTCTCGATTTCTGTTCTTACACTTCCTATTACGTCGCGGACTTGCTGGCGTGCAGTTTGAAGGGCGAAAACGTTGCCGAGCGGCTTCGCCATTACAACGAACAACATCCCGCCACTTACCGTTCCTGGTTCAAGAGTTTGTACAAGGACAAATACTATTACATGGGCGACGCCGAACTGATGTCCACGGGGTTGCTGCTCGATGTGAGCAGTTACTACACGAGCCTGGTGCGAGCAGTCTATCGCGACCCGGAACGCGCATTTCTCCACCTCCCTTTCAGCGGGACCGGCGGGAAGTTGGTGCGAAAAATAATGAGTTTTTACGGTCGCCGGCTGACAACTATGGCGAACCGCAGGTGGGCGACTGGCTACTACGGAAAAAGAAATGCCGGCTGGCGGGAATTGTACGACGGATTCGTTCCTGACACACGGCTTCGCAAGCACATTTCACGCGGACTGCGGCGCTGGTGTAAGTGCGAGTTGATCAATCTGGCGTTGATGCTGCGGCGGCCCGCCGTTGCCACAAAGCGAGAATCAACGGTTGATGGTCAGGTTTCCGTCGCAACTGCTTCGACTGGCACTGACTCTTCCGCGCTCTCGTAATCCTGTTCGCCTTCCTGTTGGCCGAGTGGCCAGATGTGAAAGCCACCTGCCTCGTTCGGCAGTTCCCATAAGCCCCAAATCCCTTTGCCTTCGCGAAACCCGCGATAGTAAACGTCGTGGCCGCCGATGTAAGTCTTTGTCCAGTAACATTCACCGTTTGTGCCGTCGAACCGCCCGGTAACAACGAATTGGCCGATGTCGTCGCTCCCGTCGCCTGAAACTGTGTGATCAGCGAAAGTCAGTACGAGATCCATCCGATGTTTGCGCGTGCTGCGGCCGTAATTGTAAAAACCAGTCCACGGCCCGGAAGGGAAATCCATTTCTGACAGTACTTGTCCGAGATATGATGTCGTCAACCTCTAACGCGCGAGCTCATCGCACGTAGGGCTGGGGACGCAATCGCATCACGGGCTGAGCAGCGTTCCGTACCAGCGAAGAACGATTTCGCCAAAAAACATCCAAGTCAGCGCGCCGAATGCCAGATACGGTCCAAAAGGAAGTTTGGCAGACCAAACAGGTTTTCCCGCGACAAGCGTGATCAATCCAATCACTGAACCAAGAAGTGATCCGGCGAACAAGCTAAACAACACCGCGCGCCAGCCAAGGAATGCGCCGATCGCGGCGAGAAATTTCAGGTCGCCGCGGCCCATTGCCTCGCGCGGGATCACCAGTTCGCGCGTGACGCCGGAAATGTGCCTCACATCATCGAGCATCAGCACCTGGCCGTCGGCGTTGACGCGATCGTAGCGAAAACTCAGCGTCACGTTTCCATATTCGCGATCATCAATCCGAACTTCATCGCACTGGAGCAATAGGCGATCTCTTTCGCGGGCAAAATATTCGCTCCAGAGACTTTCTTCGGTGCCCACGACGAAATCAGCGTCGTCGCCGCGTTTTATCCATGTGAACGTCGTCGGCGCATCGAACTCGATTCGTTTTCTGCCAAAAGCGATCTTTCCGGCTTCGAGTACAATCCAAAGGATCACATACCCGAGCGCAGCGGCCAGCACGGCGCGAACACCGGCTGCCACGCGCGAATCTGTCTGCATCAAAGCTGGAACAACAACGCCGCAAGCCACGCCCGCGATTGTTCCGCCGATGGTTACGCGATCCGGAATAATGAAATGTTCAAAATCGATAAACGTTCCGATGATCAGGAACGAAACGAAAATCCAGTACGCAATCGCCACCTGCCACGGGAACCTTTGCCAGATCCCAAGGAAAAGACCTGCGGTAACAAGCTCCACTGCGAAATAGCGGAACGAAATTTTTGCGCCGCAATTTGCGCATCGTCCACCGAGCGCGAGCCAACTGATCAACGGAAGATTATGGTGCCAAGGAATTGGTTGTTTGCACTGCGGACAAAACGAGCGACGCGGCCGATTGATGGAGAGATCGACCGGCCAGCGGTAGATGCAAACGTTCAAAAACGAGCCGACCGCCGCGCCGAGCACGAAGGCGAACGTACTGAAGAGAAGATTCTGAGTCGAATGCTGCACGCGATTAACTGGCGATCCGTTTTGATGCGCGGCGCTCCATCACCCATGCGATCCAGATGCAGCTTTCGTATAACAGACACATCGGCAGCGCCATGGCGATCAAGGTCAGAATGTCAGGCGTTGGCGTGATGATCGTTGCCAGAATGAAGATGAGCACGACAGCGTAGGGGCGGGTACGCGCCATGAATCGGTAGGTGATCAATCCAAATCGAACCAGCGCCAGCACGACGACCGGCAGTTCAAACGCGAGACCAAATCCGATCGTGAACCGCGTCGCGAAGGAGTAATACTGCTGCACTGTCCACGTGGGCGCCCATCCCAGGTGCTCGGTATCGCGAAAGAAAAAGAGAATCGTTTTCGGCAACAACCAAAAGTAGCAAACCAGCACACCTACAAGAAACAGCGCGAAACTGACGCCGATCGCTGGAAACAAAAAGCGTTTCTCCACGGCGGTGAGCGCCGGCAAAACAAATTCCGCGAGAAAATACAGCAGCAGCGGAAACGAGAGAACGATCCCTGCGTAAAACACCAGATGAAATGAAATCACGATCGAATCAGTGATACCCAGCGCCTTCAGTGTTCCGACTTGTGAACCGAGATCACGAAGCGGCGCCTGCATGACGCGCACGAGCGTTGAACGAAACGCGAAACAACCAATCATCGCAATGCCAAGCGTGAGAGCCATCTTCACGATGGTCCAGCGCAGGTCTTCCAAATGCTCCAGAAATGGCTTGGACGTTTCGCTCTCCGGCAGATCGCGAAATTTGAAAATGTCTCGCAGCGACATCAGAACGGAAACTCAGCGCGGCGCGAGCGACAATAGACCGCAAGCCGCGAGCGTGGCGGAAATGCTGAGAGTATTCGCGTCGCGAATTTCATTGTCGGCGATCATTCGATGAATTTCTTTCACAGTAAATTCGCGGCAATCAAGAATCGACTCGCCTTCGTCTTGATCCGGAGGCTCTTCGCACGGCTGAACTGGACGCGCCAGAAAGAAATAGCCGCGCTCGTCCGTGAACCCTGGCGAGGAGAAATAATGGCCTAACGGAATTAACCTACCGTCTTTAGCGAGCTCGTAACCGCTTTCTTCTCTGAGTTCACGCAACGCCACCTCCTTGATATTCTCCGGGTCAGCATTGTGATCGTCGATCTGACCGGATGGCATCTCCCAAATCGCCTGCCTGATCGGGATCCGTTCCTGGCGAATAAGAACGATTTTGCCGTCGCGCGTCATCGGTGCGACCACGACCGCCGGTTTGCGATGCGCAATCGTCCAGGCCCGCACGTCTGGACGGGCGGGTGTTTGCACACGATCCGTCACAACTTCGAGATTCCGATCGGCGAAGTGCCGTTCGCTTGAGATCGTTTTCCAATCACCGCCTTTCATCCAGCAATTGTAGTGGCCGCTCTCTTCAGCAGCAAACGTTGTAGAGGTGTGTGTGACAACATTGCAGGAGATGCGACGCCACGGTTTATGAAAATCATACTATCCTTAGATACCACGGGCGCTGAAACACACATCGATACCGACCCGGCGGCAATCCATGCCTTGGCAGCGGGATCGTACGATTTACGTCGAACGACACAATGGTTAAATCGTAGCATTTCCCGCGGATAGCTTTCCCATTCTGTCCAAGGCGACGGGTTTAATGGCACCCGTTATATTTGAATAGCGCCGCCAATTCCCAGCGCCGCCGCCTCCTGCATGCGCAAATGCGTGAGAGCGATTGCCAGTGCATCCGCCGCGTCGGCGTCGGGCGTTTCGGTTAAACCGAGAAGCGCGCGCACCATGAACGCCACCTGATTCTTTCCCGCCGCGCCGTGCCCGACGGTGGATTGCTTGACTCGTCTCGGCGGATATTCGAAAACAGGCAGTCCGTTTTCGGCGGCCGCCAGAATGGCCGCTCCGCGGGCTGCGCCGAGGATGATCGCGGTCTTGTAGCTTTGCACGTAAATGACGGACTCGAGCGCGCAACAATCCGGTTCGTGCGCGCGGATCAGCTCGACAAGCCGATCGCGGAGGCGGACCAGACAGGATGAGGGACGCATCGCGCTTTTGTTGTGAATCGTTCCGAAATAGAGCGGACGCGGTTTGCCGTTATTTGCATCAACGATTGCAACACCGGTGTTGCGCAAAGAGGCGTCGATCGCGAGCACGCGCATTTACGCAATGTTAAAATCGACTGGCGCGCGTTCAACACAGAATCGACAAATTCTAAAGTAACCGTTTTACTCGCGGGTTATGGCAAAGGCGAGCTTCTGGGGAGCGCAGGCTGCTAGCCTGCAGTCGTCGGCAGCTTGCCGACGACGTCGATTGCGAACCCGACTCTCAAGGCACGCTAAAAAGTTTTCAGCAAGCTGCCGAAAAGGACAGGCTGGCAGCCTGTGCTCCCCAGAGAAAAACGCCGAGTCGGGCGTTCCAATCGCCGCGACTCTGACTGTGATGATGTTCGCGATCCTTGCGGGTGTGCCTTCATGTTTGGCCACGACCAAAGGTCTAAGCCAAATTGTGACGCCGGATTTGCAATCGCAAGGTGACCTCTCGCTAAGTTTCCAAATCCAGGACAAGCGGATTGCGAATCCGTATCAATTGCAAGCCGAGCTTGGGTTGACGGAATGGGGCGAGGTAGCGGTGTTTCGCGGATTCGAACCCGACGAATGGATCCTTGGGACGGAGATCGGTTTGTTAAGGAAAGAGCCTTATCTTCTTTCCATTGGGTTTGTGAATTGGTCGCCTCACCTCGATGAAGATCCGCAACCCTTTATTGAGGCCGGTTATTGGGGAGAACATCATAAAGTGTGTGCCGGCGCCATTCATGCCGGCTACAAAAACGAAGCAATCCTCGGCTACGCTTATGACTTCAACGAAACGTGGCGGGTACAAGTCGATTGGCAAAGCGGCTCCGAGAACTCGTCGACGATCGGATTCACCTGCAATGTTACACGTAATTTTCAGTTCAATCCCGCGCTTTACGTCAGCAACGCTTCGAAGCACGATCTGTTTGGCTACGTTGTGTTCACCTACACATTTCATTTGTGGGGTGGCAAGAAATGACAAACAATGGTTACGGAAGGTGTGCTGTTTTGTGATTAGAACATTTGCAAAAGCTGCGGAGCATCGATTCCACTATCGAGGTGCACCAGCGACACTGTCGACGCGACGCGACGCGGCAGCGGTGGAAAAGTACGTTGGCGGTAATCCCAGAGTCGCCAGAGCAGAGGCCCAAAGGATGCGGGGCGTTCACTACGATTTCAGCCGTATCGCAGTGCATTCACAGCGTCCTGCGAGCGATGGGCGCGGTCAGAATATAATTCAGGCGTCCGATCAGAAAATGTCGGTGACGGATTTTGCAGAGTCGTTTAACGGCATACATATTAAAGCAGCGCCGTCTAACGTGGAGTTTCCTGATCCATGGGTTGCTCCTAACGGTTTCCGCTGGCTGCAGACGATCATCACTAACACTCCACTGGCGGGCAAGCCTGCCGAAGCCGTCGACCCCGGAACTTACGCTGAACCTTTTTACTACGATCAGCCCCCGAGTCAGAAGGAGCCTGGGGAGTTCGAAGATTATCCGAATCGAGGTGTGCCGAGCGCCGGACAAACAGTCGCGTGGGATGCGACGCTTACGCTAGTGGGACTCGACCGGAACAAACGATATCTCACGCCGTATGACGTCCGTAGCTACGGGTTCAGAGCTACGCTCATGAGCGGGACAAGCGGCGTCTCTGACGTAAAACTCGTAGCTCCCAAACAGGACTGGAGCGCGCTCGGGAAGCAGCGGACAATTGTTAAGGCCAGATATCCCGCGTGGGAACTGTCCTTACTGAAGGGTCGGTAGCGGCGCGCCGAGCACACTACCGGCGCAACATGATGCTGTGGCGGAAAGCTCAAAATTTTCGCGAAGCCGCATCAGCGCCGGTCTGCTGATGTTCCGGCGCAAGAACAGCGAACTGGAATTTCTTCTGGCGCATCCCGGCGGCCCGTTCTTCGCTCGCAAGGACGACGGCGTGTGGACAATTCCAAAAGGCGAAGCAACTCCGGGAGAAGATTTACTGACGCGCGCTCAGATTGAATTTGAAGAGGAAGTAGGATTCCGTCCTGAAAACGTTCAGCGCTGGATTGAGCTCGGCTGGATCAAGCAAAAAGGCGGCAAAATTGTGCATGCCTGGGCATTTGAAGGAGATTTGCCTGAACCGTTCGAGTGCAAATCAAATCTGTTCGAACTGGAATGGCCGCCGCGCTCGGGCAAATACCAACAATTTCCAGAAGTCGATCAGGCGTGCTTTTTCTCCGACAAAGTTGCCAGACGCAAATTAAAGACTACACAGGTGCCTTTTCTCGATCGTTTGCGGGCTGCTCTTAGCGATCGAAGCACGGATCCAACTCAGGCGTGAGCAACGATTTCATGAAAGATCGCTCGCTCAATTCAGACGGCGAACTTGTCATGCGATCTTCGACACAACGCTTGTTCAGCCGTTGGCACCTTGACAACATCAAGGTTGTCAGGCGCGTAATCGTTTCTTCATCGGCGCGACTGTCCTGCTGATCGGGATTGCCCTGCTGCTTGTGCCTGGCCCGGCGTTCGTTCTTCCGATCGGACTCGCGATTCTCGCCACGGTTACGCGTGGGCGCGTCTGTGGCTCAGAAAAGTTCGTCGAATTGCGAGCGACGTTGTGTCGGGTCGCAGAAGGACGGAAATTCACGACCTCGTCTCATCGAGCTATCGCAGCGAGCACGAGAAAAACGCAGCCAACTGCGCCGAAGACCAGGCTCACGGCCCAGAATGAGCGCTTCTTTGTGAGCGCGGAAATCGCAGCAATGGCAATCGCGATTTGGAACATGGTCACGCCGCGCGCAAACACTACGTGCTTGTGAAAATATGATTTCGCCGCGGCTTGCTTGTGCTCGGCTTCCGATTTTATCTCTTCCTGCTCTTTTTCGTAGCGAGCACGCTTCGATTGGTCCGCCCCATCAGGCCCGCCGGTGAACGCCGTTTTCGCATCGAGCACGGCCGCCTTGATGCTTTTCGCCTGATAATAGCTCCACTGGTCGGAAGCTTCGATTTGATTGATCATCGCTTCGTTCGCGTGTTCCCCCGAGAGCAGACTGGCGATCGCAGCGAGAACTGCCAGGATCGCAGTGCTCAGGGCCACCCACGAAATCCAAGCCTCGCCGCTGTGTTTCGCCGTTTCGTGTGCTTCTTCGTGCAGATGCTCGAGAGGGACTTCCGCTTCTTCCATGCGACAAGGTGTTAGCTTGTCATCGGGTATTCAAGCTGATTGAAGACGGAATCGACAAGCAGAATGGAAGCAGGTTAATTCGGCAGCGGGATCTCCGATGAGCATCGTGCCAGTCATTTGTCAGATTTGTAAAAAGTCGAAGTCGCCGCATAACGGAATGATTGCCGAATTGATTCGGCCGTCGCTTCTCGAGTTCATCAAAAAGCAAGTGCCCGACCTCGATAGCAAGGCGTTCATCTGCTTCGAAGATTTGGGCAATTTCCGAAGGGATTACGTCAAGGAGGTTTTGGAAGACGAGATCGGCGAGCTTTCCGCGCTCGACAATGAGGTCATTCAAAGCTTGGAGCAGCACGAGATTCTCTCAGCCGACGTCAGCAAGCAGTTCGACAAGAAGCTTACTTTTGGCGAGCGACTTTCCGACCGCATCGCCGAGTTCGGCGGCAGCTGGAAATTTATCATGATATTTGGTGGTGTGCTTATCGGCTGGATTATGCTGAACGCTGTTTTTCTTCTAAATCGCGGCTTTGATCCGTATCCGTTCATTCTTCTCAACCTGATTCTCTCGTGCCTCGCTGCGATTCAGGCGCCAATCATTATGATGAGTCAAAATCGAGCGGAGGCGCGGGACCGCTTGCGAGCGGAGAACGATTACAAAGTGAACTTAAAGGCGGAGCTCGAGATCCGGCATTTACACGAGAAACTCGATTTTCTGTTGCAGCGGCAATACAATCGTTTATTCGAGATTCAGCAGATCCAGATCGAATTATTGGAAGAAATCGGTCGCAAGAAACGCTAGCCGGTGCGTTTGTTCGCGCGGCGACTGGGGAAGGTCGTGAAGCTGGCGCGGGAAGTTGAGAGGCGGCGCGTGAATGTGCGCATCGCGTGCGGTCTTGGGTCGGTAATCCCCGAGCGGATGCCGGGGCAATGGCCCCGGCTATAAGACTTCCACCCTCGAGTCGGCAGCGCTCACGCAGGAGGATTTACGGGCGGCGGAGCGCTACACAGAGCGGACCGGAATAAGACCATGAGTTCCCAAAGCTCGTCAAGCCGCCGCACTCTGGAGCGGCCTCACCGCCAAAACAATTCGTGTCTATTCGTGGTTAGCTTTTCTTCAGGTCCGCCAAATCCTTTAGCACTTGTTCGCTGTGCTCGGCGGGTTTCACGCCGGTGTACACCTTGGCGATGTCGCCGTCGGGATTAATGATGAACGTGTTACGCGCGGCGAGCTTTTGGCCTTTGTAGTCCATCACCGAACCGTACTCGGTGGAGACTTTCGCGTCGGGATCGGCGAGCAATTTGAAGTTCAGCCCTTCTTTCGCGCAAAAATCCTTATGCGATTGGGCTGTATCCACGCTCACTCCGAGAATCACTGCTCCAACGTCACCATATTTCGCAAGGTCACGCTGAAAATTGCGCGCCTCCATGGTGCAACCGCTGGTGAAATCTTTCGGATAAAAATAAAGGACCACCCATTTGCCGTGGTAATCTTTCAAGCTCACCTGCGAACCGTCGCCAGTAGTGAGACTGAAATCAGGCGCCGGCTTTCCGACTTCCGGTGGTGTTTGAGGTTCGGTTGCTGCCATGCATGTGAACGTCGCAAGGCCCATGATCGCTGACAAGATCGTGTTTCTCATATTCATGCCTCAGTTTTCAAGCGCAGAGGCAGCGAGTCAAGGAACTCCGAGGTCGCGTACCCTCCCCAGAGGATTCAGCTTGCGTTAAGCGACAGCTTTTGAATCAATTAACACCTAATGCCGAGGCCGGACGTTGCCGAACATCTTCCGATTAAACCGGTGCGGCTAATTCTTGGTGTGATCGGCTGCCTCGGGATGGCAGTCACACTGTTCACCTTGCTCTTCGGGTTCACGACCATTCCGGCAAACTCACTTGGCGTGAAGACGCGCTTCGGCGCTTATCACGATAACGTTAATCCCGGTCTGGCCTACGCGATTCCGTTTGTAGATGAAATTCACATCGTGCCCACGCAACGTTTGCTGAAACTCGAGTTTGGCTTTTCCACGCCGGGCGCGACGAACATGTACCAGGGCGACATTGAGCCGCAAGAAACAGAGACGATGATCACGGGCGATCTGAACACCGCCCTTGTCCCGTGGGTGGTGCAATACCGGATTACCGATCCGAGAATGTATTTGTTCGGCGCGCGCGAGCCGGAGAAGACCTTGCGCGATCTTTCCGAAAGCGTGATGCGCGAAGTCATCGGCGACCGCACCGTGGACGAAGTGCTGACGATCGGGCGTCACGACATCGAGACGTCAACATTGAAACGTCTCGCCGAGCTCTGTTCGCAGTACGATTTGGGAATTCAGATTCAACAGGTTCAACTCACAAGCGTTCGTCCGCCGCCGGCGGTGCAGGGAGCATTCAACGACGTAAATCAGGCGCAACAGGAAAAGCAAACCGCGATAAACCAGGCGTGGGCGGTGTATAACGATGCTGTTCCGAACGCGCGCGGCCAGGCAAAAGAGCGTGAGAAACAGGCCGAAGCATACGCGTTTCGCAGGGTGAACGAGGCCAAAGGCGAAGCGCAAAAGTTCTCGTTGTTGCTGGCTGAATATCGCAAGGCACCGGAGGTGACGCGGCGACGTCTGTATCTCGAGGCGATGCAAGCCATTCTGCCGAGTTTGCAAAGGAAAATCATCGTCGACGACAGCTTGAAGAACATTCTCCAGACGTTGCCGCTTCAGGTGCCCGGCGAATCGAGGGGCTCGCCATGAACGTAATCGATGTGACTCCGCGACCCGCCGCTGTGTCTGCCGCGGTGCGTTTTTTGCAAAGCCCTTTCATGTCGATCCTGGGCATTCTTTTCATCCTAACCGCGTTGAAATGGGGAACGCTGCTCTTCGTGGTCCAGCAATATGAGACGGTGATCATCACGCGTTTTGGCAAAATCGTTCGCACCATCACGACGCCCGGGTTGAAGGTGAAGCTGCCGGTCATCGATAGGGTGCAGCGCTTCGACAAACGCATCCTCGCCTGGGACGGGCCGCCGACCGAATGCCCCACCAAAGACAAGCTCTACATCATCGTCGATTCTTTCGCCCGATGGCGGATCAGCGATCCGACGCTCTACTACAATCGGCTCAATGACGAGCGGAGCGCGCTGTCGCGTCTCGACGACATCCTCGGGAGCGAAACGCGTAGCGCCGTCGCCACGCATGATCTGGTCGAAATCATTCGCGTAACAAAGGGGCGAAAACCGGTGCGCGACGAGGAGCTGGAGAAAACTGGGACCGTGTTGCCGACTACAATTCCCGAAATCGAGTTTGGGCGAGGCGAAATCGAGAAACAGATCACCGAGCGCACGCGACAAAAGATCGCCGACTTCGGAATCGAACTGCTCGATGAGCGTTTCAAACGCAGCAAATACAATCCGGCGGTGGCGGAGAAAATCATCGAGCGCATGTCCAGTGAGCGACATCAAATCGCTGCACGTTTTCGTTCCGAGGGACGCGGCGAAGCGGCAAACATCAACGGGCAAAAGGAAAGCGACGTCGCCTCAATCAGTTCTAATGCCACGAAGAATGCGCTTGAAATCGAAGGCAAAGCTGACGCCGAAGCCGCAGCGATTTACGCCGCGGCGTTCGGCGCGCCTGATGCGCGGGAACTCTATTCGTTTTTGCGCAGCCTCGATGTCATGCGCGCCGCGTTTGAAAAGGACACGACTGCGGTCATCTCGACCAACAGCGATCTCGGCCGAATGCTGAAATCAATGGCCGAAGCGGTGGCTCCGGCGAACACGCCGCGTTGATCGGCGTCTAGTCCGTAGTTGCCGGAGCTCGAGCAGGCACAATGCTCCGCTCCCCCTTGCTCGTGCGTAAATCATCGGCAGATTGGAATCCCAATTTTTCAATGAAAACAACGCTTGCTCATCAACTGGCTGATTACGCGTCCGCGCTGCGGTTTGAGGATCTTTCCAAGGAAGTCGTGCACGAGGTGAAACGGCGCATTATCGATTCGCTCGGCTGCGCTCTCGGCGCGTGGAAGGAAGAACCGTGTGTGATCGCCCGGCGAGTGGCTGCAGATTTCTCGGCGAAACACGGATCGACAATCTTTGGCACCGAGCACAAAGGGCCGCCGGACTGGGCGGCATTCGCCAACGGCTGCGCCATCCGCTATTTCGATTTCAACGACACCTATCTCTCGAAAGAACCTGCGCACCCCAGCGATAACATTTCGGCTGCGCTGGCCGTTGCGGAAAGCGTCGGCGCCGGCGGACGCGAATTGATCACAGCAATCGCTCTTGCTTATGAAGTGCAATGCCGGCTTTGCGACGCGGCGAGCATTCGAGCGCGCGGATGGGACCACGTGACCTACGGGACGTTCTCAACCGCGCTGGCGTCTGCGCATTTGATGAAACTTGATCCGGTAAAAACACGACATGCCGTGAATATCGCAGGCGTGGCTGGCGCTGCCATGCGCCAGGCCCGCGCTGGCGAACTCTCGCACTGGAAAGGCGTAGCTTTCGCGAACGCAGCACGCCACGGCGTTTTCTCCGCGCTGCTTGCCCGCGAAGGCATAAGCGGGCCAGCGCCGATTTTCGAAGGCGAAATGGGATTCGAGAAACAGCTCGGCGTGTCACTAGGCAACGTGGGCGAGAAATTTCGCGGCGCGCCCACAATGATTTTGAAAACAAGCATCAAGTATTGGCCGGCTGAATATCACAGCCAGAGCGCGATCGAAGCAGCGCTGTTTTTGCGGAGCCAGATTGACGACCTTTCGAAAATCAAAGGGGTGGTTATCGAGAGTCACGACGCGTCAGTGGATATCATCGGTAGCGAGCCGGAGAAATGGAAACCGAAAACGCGCGAGACGGCGGACCATAGTTTGCCCTACATCACAGCCATTGCGCTGATTGACGGCGAAATCACCGATCGCCAATTCGACCCGGCACGGTTCAAAGATCAAGAGGTCTGGAAGTTTTTGGAAAATGTGGCAGTGGAACGGAACGCGGAGTTGAGTGCGATGTATCCGGAGGCGGTCGGCAACATTGTGCACGTTGATCTCGCCGATGGCCGGCGATTAACCAGGCGCGTCGATTATCCGCTGGGCCACGCGAAGAATCGGCTCAAAGATTCAGCAGTCGAAGGAAAATTCCTCGCGCTCGTCGAACCGATCATTGGTCATCAACGAGCGACGAAGATCCTCGAGCTTGTTTGGAAGCTGGATGAAGGTAAGAACGTGGATGGACTGATGCAGGCCCTTCAAATGCCCCAGAAATCATTGAGATGTCTCGACTTGGCTCGACATGACAAAGAAAAGTAAATCGGCGCGACTACGTGAGCTGATAGCAAAAGGCGCAGTAATGCTGCCGGGAGTGCCAAACGCGGCGATGGCCCGACAGGTGGAACGCGTCGGGTTCAACGCAGTGTATGTCAGCGGCGCGGGAATGGCGAACGCGACAGCAGGCGTTCCCGATATCGGTCTCTTGACGCTGACGGAAGTGGCACAGTTGGCCGGGTACATTGCGAGGGCTGTGAAGATTCCTGCGATCGTTGACGCGGATACCGGCTTTGGAGGATCCGAAAATGTCGCGCGCACGATCGGTGAACTCGAAGCCGCTGGTCTTGCTGGTTGCCACATCGAGGACCAGGAATTTCCCAAGCGTTGCGGGCATCTTGTCGGGAAATCGGTTATCGACGTTGAAGAGATGAGCGAAAAAATAAAAGCGGCGGTAGCCGCGCGACGCGATCCCGATTTTATGATCATCGCGCGGACGGATGCGCGCGCGGTGGAAGATTTCGATCGAACTCTTGATCGGGCGCGGTGCTATATCGAAGCGGGTGCGGACGCAATCTTCCCTGAAGCCTTGCAAAGCGAACAAGAGTTCCGCGATTTTGCCGACGAGATTGATGTGCCGCTGCTGGCGAATATGACGGAGTTTGGCAAAGGTCCGCTGCTTTCATTCCAGGATTTGGTTGGATTCGGTTATCGCATGGTAATTTTCCCGCAAAGCGCGTTTCGCGTGTCGATGAAAGCCAGCGAACACTTTCTGCGTGCCCTCAAAGAGGGCGGCACGCAAAAGGAATGGATTGATGAGATGCAGACGCGGCAGGAGCTTTACGACCTGCTCGATTACGATCCGACTGCAGAGAAATGGCTGGGCTTGGGCGACTGACAATTTGTCGGCGCGCGTATCGTAGTTACAATCAGCGAACAAGATGGGTACTCAAACAAAACCACAATACAGCCCGGGCCTGGCCGGGGTAATCGCCGGTGAGACGGCGATATGCTGGGTCGATCCCGCTGCCGGCTTGATGTATCGCGGCTACGACATTCATGGGATGGCTGAGAAGGCCACTTTCGAGGAGGTCGCTTATTTGTTACTCAGTGGCGAGTTGCCAAACGCAAAGCAGCTGAAGGAATTCACACAGCAAATCGCCAGCGAACGCCAGTTGCCCGGACCGGTAACGGAAATGCTGCGGCTTCTGCCAAGCGATACGCATCCAATGGACATGCTGCGCACCGGCGTCTCGATGTTAAGCGCATTCGACAAGGACCTGAGCGACAACTCGCACGACGCGAACATTCGCAAGTCGATCCGTCTGATTGCACGCGCCTCCACTTTAATTACCGACGGTTGGCGCATCTCGCAGGGCGAACAACCGCTGCCAGAAAAGGCAGAGCTGAGCCAGGCCGCGAATTTCTTCTACAAGTTCAACGGCAAAGTTCCCGAACAATGGCAAACCAGGATGCTCGACACAATTTTCAATCTTTACGCCGACCACGAATTCAATGCGTCCACATTTGCCGCGCGCGTGACGGCTTCTACTCTGGCGGGAATTTATGCAGCGGTCACCTCGGCAGTAGCGACTCTGAAAGGCCCGCTGCACGGCGGCGCGAATGAGGAATCAATGAAGATGCTTGAGGAAATCGGCACCCCGGATCGCGCAGAGGCATGGTTAATGAAAAAGCTGGGGACGAAAGACAAGATCATGGGATTCGGTCATCGCGTTTACAAAAAAGGCGATTCCCGCGTGCCGGCGATGCGGGAGATCGCGCGCGACCTCGGGCAACGCACGGGGAAAGAGAATTGGGTGCCGATTTGCGAGAAGCTCGAACAAGTGATGGACCGGGAGAAACAACTGTGCGCCAACGTTGATCTTTATGCCGCGCCAGTCTTTTGGCTCTTGGGATTTCCTCCGGAGCTGAATACACCGCTGTTCGCTGCATCACGTGTCGCTGGCTGGTGCGCACACGTGACCGAGCAGCACGATCACAATCGGCTGATTCGCCCGCGCTCTCTTTATGTCGGACCCGAATTGCGCCCATATCCGGGTTCGCCTGCACGGGACGTATGAGATCAAGATGGTAGGGCGCGACCGCCGGGCGCGCCGAGCCCGCGATCGACGATGAGTGACAAATCGCTCCAGGAACAATATGCGCCCAGAAATGTTTGCTTCGGTTGCGGCCCGGCAAACCCAGATGGTTTGCACATTCGCAGTTTCCCGAAGAACTCCGATGAATCGCGAGCAGGCGGCGAAGTCGTTGCTGAATGGAAACCGGAGAAAAAATATGAAGCTTTTAATGGAATCCTGAACGGCGGGATCATCGGGACGCTACTGGATTGTCATTGCAACTGGACGGCAGCGTATCATCTGATGAAACGCGCAGGCAATGATCGTCCGCCGTGCACAGTCACTGCGGAGTACGCAATCAAATTGCTGCGGCCAACGCCGACGAAGGATTCAGTGTTTCTCTCTGCCAAGATTATCGAGATCACCGATGATCGCGCGATTGTCGAAGGCAAATTGAGCGCTGGCGGAAATGTCTGCGCTACGTGTCGCGGAGTTTTTGTTGCGGTGAAGGAAGGCCATCCCGCGTATCATCGATGGTAGCAGCTTTGCTTTTATTGCTTGCCGCGAGTCCGCCGGCACCCATAAGCGATTTCGCAAATCGAATTGCGGCGATCGAAACGAGAATGGCCGGCCGAATGGGCGTGGCTGCGCTCGACACTGGTGGCGGTAAACGTCTCGATTACCGATCCGAAGAACGTTTCCCGATTTGCAGCACGTTTAAATTCCTCGCTGCCGCCGCCGTCTTGAAGCGCATCGATAAGGGACAAGAGACACTGGACCGGTTCGTCGCGTATGGCGCAAAGGACATTCTGGAATACGCGCCGGTCACGAAGGCGCATCTCAAAGATGGCGGCATGACACTTGGCGCTTTATGCGCAGCTGCAATCGAACAAAGCGATAACACGGCCGGCAATCTTTTGTTGGATGCGATTGGCGGACCCGCCGGGCTGACAGATTTCGCGCGCAGCCTCGACGACCACATGACGAGGCTGGACCGCAAAGAACCGCAACTAAACACGTCCGTTCCCGGCGACGAGCGCGACACGACAACACCTGCTGCGATATGCTCAGACATGCAGCGGTTACTACTGGGTGACGTATTGTCCGAATCTTCACGCCATCAGCTGGAAGACTGGTTGCAGCATAACGAGACGGGAGCACTCATGATTCGGGCCGCCGTTCCAAAAACGTGGAGCGTTGGGGACAAAACGGGACGCGGCGCAAATGGAGCGACCAATGACATCGCTATTATTCGCCCACCTGGCCGTGCGCCGATCCTAATTGCTATTTATTTTATCGGGTCAACGGCGCCGGCAGATGATCGCGCCGCAGCTATTGCTGAAGCAACGCGCGCCGTTCTGGAGTCTTTGTCCCGGTGAAAGCGAATGATTTGGCTTCTGGACGTGTAACTGTAGCGGCGCTCTATGAGTGCCGATCCCGATCTAGCCTGATGTGCCTCGGCGGTCACAGACCGCCGCTACAGAAGAGAGCAGAATTCGCTGCCTGAATTTCGCCGATGCGCGACTCGGGGTGTTGGATTTAGCTGCCGTTCATGAAAAATTCGGCATTTCGCATCGTTCCTCTTCCTACCGAGATTGCAGACGCAGCGCGGCGTGGAGTAAATGCGGGCGCGGCAGATCACGCAATTGTTACGGCAGATTCGCCGAGAAGTTGTCCATGCCGTTACTGCCTGCGGTGGGCACAACCTGGCGAGCGCGTCATTCTGTTTCCGTACGCTGCCATTCCGTCTGGTCATCCATATTCTGAGAGCCGACCGATTTTTGTTCACGCCAATGAGTGCCAGCGCTACAGCGCGACAGACGAATATCCGGCGGCCTTTCACAATGGCCGCGTGTTTCGCGCGTACGATTCAAAGTACAACATCATCGACGCGCAAGTTGTGAATGGCAGCGAACCGGAAGCTGTGATTGAAAGGTTGTTTCAAAACCCCGACACCGCGTTTCTGGATGCGCGTAGCGTTACCCATGGCTGCTTCACGTTCCGGGTTCAACGCGCATGAGGAAAATCTGTCTCGTTGCAGGGTCGTGTAGAGGCAGCCCTGTCGGCTGCGACGATTCGAATTCCGCAGGCGGCACGCCTGCCGCTACAGTGAGCGAGGCGGCTACAAAATTCACTGCTCGAATTTCGTCGATGCATTAAGCATTGTGAGCGCTTAGCTTTTCCGCATGAAAACGCTCGAGCTTCTCCCGCCGGCCGAGACGATGTATCGCGCACTCGTGAATCGCGATCCGAGCTTCGAAGGAATTTTTTACATCGGCGTGCGCACGACTGGAATTTTCTGCCGACCCACGTGCTCGGCAAAAAAACCGGCACGGGGAAACGTCGATTTTTTTGCGACATCAAGCGCCGCTTTGGAAAGCGGTTATCGGCCTTGTTTGCGCTGCCACCCGCTCGATCCAAACGCGCCTCCGCCAAAACTGATCGAGCGTTTGCGCGCGGAAGTCGAGCGCGCGCCGGGTGGACGCCTGACGGACAAGGAACTGGCGGCGCTCTCGATCGATCCATCCACCGCGCGGCGACAATTTAAGCGCCATTACGGAATGACGTTTCAGGCGTATCATCGCGCGCGCCGGATGGGCCTTGCTTTGAGCCAGGTGCGGCAAGGCGGTCGCGTTGATCACGCGCGAAACGGGAGCGGCTTTGAATCTGAGAGCGGCTTTCGCGAAGCGTTCACAAAGGTTTTTGGCGAATCACCCACTAACGCGAAAAGGCGCGCACCGCTGTTCGCGGAGCGAATTGATACGCCGCTCGGGGCGATGATCGCCGTGGCTGACGATGAAGGCTTGCGCCTGCTTGAGTTCATCGATCGGCGCGCAACCGAACGGGAGTTATCGATTTTGCGGAATCGATTGCGAACAAATGTAGTGCCGGGTGAGCATCGTCATCTCAGTCCGGTGCGCCAACAGCTCGCTGATTATTTTTCTGGCAACAAGCTAGAGTTTGATATCCCGCTTGCGCCCGTCGGTTCGGACTTTCAATTGCGTGCCTGGAAAATTCTACAGTCAATCCCGGTCGGTGAAACGCGTTCGTATTCCTGGATGGCAAAACGCCTCGGCGACGAAAATGCGCGTCGCGCCGTTGGCCGCGCGAATGGCACGAACATGATCTGCATCATCATCCCGTGCCACCGCGTCATTCGCGCCGATGGCACGCTGTGCGGCTATGGCGGCGGTTTGTGGCGCAAGAAGTGGCTCCTCGATCACGAACGGCGGTTCAGTCGGCGAATTTGAGAATTGTGAATCGAGAATCGTGAATCGAAGCCGATACCTCCGCCGTTGTAAAGATTTAACGATTTAACGATTCACGGCGCGAAGCAACGCGCCCGGGGTGACTCGAACACCCGACCCACGGATTAGAAATCCGTTGCTCTATCCGGCTGAGCTACGGGCGCAGAATGAGCACATATACCGCGTTTCACGACGAATGAAAACCACTGAAGGCGACACATCGCGTTCGTTTTGAAACCGCCAGCATGATTGACGCTGCGGCCGCAAACAAATGTCTCCGACGGATGCGATGTTACAGGTTCGGCCTAACGAAGGTTACAAAGTCGATCCCTGAGCCCGTTACCATCCTTCGTTCTGTGCTCGTTGCTCGATCTGCTCCAGACTGGGATCAGTGTTGCTGATCCAATTTCGCGCCTGATTGATGTCCGCTGGGTTCACCGGAATCGCGCGTGGAATTTCTTCGCCTCGCGCTACGAGCTCGCCTTCATATTTCACCGGCTTCGCACGTTTGATTGGAAACTTCCAATGATGCCCGAACTTGAAGAGAGCGTAATACATGGTCTTGGCTTCGGTTGTGCTAACCCCGCTGCAACGCATGGCGTAGTAGAACATACGGTCGCAATCCTGCCACGGGCGGTTGTGCTCGCCGTACGCAACATCGTGCAGCACTGAAGCATTCCGATATTTGCCTTCGAACGGCCCGCCCATGATCGACCAGAGGTAGCGCGGAATTGATGCGCCATCGACGACTGATCCGATCGGCGCGACCCAGAGTTCCCCGTGCGGATCAGTGTAACGCAATTCAGTTAACAGCGTCATCGTTCGCCCATCCGGATTCCATTTCGTCACGGGTTCACCATTGTAGTGCCCCCATTTGGTTGCCCCTGCGATAGTTTGGTCGATACCAGACGGGATAGCCGCTCTATTGCTCGAGGCGCATCCAACCAAAGCGGCTGCGAACAAAAGAATGAACGCAAACCCGTGAATTCTCTTGCCGGTTCCCATAAGCTGGGAACGTTCATCGCTCAAGATTCAAGATCAACCCTCAGATCGTGCGATGAAATCATTACCAACAATCGCGGTTGATGGCGCTAAACTGGTTTATCGCCGAATCGGGAAGGGCCGACCTCTTCTCGTCTTGAATGGCTTCGGTGCGACAAGTGCAGACTGGGATCCGTCTTTCATTGATCGACTCGCGTCCTGCAACGAACTGATCCTGCTCAACAACCGCGGGATCGGCGGTTCGACAGATGAAGGACAGCCATTCGACATCGCGAAGCTCGCTGCTGATGCCGCGCATGTAATCGAGACTCTCGGTATCGAGCGCGTGAGTGTGATGGGATGGTCGATGGGCGGATTCGTCGCGCAGGCACTCGCATTGAAGTGCCCGGATCGCATTAACAACCTCGTGCTGCTGTCGACGGACCCCGGAGGAATCGAGGCGGATCTCGCGGCACCTGACATATGGTCCGAACTCATTGACACGTCCGGCACGCCTAACGAGCAGGCGCGGCGTTTGCTGTTCCTGCTCTTTCCAAAGGACGTGGCCGAATCTTTCTATCGCCAATTCGGCGACATGGTGGCAATGGCGCGCGCGCAATTATCGGTTGAGCTCCTGAACCGTCAGGCAGCGGCGATGGACGCATGGCATCGCAACGGCGTCGCGACTCAGCTACGAGAGATACGCGTGCCGGTGCTAATTGCTACCGGCACGGAGGACATCGTGATTCCTGCTTCAAATTCCTTGAAACTCGTGAACGCAATTCCTGGCGCCTGGCTTGCTCAGTTTCCTCACGGCGGCCATGCCTTCATGGCGCAATATCCACGAGCGCTCGCCAATCTAATCAACAGTTTTCTCGCGGTTGATGGATCCGCGTTGTGGCCCGTCTGACAAACGTTTGTAGACGCAGGTCTGAAGCGGGTCCCGTGGCTACACCGAAGCGCCTGAGCAGACGCTTAGCGTGTCCATGCTCTCCAGCGTTTACGGATCGGCTTCGTGTACCGTTCCACGTCCATTTTTTTTAGTCGTTTAACGCCGTCTCGCATAACATCGGTCGATTTTTCCCGGGCCGATTTAAACAGCGGCCAGAGAAATGGCAGTGCAAAAACGCTCCAGTTGAATTTCCCCCACGGCGACTCCACCTCGATTTCCCGTTTGCGCTCTCCAGGAGCGGCGTAGCGGATCGCCAAGCCAATGGCAATTCCGAGGCCGAGTGCGCCGAGAATCGTCGGCACTGGATTTTCGCGCAGAAAATCTTCCGTGCGGTCCAATGCCCGGCTCGCTTTCTCCTTCGTTTGGTCCCACGTCTGGCTCATTTCCGTGGAAGCTTTATTTGTTGCTCGACGAAACTGCTCACGCCCAGTTGAGCCAATGTCTTCTTCGCGTGGCTGAATTTGCTGCGCTGGAAGCGGTTCGTCCCTCGTAAGATCGTTTTCGTTCGGATTCATACAAAAAAGAATCGAAAATGAGGCGCCACGTGCGTTTCTCTGCTAAAAGGTAGCTGGCACAAATAATGACGAATGACGAATGTCCAATGACGAAGGAATGACAAAATCCAAATGCGGACACCGCCGAGAACCGATAAGTTTCGTCATTTGATCATTCGTGCTTGATTCGTCATTCGTCATTCGTGCTTCGTCATTTTTCTGTACGCGTCGTAAACATCGTCGCTCCAGAGAACGAATATCACCTTGTGGATGTTTTCCGCGCTCGCGAGAAATTCGCGCGTCGTTGTCAGCGCGATGTGTGCGGCTTCTTGAATCGGATAGCCGTACGCGCCGCAACTGATTGCTGGAAACGCTACCGTTTTGATTTCGTTCTCCAGTGCGAGCTGCAATGAATTCCGATAGCAATTTGCCAGGATCCGCGCTTCATCATGTTTACCGCCGCGCCAGATCGGTCCGACCGTGTGAATGACAAACCGCGCGGACAAACGATACCCGCTTGTTATTTTCGCTTCGCCGGGTTCACAACCGCCGAGCGTCCGGCACTCTGCGAGCAATTCGGGGCCTGCGGCGCGGTGAATCGCACCATCGACTCCGCCCCCACCGAGAAGCGTTGTGTTCGCCGCGTTTACGATCGCATCGACATCGAAGGTAGTTATATCGCCGCGCACGATATTAATTTGGCTCATACTCCCGGTGCTCATGGAGCCAGCCGATCAATGTGCCACGACCCATCCGCCTGCTGCGTGTAACGAAACCGATCGTGCAATCGATTCGGTCGTCCCTGCCAAAATTCCATCATCTCCGGTTTCAACCGGTAACCGCCCCAGTGTGGCGGCAACGGAATCCGTTTCCTACGAAACCGCTCGGTCATTTCTGCCATGCGCGCATCTAGCACACGGCGCGCGTCGATGATTTCGCTTTGGCGCGAAGCCCAGGCGCCCAACTGGCTTCCGACGGGACGCGAATGAAAATAAGCTTGCGACTCTTCACGCGAGGTCTTCTCCACTTTTCCGCTGATACGAATTTGCCGGTCGAGTTCGATCCAGTAAAACCCAAGCGCGGCATACGGATTGGCCTTGAGCTGTTTCCCCTTTGAGCTCTCGTAATTCGTAAAGAACACGAACCCATCTTGATCGAAGCTTTTCAGCAGAACAATTCGCACGGAGGGTCTCGCGTCGTGGTCCGCAGTGGCGAGACTCATCGCATTGACGTCACGGATATCGGCCTCAATCGCGGCGGTAAACCAGTTCGCAAATTGCCTGATCGGATTAGGATCGAGGTCGCTTCGGCGGAGACCTTTCCCGACATGATCGTAACGTGAAGCCGCGGGATCTCCTGGAACTTCCATCACCATAAAAAACTCGGCGCTAGATCGCGCCGCAAGGAAATTATCAAGACCGTCCTGTGGAAACGAGCATGAGCAAGAGCAAGGAAAGAGAGGAATTGGAAACTCCTCCGCTTCCATTTAGTCTCTGCGCCATGACTTCGGTCTGGGAGCTCGCGAATCCGCAACTGCGCGGTCTCGCAGTTTACGAACCGGGTAAACCAATCGAGGAAACGGCGCGCGCATTAGGCGTCGGTCCGGGTGAAATCGTCAAGCTGGCTTCAAACGAAAATCCGATCGGCGCTTCTCCAAAGGCAGTTCAGGCAATGCGCGCGGCGCTGGAAAACGCGCATCTGTATCCCGACGGCAGGGGATTCTACCTGTGCAACGCGATCGCAGCGAAACTTGGCGTGAAGCCGGAGAACGTTATCCTCGGCAATGGGTCGAATGAAGTGATCGAATTTCTCGGTCACGCGTTTCTGAATCCGGGCGATGACGTGATCACGTGTGAGTACGCTTTTATCGTTTACAAATTGTTGGCGGCCGCGTTTAACGTGCGCACGATTGAAACAAACAGCCCGGATTATGAGCAAAATCTGGAGGCAACGCTGGAGGCGATCACTCCTAAAACGCGGCTCATCTTCATTCCAAACCCAAATAATCCAACTGGCACATTGGTTTCACAGGGCGCCATCGACCGCTTCATGCCGCGCGTCCCGGATACCATCATCGCCGTTTTCGACGAGGCATATTTTGAATTCCTCGATGATCCGCCGGACACGCTTCGATTTGTTCGGGAAGGGCGAAATGTAATTGTGCTGCGGACGTTCTCGAAAATTCATGGCCTTGCCGGGCTCCGGATCGGCTATGCCATTGCGCCCCCCGAAATGATCCAAGTGCTTCACAAGACAAGGCAGCCATTCAACATAAACAGCATCGCGCAAGCCGGCGCGCTCGCGGCGCTCTATGATGATGAGCACCTGCGCGAAACGAAACGAGCTGTGGACGAAGGTCGCGCTTATTTGCAGGAACAATTTGCCGACATGCGAACTCCTTTTGTCCCGGCCGTCGCGAATTTTGTGATGGTGAACGTCGGCGACGGTTGTGCGGTGTTCGAGAAGCTGCTGCGACGGAAAATCATCGTGCGGCCGCTCAAAGGCTATGGCTTGCCGGAATGGGTCCGCATTTCGGTGGGCACAATGGAAGAAAACAAGAAGTTAATCGGTGCGCTGAAGGAAGTCATTCGCGTCTAACTTGCACGCGAGAATCTGACTGAGAGCTGCGGGGCCGATTTGGCAACCGGAGCGGTTGCCCTACAATTTGTGATCCAGACTCATGAGTGTTTCTGACACCATCGTCGCCATTTCGACGCCACCCGGCGAAGGGGCGATTGCGCTCGTTCGCATTTCCGGCGCGAACGCGATCCAGATCGCCGACAAAACTTTTCGCGGCAAAGAACAGCCGTCGCGATTCGCGTCACACGTTCAGCATTTGGGCGAAATTTTCAGTGCGGAAAATCAGTTGATCGATCAAGCGGTGGTCTCAATTCATCGTGCGCCTGCAAGTTACACCGGCGAAGATTTGGTGGAAATCAGTTGTCACGGCGGCACGCTGGTTTCGGCGAAAGTTCTGGAAGCTTGCCTGCGCGCAGGGGCAAGAGCCGCGCGTCCCGGCGAATTCACCGAGCGTGCGTTTCTCAATGGCAAAATGGATCTCACCCAGGCCGAGGCCGTGATCGATCTAATCCGCGCCCGGACTGATCTGGCGCTGCGCTCGGCCACCGAACAACTCGAAGGCAGGCTCGGCGATCAGATTCGCAAGATCCGCGATGAATTGATCGCGCTGCTTGCGCACATCAATGCATCGATCGATTTCCCGGAGGAAGGCATCGATCCGGATGAAGGCGAAACATTGTGCGCCCGGCTCGACTCCGTTCGCGAAGAGATCGCCGTGTTGCTCGCCACCGCCGATCAGGGGCGCGTGCTGCGCGAAGGCGTGCGCGTGGTGATCTATGGGGCGACGAATGCCGGCAAATCGAGTTTGCTCAATCGCCTGCTTGGCTTCGATCGCGTGATCGTCAGCGACACCCACGGGACGACGCGCGATGCGATCGAGGAGACCGTGAACCTTCAAGGTGTGCCGATCCGACTGCTCGACACGGCGGGGCTTCGCGCTTCGGAAAGCGAACTGGAGCGTGAAGGAATCGCGCGCACCGAAAGATCGCTGGAACTGGCAGACTTGCGCGTGCACATCGCTGATCGCAACGCGCCGAAGCCGGCACATTTTAACGGAACGACGAGAGGTGCGAATGAAATTGTCGTTTTGAACAAGAGCGATTTGTCAGAGGACAGTGATTGGAAAGATTTTCCAGCATTGCGAATTTCTTGTGTAACCGGAGACGGACTGCCCCAATTGAAGAAGGAAATTCTGGCGTGCATTCGCCAGCAAAACCTAAGGCCGGAAAGCGCGATCGCGATCAATACGCGTCATTGCGATTGCCTCCGTCGCGCGTTGGAATCATGCGACCGCGCGCGGATGGCCCTGGCCGATGGATTGTCGGGGGAATACGTTGCGATTGATCTTGACCAGGCGCTGGGCGCAGTCGGCGAAGTCATTGGCGTCGTGGATGTGGAGCAGATTCTCGATTCGGTTTTCAGCCAGTTTTGCATTGGAAAGTGAGAATACGTTGAAGCTCAGCACAAATGAAGAACGGCTACGAACGCCTCGTTAGGCCGCTGCTGTTTTCAGTGGATGCTGAAGCCGCGCATGATCTGACGATCAGATTGCTTGGTAGCGCATCGCATTTTGATCTGGCGCTGCGCGTGCTCAAATTTTTTCAGCCGCCGTCGAAACCCAAGACACTCTTTGGTCTCAACTTCCCAAACCCGATTGGACTTGCCGCCGGTCTGGACAAAAACGGTGTTGCTCTTCCGGCCTGGGCGGCGGTCGGGTTCGGTTTCATCGAGATCGGGACCGTGACTGCAAAACCGCAGCCGGGAAATCCGAAGCCGCGCATCTTTCGATTAAGTGCGCAACAAGCGCTAATAAATCGGCTCGGGTTTAACAACGATGGCGCGGACGCGATCGCAGATCGGCTGCGCCGACTTCGTGAAGGCGGACAATGGCCGGCTGTTCCAGTTGGAATCAACATTGGCAAATCACGCGCGACACCGCTGGAAGAAGCGACAGATGATTACCTCTACTCGTTTCGCTTGCTACGGAATTTTGCCGATTACATCACACTGAATGTCAGTTCTCCAAACACGCCCGGTCTGCGCGAGTTGCAGGAGCCTCAAAAGCTCTCGGCATTGCTGCATGCGATTCGCAGCGAAGCAGGAACAGCTCCGAAACCGGTCCTCGTGAAAATTTCGCCCGACCTCTCATCGATGGAATTAGAAGCGATCCTTGCCGCATGCGAAGAAAACGAAATTGCGGGAATCGTCGCTACCAACACGACGCTCGAGCATTCGTCAGTTCCGGCAGTGATCGATAAGGAAGGTGGCTTGAGTGGAGCGCCGCTGCGGGAGAGAGCCACGGCCTTTGTGCGCGAGATCGTCACAAACTCCGCGATTCCGGTAATCGCGTCCGGCGGAATTTGCGACGCAGCATCTGCGCGTGAGAAGTTTCAGGCTGGCGCGCAACTCATTCAGCTTTACACCGGTTTTGTGTATCGCGGACCGGGAATTCTTCGCGAAATCATGGATCAATTGTAGGGCGGGCGCATCGCCTGCTGTCACCATGGTTGGCAACCGGAGATGCTGCCCTACAGTTCATCGATTTTTGGAATGAAACTCTCCCGCAAGATCCTCAAATTTACCGAACCGCTGACCTACCGACGCGGGTGGCGCAGGGCGCAACGCTCCATTTTTCGCGTGCCGCTCGAGCCGATGCTGGAGCAGATCGATCAGGAACGCGCCCGCGAAATCCAGCAGCGATATGCGAATTCCACCGCCGGCTACGCCAAATACGCAGACATCGAGCCGTGGTTGCGATTAAACCGCGAACGGGTGCAAGACCTAAACCTCCATCGGTCACCGCCGAAACGCGTGCTCGACCTGGGTTGCGGCGGCGGATTCTTTTTGTTCATCCTCAAAAATCTCGGCCACTCGGTCCTGGGCCTCGACGTCAAGCGGGTCCCGTTGTTCGGCGAACTTTTGGAGTTGTTCGGAGTTCGGCGAGTCGTTTGGAAAATCAAGGCATACGAGCCGCTGCCGGATCTCGGTCAAACGTTCGATTGGATCACTGCGTTCTCGGTCAACTTCAATCTTTACCATCCGTCGAAGAAACGCTGGGGAACGGCGGAATGGGATTTTCTGCTGCACGATTTGCAGAGACATCTCGCGCCCGGCGGCAAAATCTTTTTCGGACTCAACCCCCTCTACAACGGCGGCTATTACACGCCCGAAATCCGCGATCTTTTCCTGAGCCGCGGTGCGGACGTCGAACGCGAGCGAATTTTGTTTGAGAAGGGTTTGGGCTTTTGACGCGCTCTTTGGCAGGGAGGTCGCGCTGCGGCGTCCGGTCGGCGCAGTGTGCCGACCCTGCCAGCTAGGGTGTCGCCGACGGCATTTCGGCGGGAGGTTCGTGAAAGTAATGATGATGGCACCGTCGATGCCGCTCTTCGCTTTGCTGAAGTTTTTGGCGCTGCTCATCTGTGAGATTGACAGCCATCTGCCGGTGCGCCTCGGCCATGACCTGATGGACGCGCTGGCCGGTGTCGCGCCGGATATCCCTTAGTTGCGAGGCTGTCTTGTCGATGATCGGCGAGATCTTTGCGACTTGCTCTGGAGTGAGATTGAGTTCGGCGCGCAGTCCGTCCTTCATCCGCGCGCCGATCCCCTCTGGATGGTGCACTTCAAAGAAATGATGCCTGGCATATGATCCCCCAACAAACGCGCCGGTGATTCCACCCGCGACAAACACGAGGAGGAATGCGGCGATGAGTTTCCATTGTAACGCCCGGTTCATCTCGAAAATTCATCTTGGATCACCGAATCCGTGATGGCGAATTCGTTCGTAAGCGATTCACGGATTTCGCGGCTCTGATTTGCTTGACGAACGGCGGCGATCGTTGAGACAACGATCACGGCTGCCGATAACATGGCCACGCGTCGAAGCAGCTGCAGCACCCCATTGCCCGCTGGCAAAGTGGCGCGCCAGAGCGCGACCACGCGAGTGTCGAACCCGAACGGCATCGCCGCGGGAGCCTCCTCGCCAGCCAGCGCCGCAGATCGCAGCAACCGATTGATCTTGTCGTTCTTCATTGCTTTTCTTTTGCCGAAATTTTCGCGAGCTGTTGTTTCATTTTCTGCCGCGCTCGAAATGCTCGCACCTTAACAAGCGCCGCGCTCCAGCCAGTGATCTTGCGGATTTCTTCCACGGAACGTCCCTGCAAATATAGCAAATCAATCGCCAGCCGCTCGACTGGCTTCAGCGTTGCCAAAAGATGCTCCACCAGTTGACGCGACGCGAACCGTTGGTCAGGAGCCAGTTCGTCGCTCGAGCTTGCCAGATTTTCGATCACCGCTTGCTCTTCGACACTCAGATCAGCATGACGCACTTCCGGCCGCACTCTCTCCGACTCGATTTGATTCAGGCAGGTGTTAACCGCCACACGCGAGACCCAGTGCTCCAGCGGCACGTTGCCGGAAAATTGCGATAGTTTTTGGAATACCTTGATAAAAATCATCTGGCAAAGGTCCTCCTCCGGTGTTCGACGCGGCCGATGCGTGCGGACGATCCTGGCCACCAGCGGATAAAGCCATCGCACCAACTCGCGAGCTGCTTTGTCGTCGTTTTGAAGCGCAGCCTTAACCAGAACGCCTGCGTCAGAATCATCCATGTGCTCGAGAGCGCATCCACACCATTAAGCATGACCGGCCGGACTGCGCTTTGGTTACAACTTCTCGTGTAGAGGTGCTTGTGCCAAACATCTGCCCACGCAGCGGGCGTCCTTGCAACCAGCGCATTAAACAAAGTTGTAACCGCTGTGCCATGCGCGCGGTCATGTCTTTCAAAGGCGCAAAACAGCGCTTCCAAACAACAAACGAAACCAACTATGAAAAGAAACCTATTAGCAGTTGTAGCCGCCGGTGCGATCGCGCTGGGCGGTTTTATCATTACTCAGGCGCAGGCTGACTCCGGATCCGGGTGCGCGCACCAGCACCCGTTCGGTCTTCGAGAATTCACCGACAAGTTGAACCTGACTGCTGAACAGCAGACGAAAGTTCAGCCTATTCTTGATCAAGCCAGGCCGCAAATCGCCGCCATTCATCAGGAGTCGATGCAAAAAATGAAAACGGTGATTGACAGCGCGCTGTCACAGATTCGGCCAATCCTGACAGCCGATCAGCAGAAGAAATTCGACGCTATCCAGAAGGCGCATCAAGACATGATGAACGCCCAAAAAGCGCTTCACGAAGCAACGCAGGAATAAACTTGGGCTGTTCAGAGCTGTGGGAACGGCGGCGTCCTGGAAGGGTCGCCGCCGCCGACCTTGACCGACCCGCTCAAGGTGTCTTAGTAGGGAACTATGAAACGAAACATCGTTACGCTCGCCGCTGCAGGCTTGATTGCCCTTGGCGGCTTTGCCGTTGTGCAAGCACAAGGCCGCCATGGTGGTGGCGCCCGAGGGCACGGGCTTGAAGAACTAACCGAGGGGCTGAACCTGACGCCCGATCAACAGGCCAAGGTTCAACCGATCATCGATCAAGCCAGGCCGCAAGTCGCTGCAATCCATCACGAGTGCATGCAGAAAATGAAAGCGCTTAGGGCCAGCACTGCGTCGCAGATCCGTCCGCTGCTCACGCCTGAACAGCAGACGAAGCTCGATGAAAACCAAAAGGGTCATCAAGGCAGGATGAACGCGCGCAAGGGGCCCCGCGACGAAATGGAGGAGGAGGACTGATTTTTCGCTCGTTCAGAGCGACAGGAAAAGGCGCGATCTGAAAAATGATCGCCGCCGGCTCTTTCTCATGCACGATTGGTAGGGCGATTGACAGCAATCGCCCGGGCTGTTGAGGTCAACAGCCCCTGCCTAAAGGTTAAGATCGAGGTTTCAGCCCCTTGTTTTTCGCCGGGAAAATAAAAACAAGAGCACGCCGATCGCCGCGAGGATGACTGCGGCGGTGAAGCCCATGGATGAGATTTCGGCGCGGGAATGATAATTTTCTTTCAGTCGTGCAGCGAGGCCGATCAGGAAACAGAGAAACCCAACGCACAAAATAATCAGCCCGATCGCTCTCTGATCATCGGTAGAGATTTTCATGGCTGCGGCAATCAAATATAGCCGGCGGCCCAAAATTCAAGTGCGCTGTTTGCGTTCAGGGCGTTAGGGTTCGCGATGCGCGCAATTCAGCTGATATTTGCCTTGCTCGCTTCGGTCTGTGCGACTTTACCTTTACATGCGCAGATCGACCGCGTGACCGGGAAGAATTTCGCCACGCGATCGGAAGTTTTGGCCACCCATGGAATGGTTTGCACCAGCGTGCCGGCGGCCACGCAGGTTGGGCTCGACATTCTAAAGCGCGGCGGCAGCGCAGTGGATGCGGCGATCGCTGCGAACGCGACGCTCGGTTTAATGGAGCCCGTTTCCAACGGGATCGGTGGCGACCTGTTCGCCATCGTTTACAGCGCGAAAGAAAACAAGCTTTACGGCATCAACGGGAGCGGCCGTTCGCCGCTTGGTCTGGGTTACGATGCGATGAAATCAGAATTGGCGAAGCTGCATCGCGAGACAATCCCGCCGCTCGGCATGCTGTCGATCAGTGTTCCCGGATGTGTCGATGCGTGGGCGGAGCTACACAAAAAATTCGGCAAACTGAAATTGCGCGACGATCTTGCACCCGCCATTCACTACGCAGAGGAAGGTTTTCCAGTTACCGACTTGATCGCGTATTACTGGGCTTTTGCTCCGCGCCTTTACAAAGGGTTGCCGGGCGCGTTTCTCGAGACCTACACGGTTGACGGCAAAGGACGCACACCGGCGAAAGGTGACATTTTCAAAAATCCGGCTTTGGCGAGAACCTTGCGATTGATTGGCGAGAAAGGGCGGGACGCTTTCTACAAGGGCGAGATCGCCGACAAGATCGACGCGTTCATGCGCGCTAACGGCGGTTTCCTGCGGAAAACCGATTTCGAGAAGCATACCTCGACGTGGGTCGAGCCCGTCTCGGTGAGCTATCGCGGTTACGACGTATTTGAGCTGCCGCCAAACGGTCAGGGTATTGCCACGTTGCAAATGCTGAACATTCTCGAAGGATTCGATCTCAGCGCCATGGGGCGCAAGTCACCCGAGACGCTGCACACGATGGTCGAAGCGAAGAAAATTGTGTGGGCCGATCGCGCGAAGTTTTATGCAGATCCTGCGTTCGCGAAGATTCCGCTCGCTGGATTGCTCTCCAAAACTTACGCAACCGAGCGGCGCAAGTTGATCGATCCAAATCGCGCGGCGAAAGCTGTAGAGGCAGGCGTACCGCCTGTAAATCCTGCAACCTCGCAGCCGACACGGCTGCCGTTACAGGCGCGCCTGCTCGATGCGGGCGACACGATTTATCTCTGCACGGCTGATGATGAAGGCAACATGGTCTCGCTCATCCAAAGCAATTATCGGGGGATGGGCAGCGGGATTGTCGTGCCGGGTCTTGCATTCATGTTTCAGGATCGCGGCGAACTTTTCTCGATGAACCCGCAGCACGCGAATGTTTATGCACCGGGGAAACGTCCGTTTCACACCATCACTCCCGGATTTGTCATGAAAGATGGCAAACCATGGGAAGCCTTCGGCGTGATGGGCGGCGACATGCAACCGCAGGGGCACGTGCAAGTGCTCACCAATCAGGTCGATTTTGGGTTGAACGTGCAGGAAGCCGGCGACGCGTCACGTTGGCACCACGAAGGAGACAATGAACCGACCGGCGAAAAAATGGAGAACGGCGGTTACGTTGAAGTTGAGAGCGGCATTCCGTACGAGACCGTGCGCGAGCTGCGCAACAAAGGACACGACGTGCGTTTCGACGTCGGCGGCTACGGCGGTTATCAAGCGATCAAAGTCGAAATGCACAACGGCCGGCGCGTTTACGTCGGCGCGAGCGAATCACGCAAAGACGGAATGGCGGCTGGTTACTGATGAAATGACGAATGACGACTGCCGAATGCCGAATGAGTCTTGCGGTTTAATTCTTCGGCGCCTTAAGTTCGGCGAGTTTTTCTTCCGCATTGGTCACGTCGGATTTGTACGCGCTGCCGAGCTTAAGCAATTTTTGCTGACGACGCAGGTTTGCTTCGGCGAATTGAAGCTCGGCGCTCTCGCGTTTAGCGACTGCGCT
>Ga0126383_10000089_pt1 | contig 43368 bp, 62 predicted proteins | sample PanSoiMetPlot_35_FD_96882 | JGI IMG/M metagenome (GOLD analysis project Ga0126383, IMG submission 96882) | Tropical forest soil microbial communities from Panama - MetaG Plot_35 | ecosystem: Environmental > Terrestrial > Soil > Tropical forest > Bulk soil | place: Panama | collected 2016-02-17 | reverse complement strand
TAAGGCACATTCGCCTTGCTCAGTTCCTGTTTTGCGAGTTGCGCTTTCGTCGGCCGCTCTCCAGTCGCTCTGGCCCCGACGTTGCCCATCATCACGTTGAGCTGATCGGCGTAATCCTTCGGGATCACATGCGGATTGTATTTGGTGTTGACGTCCACGGGGTACTCGGCCGTGCCCTTGATCGGGTTGCCGTTGGCGCGGTAGCCGTTCCTGTAATTCTCATTCATCCACTGCACGTAAGTGAGGAATAGAGGATCATTTACACTCTGGAACGTTCCCATCGGGCCGCTTTCGCCTTCAGGCTTGTGAGTCTTCACCCAGTCGATGACCTTCGATGCGTTCTGCAATAACTTGTCAGTGCCCAGCCCACGGACTATGAATGCTTGTTGATTGGGTGAATATTCGATCCGAGTAGGCACAAATGATTTCGAGTACTTTTCCAGCGCGGCCTCGCCTGCCACTCTTGCTGGAGCTTCTGCGGCGCGGCGCGCCGCCTCCCGCTCCTGACGAGTGCCGCCAATTCTACCCGGGGCATGCGAGTAATCGACTGTTACGGCGCGGCCCCCTTGAAGGGCGGCCTCAAGATTGTTTAGATTTTCTATCGCCTTCGGATTGCTCTGAAAGTCAGGATTCTCCTGCGCGTGTTGAACCAGCATCTGGTGAAACGGATCGTTCTCAAAGTCGCCCCGCATCCCAGCAATCGTCTTCGTCGGCTCATACCAGCTGACCAGATCTGAATCATCGCCAACCACTGCCCTGTGCGCCTTGGCGGCCGCCTCGATCCCAGCGCGATCTATCGCCGCCTGTGCCTTCTTGGTATTGGGATTCGCTTGCCGCGCCTGTTCCGCCGCTGCGCCCTTGTCGTATTCAGCTTGGTAGTCAGGGTGCTGCGGCGCTTCAGGAACTTCTGGTGAAGGAACTTCAGGTTTGCCGCCTGTGACTGGCGGCCCTGCAGGGGTGGGTTCCTCACGTTCTGGCGGCCACGGGCCTCGGCCCTCTGGATACTCTATCGGTGGCCCAAGGTATTGTCGCGCCTGCGCTCGCTTACCCATCTCAAACAACGCTTGCCTCATCTGATCAACCTGCTCCCGTGTGTAAGGAGCATTCAGCTTCTCGTCATACTTGATCTTGTCGGGGTTGAGGTAGTTGACGACGGCGCGGCCGATCTTGCCAAACATATCGCCGCTCTTCAGTTTTCGGGACATCACATCACCCAGATGTTCGCCGCCGAAAAACGTTTCAATTGGCGTATGCTGCATCACGATCCTGCCGATTTCAGCGTCCATCTCCTTCTGCACCGTTTCAGGATCTTCATGGATGCTGAACTTCGGATCGCCTGACGCCTCGGCGTACGCTTCCTCGAATGGCAACATGATGTCTGGCGCATGCATCCTGAGCATCTGGCCAGTGTAACGCTGTAACAGGTGCGACAGCTCGTGGTAAGCCGTGCCCTGACCGAGAGCGTTCTTGTTAAGATAAAGCGTTTTGCCGTCGGTGGAGATGAAACCATTTGCTGGCATCTGCCTGACTCCTTCTGGCGTCATCATCGGTGACGTCGGAATCACGTTGGGCTGCGTTGCTGGATCGATCACCCTGATTCTGCCATCCATTGAGTGAGCGTAGCCGTTTGCCATCAAGACTTGATCTGCCCAGTAGGGATGGACTCCAGCCAGTGACGACATATCGAAGCCGCGTGAGCCCATCTGGATCAGCATGCGCTTGCCGTATTTGAGCCGCAGATCGTGCATTCCAGCGACAGAAGCGAAAGGCGAGAACGCCGCGCCGATTGCTGCGGTATTAACCGCACCTTCGAAGAATCCCTGACCAGCCTGACCAGTCGGCGCATTAACCGCTCCAAATGCACCTCCAACGAGAGCGGCAGTCGTGGTGTTGCCAATCATGTTCCCCATGAAAGAAGCAACCTCGTTCCTGTGGTTGTGGTAATTGAGCTGGTTATTGATCTCGTCCAGTTTGTCAGTCAGATCATCGATCTTTTCCAGCTTCAGCTTGACTGCTTTGGCGTCACCCTTGAGATCGTTGGCTGAATAAAGCGGGTTGCCGTCTGGCCCTTTCATGGCGATATCCGCAAGATCGTTGTCATCGAGCTTGCTCATCATGTGCTGGGCCTCGGCCTTCAGCCCGTCGATCTCTTTGGAGGTTTGCTCCAGCATCCATTCGCCAGAGCGCACACCGCCCGGCGCCTGCAGCATGTAGAGCATGTTCTTGGCTAATGTCGGTCGGTCGAGCCCAGTGAGCTTCTTGATCAGCGTGTCGGTCATGCTGGTCGAAGTTTTAAAAACCGTAGTACCACCAGCGAGTCTTTCGCCCCAGCCGAGCAAGCTGGTTGGAACTCCCAGTGCAGTGGCTGCTGTGTGCACCAGACTACCAGAAGCGATTAACTCAGGTGAATACGCGGCGGCGACCTTTGCTACGGGAATGCCTTTCTGCGCCATGCGCGAGACGGCGGCAGCCACCCTCTCAGATTTAGCGAACTCAATTGGAACTGGAACCGTGAACGCTGGGATCTGCTCCCATGTCTTGTACCAAAGGGAGTCTGGATCTTGGCCTGTGGATTTCGCCGCAGCGTAGGATGCCCTGCCGATCCTGTCATTGAACCAGTCGGCCGTCGCGTTGTTCTCGGCCTGATTCTCCTCGTATTTTTTCCATTCCTCTGGAGAGTCTGGTCGGCCCCACATCCCGGGCGGTGTCTCCACCATGTTGTTGAACGCAGCCATCGCGTTCGCCGCCGTGCCGCCGATGAATTTTGCCGCTCCAGTGACGAGGGGCGCGCCCGGCTGGAACCGTTCGCCCGGCTGCGCGGCGGGGGCCGTCAATGCCTGCTTTGCTTCCTGATACTTCTGTTCCAGATAAGGCGTCCAGCCACCAGCCTTGGCCTTCTCGTATTCCTGATTGATCGTCCAGTCATAAAGATCGTGCATCTTCTGACCAGCGATCTGCGGAAGCTGTGATATGACGTCTTCCCACTGGCGATCCAACCAGTCTCGATGCCTGCCTTCCTTTGGCCCTACGAGTTGCCGCTCAGCGTCGAGCATCGATTCGTAACTGGTGGGAGTGCCCCAGTAATGTTTAACTTGATTCCACGTTTCGTTAAAATTCTGGCCTGCTTGGGGCAGATTGTCGCCGAGGTTCAGCCTGCCTTCCTGCACCAGACCGAGAAAATGCGAGGCGTCGTCCCTGAGCTGCTCTTCGGACTTCGGCGCTCTCGTTAGGCCACTGACGTCTGGCTCCCGCGTCAGGTTACTCAGATCGTCTTCTGGAATCTGTGCTGTCTGATCGGGTGGCGGAGTCGGAGGGGGCGCTACTGGCGGAGTCGCCCCAGCAGTTGGCACCCGCGAAAGCGTCGATAGATCAGGCTCAGGCATCTCATTGCCTTTGTTGCATCAACTTCTTAATGTTCTCTGGGGTCATTTCAATCTGATCTTTCGGGTATTTCTGGTTGTGAGCGTTGATGGTATCAACGGCACGCTGCTCTGCTGGGTTCGGCGCGGCTTTCCCCATGATTGGAGCCAGATCCCTGTCGGCAAACTTCTTGTAGCCGAATTCGCTGAGTGATGCTGCGGCTTGCGGCGAGATCAGATTCTCGTAACGGCTGCCCATGTTGCGCTGGTAGCCGTAGTTGATGCTTTCCAGTCCGCCCTCGATGAACTTCGCCATGACATCCTTGATGTTACCCTGCAGCTGCGCCTTTGAACCAGACGCCTTCAGTTGATCCATGATGTGCTGGATCTCCGATTGCGCAGGAACACCACCTTGGAACGCGCGCGAGACTTCTGTAGCAAACAGTTGCGCGCCCGTTTCCCAGTTGGTCTGCTGCTCAGAGCCAGTGTTGGTCTTTAACCAGTTCCAGACGCTGTTCGCTTTTGGCAGTGGCCCTTCTGGAAGCGCCTGCGACAAACGCCAGAGTGCACCCGCGTGAATGAGCGATTGATTCCACGAGTTGAGCCGCTGGCCGACGGAACCGTTCTGGCCGCTGGCCATCTGCATCATGGTCTGCTGCTGGATCTGGTAGGTGCGCGGATCGATGTGCGGGTTAGCAGCTTGGATGTAGGGCCGCAATCTTGCAAACTCAGGATTCATGCGGCCGTAGCGCGTGGTCAGCGGCAGTTGGTACGTGGAAAACATCTGCACTGTCATCCGATCCTGCGGTGAGAGCTGGTTCAGGTTCGCCTCTGGAGTGAGGTTCTCGTTGTAGGCTGGCGACTGCCCGGGCAGCTGCACCTTCACGGGCACGCCCGTAGCCATATTATAGTATTCGCCCGTGTCTGGGTTACGTACGATCTTCGCCGACGGAGCACTAATTACTTTCCCGTACTCACCAGTCTTGATGAAACGGCGGCCGCCGATTGTCCATTCCAGTGTGTCGGTGTTCGGATGATAAGTGAGTCCACCTTCTACTTGCGCGCCCCCATTGAAGTCCCGTGCACCAGTTGCTTTATTGACGTTCGTTAACTGTGCGTGAGCAGGATTAGGCACTAGGCCGCCGCTATCGGTGCTGATAATGTCGCCGCCGCCAGCGCCAGTTCCCATGAGATCCATGCCGCCGCCCATGCCGCTCGATGCCACGTCCATTGCGCCCGGCTCCTCGGCGGGCTGCATGAACGACGGCTGATCGCCCTGATCCTGAGCGCCCTGAAGCGCCGCTGCGGTCATGTCACCAGCCAGCAGTCCCCGACTCATTCCCTCGATCTGCGGCTGAATGAAATTGTTGACATCTTCGGCAGTGATCTGCGACGGGTCTTTGCCAGTCATCATCGACGCCATCTGCGCGGAAGGACGGCTGCTTAGATCCATGCCGCCTCCGCCTCGTGGAGCGTACTCTTCAACCTCTTTCGGCGTCGCCTTTCGGAGCGTCGTCTTCCCGTCGGCTGCGTAATCGCGCACCTCGACGGTGTTGTGTGTGTAACGGTCGAAACCGCCCTGTTTGTTTGCGATAGCGCTGACGTCACCATACTGGCGCAGCTGCGGCCCCACCCATACCCAGTCATGGAGCTTCAGACCGAGATCGTTCGCGACGTTTGGGCTGATGGCGACGTGATAATCTTCGAGCGGCGATCCGTCTGGGCCGTTGTTCGCGGCGTGATTCATTTCACCGAAATTCCTGCCATAATACTCAAGGTTGATGTCGGCCGTCGGGCCTTCACCGCGCCCACGTCGCTGCTCTGGTTGCGGTTCTGGCAAATCCACGTTGCCTTGAATCCCCTGCAACGGTTCTTGTACTGCTACGTCGTCTCCATTCATTTATGGGCCTCCTGTGTCGTCATACTGATCGCCACCGCCAACAATCGAACTGCCAGCGGCTGGCGCGCCAATGTCCACGGGATTGACTGTGCCTTCGCCAGAGCCCGGGCCGTACTGGATCTGCCTGTACTCGCCCGTGTCAGTCGGCACCACCTCCGTTCTGGTAACAGGCTGGCCGTGGATCGTTGTCGGGCCTGCCGCCACGTCTTCGGCAGTTGGCCTGCCGACTGTCACCATCGTGTTACCGTCCACCCTGCTGACCTCTCCCGTCTGCTGGTTCTTAATGTCCACTCCGTCGCCTGAATCGGCCGCGTAATGCCCAACATCGCCAGCGCTGCCGCCGCGACCTGAGTAGCCGTTGAAGAATTGCCTCTGCCTTTCGTTGTTCAGCCACTGCTGCTGGGACATCGCTTCCGCCGCGTTTTTCGGCATCGGAAATCCTGTTTCCCTGTAATGCTGGATCTCCATCGGCATCAGCTGCGATTGGTACTGGTATTGCAACATCTTCAGCCGCCGATCAGCGATGTTCATTGGATCGGCCGCCTTCAGAACGACGTCGAGCCCGTTCATTAAGACTTGGTATTTTTTCCACGCGTTTTCGGATGCAAGCCGTGCGTATTCGCCCCAAGGAATTTCGGGGAACCTGACCTCTGGCATGATCAGGTGATGACTGGGTAACACATCAAATGGCATAGTTTATCCTCCTCCTGTTCCAAGGAAGCTACCGCCGCCGCCAGCAGCCGCGTCGGCGACGCCCGGGTCGTAGGCACCGCCGATTCCCTCTGGGCTCCCGCCGCCGCCGAATAAAGCGCCAAACATGCTGGGCTGGTAATAGCCGCCTGATGTTAGGTCTGGGCTGCCTTGAAAGAACGCGTTGATGACGCCTGAGCCTGCTTTTCCGAGCGCCCCAAACTCGGACGCCTGTGCGGCTGCCTGCGCTGACGCGGCCGCGTTTGAACCAGCCAGCGCGGCTTGCAACGCCTGCTGTTGCAGCTGCTGGTTCACGGCCGCCTGTCCCATCGCAACGTTCGTCAGATCCGCGCCGCTCAACGTGAGATTTGGAGGTTGCCATTGCTTTGTCAGCGCGAGATCCAGTCCCTGCGCACGCTCCAGCTGGCCGTATGGCGCTTTGTATTGCTGGCCCAGTTGCTGTGACACCTCAAAAGGGCTCATTCCGAGGTTCCATTCGCCGCCTTTGGAGCCAGCTTGCGGAACGCCGCTGACAGTTTCTGGCTTGCCGAAGCCCGTCTTCAGGATGTTTTGGATCTCTGGCATCGTCCCGGGCGCATTGGTCATCTGCCGCGCCTGCCCCATCATGGCGAGCGCGCCCGGGCCGAGGTATTGCGCCTCCCAGCTCGCGGGCCCAGTGCTCTGGCCTAATCCGTAACTGCCGCGCATCAAATTAGCCCACTGCTGTCCGAAGTCGGCTGCCGTAGTCCAGAGCGGGCCGCCGACACTCGTGTCTACCTGCCGCAGTTTTGGCGGGCTAGGCGGGCTTCCGCCGCCACCTCCTCCTCCAAAAATTGAACCCATCTTGTTATTCTCCTATGTAACTCGGCTTGCCTTCAAATCTTGGCACCCTTCCAGACACATTATCAATCTCGCGGTTCACCAACGGACAATGAACCTTCGCTGGGTTGCGCGGATCGATGCATGCCGTGCATGATTCGATGTAGTCAGGGTTAAATTCCTTGTATTCGATCTCCTTGCGGTCGATGTAGCGCGTCCCGTACTGGATCGGTATCCGATGAGCTTCGATGTAGTCCCACAGCTCTTCGTCTGACCACTCACGCAACGGGAAAGCGACGGTCGGCGCGCCTTCCAGCTCGATCAGATCCATTTTTAGCGGTATATGACCGTCAAACGGATCGACGTCACACGATTTGTGGCCGATCAGGATCAGGTTCCACGGGTAATCCATGACTCCTTTCGGCCGCTCCAGCATCTTCAGCCCGCACATCGAGTGCCCGTTAGGCGACAAAATGTTAACAGGCAGATAAAGCGGGTGCCCACGGATCTGGTAGCAGTGGACTATCTCGATCCGATCCTCTTTGACCTTGATCCCGCTTGCGTACGGTGGCGGATCGTAGACCTCAAGCTGCCATTCCTTGATCATCTTCCACGCCCAGTCGTTCTTCCACGGCTGCCACGGGTTGGAATGGTATATTACTGGCAGCTTTTTTTCCATCACTCTCAAAATGATGAACAGCATGACCATCGAGTCCTTGCCGAAGGAGCACATCACCACTGGGTTGTCGAATCTCTCGAACCATTCGCTCAGCCTTGCAGTCGTTTGTTCCAGTTTTTCCATCAATATATAATGAGTCCTGATATCACCGATCCAGCGAGACTCGTCAGCATTCCTGTGCCTGCCGCGCTCTGTCCTGCCGCCAGTCCTTGGTTCTGGAAGTAGGTGTTAGTCCGCAGCGCGTATTGTTGCTCCAAGTAGTTATTGTACTGGTTGTTGTTGAATGTGAAGACGTTCGCAGCATCCTCTGGCGTGAGCCCAAACGTGCGCGGCGCAAACTGCGCGTTGAGCTGCTCGAATACCCCTCTGCTATAGTCCCGATAGCCCTGCTCGTTCGACGCTACGTTAGCTGCGGCCGCGTTGCGCGCCAGACTGCCTTTACCGAGCCCGAAACTCTGATCGCCGCCGCCCAGCGCCGACATCGACTGCATGTTGGCGGCGTTCATAAACGTGTTCTCCAGCGCGGGCGGAGTAGGCCCAGTGATCCCCTCGTAAGCCTGCTTGATCATCGACTGCTGTGCGTCCCATAGGGCAGGGTAATACTGCTGCATGTATTGGTCGGCCTGAGCGTAGCCAGCCTGATCTGCAGCGACTGCATTCTGCTCCAGCTGGTTTACATCGAGCTGAATCGGCTTGGGTGCCTTGGGAGATTGAACGCTCCCGCCACCGCCGCCAAAGAGACTGCCCATAATTTTAAGGTAGCGCCTGCCAGATTTCTTTTTTCGTGTTCCTGAACCCTGCCCGTTCAAACGCATTCTTTAAATGCTGTGGCAGCTTCGTCTGCACCGCCATCAGCCCCATGCCATGCGGGAACTTCCCGTTGATCGAGTTGAGGCAGTAATGGTTCTTCAGGAACATCAGCGTTTCAAAAAATTCGCGTGGAGTGGTGACGGCAGGATTCATCGCTGGGCACACAATCGGATGCTGGATCACGTTGTAGTAACCGACCATGTGCTCGCCGCGCTCGATAGTGAAGATTGGCGGGATCGCATCGCGCCCAACCTCGTGATCGAACGATTGAGCAAAGCGCTGCAGCTCTTTGAACTCTTCCTCGGTCTTTATCAGCCCAAATTTCAAGTGCTCTCTCATGGTGGGTTTATCGGAATGTGTGTCGGCCCTCCGTTGGTGCCCGGGCCGTGGACTCCTCCATTGGTGGTTTCAACCGTCACATCCACAGGCCCAAATGGCGCAACCGCAATGTTGGAGATCGATTTCAAATCGTTGCCAGTGTACTGAACGGTGACCTGATTCCCGCGCTTTAAAGCGTTGTCGATATGGATGAAAACGAAATCGCCGTTTGCCGTGGCATCGAGCACATTCTGAGCGTTCCCGTTTTTCATCACGATCCACTTGGTCTTATCCAAAGTGCCGCCCGTCAAGTTCCCGCTCATGTTAACGTCGATCCTGTTCGAGCCGACCAGCGCATTGGCTTCCAAGAACGTCACGATGACCAGATGGGTGCCTGTAGCTATCTGGTAGTTCTTGCCGATGACCTCGCCCCACAGGATGTTGCCAACCTGATGAAGCTGAAAGTGGTCGAGCACGCGGGTGTTGACGTCTACTATTGGACTCGGATCTGTAGCTCCAGCTGCCAAGCCGTTATTCCATAGGACGTACGGCCAAGTGAGATGAAACGCGTGGCCTGTCCCAAATGGAACCATCGCTGGAGTCTCGATGAAGAAATCCAGCGTCTGCCCGTCCTTGGCATTGGGATCAGCATTGATCGTGAAAGAAGTGTCCGCTGGCGCAGTCGCATCCAATGTGAAATAGACTGCCTGATGGGTAGTCCAGTCGGGATGGATTGATGTGCTGCCGCCGAATGTCTGCAGGCCGAGGTTTTGCGGATCGTCATCCAAAAGCATCATCGTGCCCGCCTTGTCTGGCGTTATGATCTTTTGGTTCTTTGTCGCCCCGCATATGAACGAGCTTTCCCGCACGTTGTCATCGACGTACTGACCGCAAGCCATCAGCGCGGGGATGTATTGGCCGAGGTCAGAGTTCCATTTCTGGAATACACCAGTGTTGCCGTAGGGATCGCCAAACCACAATCCATCCTCTGGCATTACGCCTTGAGGCTTGCCGCCACCCAACTGGCCGAATGCCAATCCTCCGTTGGTGTTCATCAATAGCCGCTCGACAACCGCGTTCAGGTAGCTTTGCGGATTGTAGGTCGCCCCAGCTGGAAGCGTGGCATGGATCAGGATGATCGGGAAAGGCGCGTTTGTTTCAGGTACTGCCATGTTTAGTCCAGATAATGATTGAACAGACCTCCGCCGCCGCCCTGCGCACTCGGCGCGGCAACGTTGACGAGCGGGACGGTTACTGGAGCAGGCCAAGCATCCATCGCGACGTTGGCTATCGACTTGATGTCGTTTCCAGTGTATTTCAGCGTCACTACGTCCGTATCGATGAAATTGTCCGCTGGGTAGACGTAGATGTTATTGCCTGTGGTCAGTACCCTACTGATCGTCGCGCCGATGCCGTTCTTTACCAGATGCCAGTTTGAAACGAGAAGCCTCGGCGGCGGCGGCGTGCCTTGTGAATCGTTCCCGATCAGATCGAAGTCGGTTTGCACCCAGATGAAGGTCTTCGAGCCAACGATGTTCCTCCTGTTAGGCTTGTTCCCTGCCTGCACGGTAGTGGCTATTTGATATGCCTGCGGTGGCGAGCCAGCAGCTGGGGTGGTAGTGATTCCGTGAGCGATCACTTGGCCCAGAAGAAGGTTGCCAGCGAAAAAGATTCGAAAGTGCGAGATGACACGATTCCCAGCGACATGAGGAACCGTGAATGGCGGCTGCGGTTGCGCCGTTCCCTGCGGCCAGAACACGGTCGGGAAATCTATCGTCCAATCTGTCGTGCCGCTGTTGTTCTCGACGTAGAAATCCATGATCTGGCCGTCCGTCGCGTCAGTCGGCGCGGCGATCACAGTGTTGCCATAGAGAGTGATGTAAATGGGCTGGCGATTCTTCCATGATACAGAGGTAGTGGTGTCGCTGTATGACTGGTTGCCCAGCGCCTGAACGAGATCGTCCAGTAGCGCCATCGTCCCGCTTTTATCTGGGGTGATGATCTTGAAAGAACCGTCAGTCGCGCCGCACAGGAACTCCGTCACGACGATGTTTCCAGACACATACTGACCGCAGACCAGCGGGATCGGCATGTATTTGCCAGTGTTACTATTCTCTGGGATGTCAGCGTTCCACTGGTTCCAGATGCTGTCGTCGGTGGGATCTGGGTTCCCAAACCAGAGCCCCGACGTGGCTCCGTTGCCCTGCAGCGGCGCAGTCGGCTCACTACCGCCCAGTTGTCCCCATATCACGTTGCCAGCTGGGATTGTCCCCCTTATTTGCGCGGCGATGGCATTCAGGAAGGTCTGGGGATTGTAGACACAGCTCGGCGGAAGTGTGCCCGCGATGAGTGTTATCTGTAGAGGCGTGGACATGGCTATTTCATCGTTTGATAGATTGGATCAATCCAGATCGGGAATGCGCCAGTCATCGTGTTGCTATTGAAGTCAAAAGAGTTTGGATCGATGAGGTAGTCATGCTTTGGCGGAGCAGCGACGATGCACGCCCCATTCATAATCAGAAACCTGTCAGTCGTCTCGTCTACCTCGGCAATGCCTTCGACTTCCTGCTCTTCCGCGTCGAAATACATGCGGACACTGGACACCGACATTCTTCCAGTCCATTGCAGTAACAGCGAGAACGCGTAGTCCTTCTGGCGCGGGAATGGCACATTGGCGCTCGTCTGAACGCTCTGGTAAACGTCGTCGCCACTGTTCGGAGTCGTGTAGCTTTTCGCCTCGGAAATTGTCCGCACCACCCGCGCCTGTGGCCGCGTTGCGTAAAAGAGGAAATCGTTCGCGCTCTGGCATAGCCACGGCATGTGATAGGTCTCAAGATTCACGAGATCCCAGTCGCTCGACACAATTTGCTTGTGCAGAACCCGTTTGTAACCGCCGCGCCTTGGCGCATAAAACACCTCCAAAAAGACCTCGCCTTCGATGTTATCGATGTAGATCTCGGCGAAGCGAAAGAATTTGTAGTTGCCGTCGTATCCGATCAGCTTGGTCTCCAGCTGGCAAAGAATCGGCTTTGTTATGATCCGATTTTGACTGTCAATCGTCCTGTCCATCCGCGCGCCGACAACGCATTCCCAGACGTTGTTCTGCATCGGAGTAACGTTCGGATCGCTGCCAAACGGATAATCCTGACTCAGGCAAAAAGTCCTGTGCACGCCGTCAACTGGCGCTGTAAACCATGCCACTGGCCGAATGCCTTCCCAGATCCCGCTCCATGACGGCAGGCCGAAGTAGCCCCAGTAGGTCAGCGTATCCAGTGGCGCTTCATCCATCACCCATGTGTGCGCGTTGTATCGGTCGCCGCTCGGCACGGAGACGAAGAGAAGGTTCTCGTCAGCGCCCATCGCAATGTTGTCTTTGAAATCATTGGCAATGTTCTCTTTGCTGGCCGCCATCTCGCGATCCCTGTAAGTGACCTTCGAACTCTGATAGGCACGCAAGCCTTCGTCCAAGCTCATCAGCCCGTCGTGGCTGTACCACCATTTGAGCCCCCATTGCGTGGCGATGGCATTGCCGCCGACGCAGCCGATTCCGTAAAAGACCACCACCTGAAATCCAGCTGTGATCGCCCACTGCGTCCTGTCTGTGATCGATGTCTGCAGCGTCGAAGTGGTAAGATCCGTGAACACCAACATCGCGCGGAAATCGGCGGTGTTACTGACTCCAGTGATCGTGTTCGGGAACTGTAGGAACCCGCCTTCCTCCAGCAGATCTTCCTCGGTGAATTTCAACGGGTTGAGCAGGTTCGAGGCTCTTATCCTTGAGCCGTTGGCCACCCAGTAACGGTTGCCGCTCCATTCGCCCCAGAGACCAATCGGTGTTTCGCTCGGCCCTTTGTACGGATCTTTCTTGGCTGGATCGAGGTGCCTTGAATTTTTGCCGTCCCAGTACGCTGCCCGCGACACGCCATCCTGAATAATGATCATCGGGATGGGATCGATGTCAGTCAGCGTGCCGTCGTCGGCTTCGGTCACGCTCTGCACGCAACGGACAAAACATACTGGCCCTTGTCCCGTGAAACTGAGATTGCTTATCCTCGTCCAGTCGCCCGTGAATGGAGCTTTCAGGTAGTAAATACTTGGGCCAATCGCGATCACCAGAAACGTGTTGTTATCGCCGTCCGTGAACACCGTGAGCCCGCGCGGCTGGCCGATCAGTGTTTGTCCGCCGTTTGCTGTGACGCGAATGATGCTGAAGCCCGGGCGCGTGCGGACAATCCCCCCCCTATTACTTATATTGATGCCCGTGCGGTAGAAACTCTTCTGGACTTGCGTCGGTTCGAGATATGAGTCAACGCCCTTTGCCCACGGGCCGTCTTCGACTGGCGGAGTCAGAGTCTGTGGCATGGTTCACGAAAGGATAAAGTTGGAATTCCATCCGCAATCCTCGTTGAACTGCAGCTGGAAGGATTCGCCCGGGTTGCGCGCCTTCTGATCGTCATCCAGATACTTCACCGCCTTCTGCTCCATCTGCTCCGCAGCTGCGGGATCTGTATCGAGCAGCTTCAGCGCCCGCACCATCGTGATAATTGCCGTGCGCGAGAACAGGTGCAGCGGCTGCCAGATGCTGGTCACTTTGTAGGTGCGTTTGCGATAGCGCAGCCGAATCCAGCGCGCGTCGATTGGCAGTTTGATCCTGAAATAAGTCGGCTCGGTCTCGTCTGGATAATAATAACCGAGAAGCACCGAAGTTGTCTGCTGCGCGGCGTCAAAGGCGTACAGCCTAACGAATCCGTTGCTGGACTGCCGCGTGATGCGCTCGATGCGCGCGATCTTCTGATCGGTGTTGATGTTCGGGACGAGCTTGTTCTTGTTGCACACTACCGTATAGCCGTCGCCCTGTGAGTCGAAGATCCGTTTGCCAGTCTCGTCGTAACCGTAGATCCGCAGCGTTTTGCCGTTATCGTTAATGGTGTCTGGGATCGCGACCAGCTGCGACACGGCCGCGAGCGGAGCGATTGTGCAGACAACGCCGACGCTGTCCCATGCGTGGATCTGTCCCCAGCGGCCGCTCCCGCTGTGACCGTACCAGCTGCCAAATTGAGCGCCGCCCATGTGCTGGCCGCCGTATTCGTCGGAGCCCGGGCCGTTGAGGTGGAACTCGCTCCACTTATTCCGCATGAACGCTGGCCGCCCGTTCACCGCGATTGCCACTGGTTGATCGACAAAACGCGGCAACGTCACGTAACGCCAGCCGTCAGTCGTGATATCGACGTAGCCCGTGAGCCCGTCGTAATGTCCCTTGTTGCAGAGGATCTCAAGCGCCGTCGTGGTGGTATCGAAGATCACGTTCTCGCCGACGTTGCCCATGATCTTTGCGACGTCGTCAAAGATGTCCATCACGATGACCGAGTCGCGGTTGAAGATCTGGTAATTGCGCGCTTCCTGAACCTCCGTGTTGGTCGCCAGCTCGATGAATCCAGTTGTCGCCCGCTGCGCGTCAGTGGTGATCTCAACGGCCGCGTCCGCCAGCGCTTTCGCTGTCTCCAGATCCTTGCGGCGCAGCGCCTGAATCGCCTGCACCATCGTCAGGAACCCCAGCTGCGACTGGATCGGGATGAAATCGTCCATCGAATCGATCTTGAATACCTTCCTGCGGAACAGGAACCGCGCCCTGACCCCGATCTGGCTGATGCGAACCATTCGGTATTTTGGGTTTGTTTCCAAGGGCCAGTAAATCGCGAGCAGAGTCCACTGCGGAGGTGTCGGCGGCACGGGTTGCGGGGGCGTCGGATCGGGCCCGGGCGGCGGTTGCACCCCCGCCGAGTAGTCCGCGCGCGCAATCGGCCCCGCCACACCGCTAAGAAGCTGGCACGCCTTGAGTACAACTGGAGCCGTGGTCATAATCACGTTCCCATCCGAAGGCACTGGCAACCCGTTCGTCGCACTTGGGTCAGTCCCGTCAATCGTGTAGACCAGACCGATAACAGGAGCTGGAACGTCCACGTTGGTCGGCGGCAACTGATCCTGCGCCGAGATATTCGCCGTCAGCGGAAACTGGTACGAGCCCGAAGGCGGCTGGATGATCGGCGGGTTGAGTCCGTAGGCTACGCCTGCAATCGGCCCAGCCAGATTGTTCCGCTCGATCTCGCACGCTTTAACTACCGCTGGATACGCGCTGATCGTCAGTTCGGCGTGCCAGCCAGCGACTGGTATGCCGTTGGTCAGCGAAGGATCTGACCCGTCAGTCGTGTACATCAGCGTGATCCCCGTGTTGGGATCGACGGCGTCTATCGCCACAAGCAACGGCAACGGGTAACGACCTGAGTCGGGCCTGATGATAGGCAGGTTAAGGATGCCACCACCCGTCACCGTGTAAGTGTTTGCCTTGATCGGCCCCGCGACGCCGTCCAAAACTTCGCACGCTTTGACTACCTGCGGGGACTGGGTAACAACGACTTCGCCAGCCCAACCGTCAATCGGAATACCGTTGGTCACCGTCGGATCGGTGCCGTCGAGCGTGTACATTAAAGTGAGCCCGTCGATTCGGTCGGCCGTTTCGATAATCACTCGGAGCGGGTAACGGTAACTGCCAGAGTTGGGTGCCATCAGCGGCATGTGCAACGCGTCGGGTGAATCCGACGGCGGAGTCATATCCGTTGGCCCGAAAGGCGGAAGCTGCTGCGGCGGCGTCTCGTGAATGTAGATGCCTACGTAGTCGTGAGTAACATCCTTGTTTATCTCGGTGACTTCTGAATACTCGTAGGTCGAGGTGACCCACTGGTTCGCGCTGATCGTGAGCGTCTCTGTTACCTCTGTGCCGCCGAAAGCTGCGACTTTGCCCGCGATATAAACTTTCTGCCCAGCGTTGCGCGGACTGTAGCTCACGGTCACCTTGAAAAATCCGAAGCCGTTTGCCGACGGCAGCACCATGAACGGGACGAACCCGCGATCTTCCCATGAGGTCTCCGTGCGATCCTGTCCGCCGCCGTTACTCCCAAATCCGTTCAGCGTGAACTCGTAAAGCCTGTCACGCGAAAATGCTGGGACACCGTCAATCGTCCATTTGAGCGGCGTCTCAACCTGTCGCGGCAGAACCACCAGATTATGGTGCTGCACTGGAAGATCGACGTAGCCCTTTAAAACGTCCCAGTCGCCTTTGGCCGCCAGATATTCAGTCGCCCGCGTGCACGTCCTGAAGACATGCGTCTGGTCGTTGGTGCCGAGGTACTCCGACGCTTCGGCAAAGATATCGTAGACGCGCAAGAGTTCACTCCTCCCCGCCTTCGTCGCCCATTAACTTTTTCATCGCCACTTCGTCGTCGCTCCGCTTCGATTTGCTCGGCGCTTTCTTGTAGCCCCTGATCGGACGAATCGACTTGAGATGGAGTTCGACCTCGTGACGCTTTTTGCCTTTGTGCGGGCCGTGCTCTGGCGTGTGGACGCGTCGCGAGATGACACTATGATTGATAATCGCGCGGCCAGAATCTGGGATCTTACCCAGACTCTCGTCCCCGCTCAGCATCACTGAGGGGTAGATCGGCCCGCTCGGCGGCGCTGCTCCGCCGCCCGTCGGCATATCCGCCATCCCCGCTGGCTGCGGCTGTCCCAGATCGATATCGCCGCCAGCTCCACCAAGTTCGTCGTTGCCTGCACCCGCGTTTCCGTTCATGTTTTTTCACTTCTCCTTTGCTGCTGCCTGCCCGCTTCTATTCGAAGATCCCCGGCCCCGCCGCTATGATGTTCAGCGGCGAGAAATAATGCGTGCCCCCGACGTTCACATCTGTCTGGAAAATAGACGTGCCGCCAATGTTGTAGTTGCCGTCCAGCGTGATCACGCCGCCAGTCGCCACCGTCCCGCCGCTCAGCGCCGTCAGGTTGTTAATCAGCGCGTTCCCGCTCATAACCAAATTCCCAGCCCTGTCAGTTCCGCTCGATCCCAAGTTCAGGAACCCGCACCCGCTCAGACAGTGATCGATGACGTTGCCGCTGATCACGCCGTTCCTGATCTGGTGGTAGAGTGCGAGGTTCGCCGTGGTGCCAGCGCCAGAATTATACAGGCCCGAATAGCGCAAGCCCCAGTTGGGACTCAGGATGAAGCCGCTCCCAGCGTCGGGAAGATCGGGGCCGTCGAGCCCAGAGCCCGGGCCCGCCCCCGTCCCTACGCCCGAATCCACGATCAACCCGGGCAGCCCGTTGATGTTCCCCATCTGCGGCGTGTACGCGTCGCCCACCATCGTCAGTGTCCCGTAACTCGTGTTAAAGTAACCGCCCCCATCCGTGATAACGTAACTGGTCACCGCGCCGCCAGCCCCAACGCCCGTGATGATTGCCCGCACTGGCGAGTAAGCGACACCGTTGATGTTGATGTTGTGCCGCACCGCCTGCCCTACCGAGTAACCGCTCCCAGCCGCCGCGATCTTGCTCCCAGAGTAAATGCATTTCGCGCCGCTCCCGTGGCCGCCCACCACGTTCACGGGATCTGTCGGCCACGCGCTCGCGTAAGTCCCAGTCGCGAGCAGCATCAAGCCTTCAGGGAAAATCGCGCCGCTGGGGCTCGTCGCCACCCGTGTCACCACAGCCAAAGCTGGATTGGTCGTGCCAACGGGATTGTTCGGATCGAGCTGCACCACGTCGCCAACCTGATACCCAGTCCCAGCGCTAGCTATCGGCACCATCAGCCCCCACTCAATCGTCTGACCCTTCGTGCCGTCGCTCCCGCCCTGACCGTTGTCCGAGATCACGTTCCCAGTGATCTTGAACCCGTGCGCCCACATCACCTGAACACCACCGTAGTAGTTTCTTACAACCGTGTTCCCAGTGAACGTGTAGCCGTAAGAATAAAGCTGATCCCAGTTCGCGCCCTGCGCCCGCGTCGCGCTCGTCGCCAGTAACACGCCCACCGCGCACTGCTGCACAATGTTCCCTGTTATCTGCGAGTTATCCGAGTCGCCAGCCAGCAACCCGTAGCCATACGGCGCACACGAAGTGATCTGGTTCCCAGTGATCGTTGACTGCTGGGAATTGACTATCGCGATCCCTGACTCCTGACAGTTCTGGATCGTGTTCCCCCGTATGATCATCCGAGGACAGAAATACCCAGTGAGCCCGAAACTCCCGCAATACGCAATCGTGCAGTTGCGCACATAGGTCAGCTGGCAGAAATCAAACGCGATCCCAACCCCAAGGCAGTAATAAACAATGCAATTGTCGATCACAATCGCGTTCGCGCCATTGGCGAATATCCCGTGGCGCACTGGGATCTGCGGCGTCGTACTGACCGCCTTGTACAAACTCCCGCTAAAGCCGATGTCTTTCACCGTGCTCCCGCTGGCGGCGCTAAGATCCAGAACCGCGCCAGCGGGCGTCACGTTCAGATCCATCTGGATGATCGAGGCGTAAGGGCCGTCGCCCAATATCGAGATCGGCCCAGAGGGCGCGAGTTTCTGCGTCGTGCGATAGACGCCTTTGGGAAAGTAGAGCACTTTGCCGCCGCCCTGCGGGGGCGCTGGGGGCCCGGGGGCCGCTGACGGATTCCCCGGCCCCGCCGCTGCCGCTATCGCCGCCTGCAACCCCGCCGTGTCATCCGTCGTCCCGTTCCCCACACAATTATACGGCGGATCTTTCACGTTGATAAATCCGCTGAACCCCGTGACGCTCGGCGCGTCCCACCCGTACGTCGCCACGTCGGGCGTCGCCCCTGCGCTCACTACCTTCAAAAATTTCCCAGCGTTCCCAACTGGGCTCGGCCAATCATTCGCGTCCACTAACACTGGCCGCCGTGCACCAAAGTTCCCCGTGGCACTGTTATACTGGTTGATGAACTGGTTGGCGACTGGCGGGAAATTGTTCGGATTCACTCCTCCTCCTCCTGTTATCGACGGACAATTGATTATGTTAAACCCCTTCATGTCCAGATCGCTCTGGGCGAAGGCTTCGTAGAGAGCTGTTTGGCCCATAAACGTTTCAACTACAAAGTAAAATTCATCGACTTGCACGTTCTCATCCCGCCACCTGTGCAAACGCCCTGAAATAGTAGTTGCTCAGCCCGCCCGCCACTGGCCCAGTGTCTGGATCGGGCAATAGCGCGTTTAACTGGATCGCTATTAAAGCCGTACTGATGTTAAACACCGTGAAACTCAACCCCGTCAACGGACTCGCATCCACCACGTTCACTATCATCGGCCCGCTTAACAATATCACTGGACTCACCTTCTCCACCGCAAACGGGATGATCATGTCCTGCGTGTGGCTCGGCATCCGATAATTGATCAGCTCACAATACGGACTGGGCTGCGGCGCTATCACGGGCTCCAGCCACTGATTCCAGCCAGCCTCCGTTATCGGCGCAAACGGATACCACGCCCACGCTAACCCTGTGCTCGTCGCAAATGCGCTCGGACTTTGTTGCAGCGGCGCGTCTACCGCACTAAACGGCAGATAAATCGGCGGACTCCCATACGGTGAAGGCGGCAAGTCCATTTCCGCCCCCTCTTTTATCCCTGATTCCCTCTATTTGCAACCCCTTTTCCCCACATTTAGTGCCTAATTCCCACCTTTACCCACCAAATCTTGACAATTAATAAAGAATTCTTCACCTTCCAATTTCAACTACAAGCTGGCGGCCCGCTCTCTCTCCCTGTGGTTAAGGCATTGACTGGAGGCAGGATTGATGCTCGCACTTGCAAACGGGCCGCCAGCCGCTCTCTCTCCCACATCTCATCGATCCTCCTGTCCGCTGGATGCCGCATCGCTATGTAATCAAACCCTCCGCAACTCGAATTCCAAAAGTTCTCCGCCATGTCCGCTTCCGCCTGTGTCATTAACATCTTTTCTCTCATACTCTTACTAAGACGCAGCCCGTTACACTTGTAGGAAACTGCCGCCTCCTTCCTACAAGTCGTTCCCACTTACTCCCACCTTCTTCGACAAAAACCGTGTCTTGAAATAAAAAGTTTTTCACGTCACACTCCTCTCATGCCTATTCCTCCTAATCCGCCCGTCGCCGCAGTCGATACTCCAGTCGATCCGCCTCTCCCAACTCCTCCAATCCCTACCACTCCTCCTGTTCCTCCTCAAAACTCTGGCCTCCGCGCTTATTTCGCTTCCTCCGCTCTCAACGGCATCCTCGCCTCTGGCCGCGAAAAAGATCTCAAAAATCCCCTAGCCACTTCCCGCCTCGCGTGGAAATTCGCCGACGCCATGATCCAATCTTCGGACGGCCCAGAGCCTCTCTGATACTTTGCCTTTCGCGTTTTTTACAAACCTGTTTGGAACGCGAATATCGCAAACAGACGAAACTCGCTGGGGCACTGTAAACGCCCCAGCCCCCTTTTTTTAACGGCTCTTTCTCTTTAAAAATCAGGGACTCCAGTTTTCTATAAAAAAAACGGGACTCCCTCCCGCTAATAAAATACGGCCCCCTACACCGACACTGAGCGCGCGCGGGGGCCGGGGCGGCCGTGGGTGGCGGGGGGTGGGGGGCCATCCCAAGCCCGTGGAGGGTGACCATCCTTTTGGCGGCGTTGTCAAGTCCTGCGACTACAGGTTTTTCGGCCGAAGCGGCTGACAACATCAGACAATAACGGTCATAAATAATGGTATCGCTTGCGTAAGAAGCTCGCGTAACGCTGGGGTCTCCAGCGCTTTACGCCGCGCGAAACGTATACGTGTAAAACGTGTGTATCAAAATGAGGCCAGCCCGTGGCCTCAAAATGAGGCCATTTTCGCGTTTCGGCCGAGCTGCGCCATTTGACATCGGATTACGCGATCCGCGTGCAAACTCTTATTCTCGGTCATTTGGCTTCAAATAACGTTGGTCGGCTGATCGTTTGCGCGGCCGAGCCCGTGACAATTCATGCGAGCGCGCGGCGCGAATCGCTGTGGATTGTTGAGGCTGTGGAGGTTTGCAGGAGCAATTGAGGTTGGAAGATTCGGGATGGTTTTGAGGGCAATGGGAGTTGGAAGGATCGTGGCGAGTGCGCGGGCAATTCTGGCGTGTTTTTCTGTGTGAGGGAGGCGTTTGTATTTGGGCATTGGTGGGGTTTTGGTCGTGTTGAGCTGCGATGGCTTGGAGATATTTAAGGAACTGGGAAGAGGCGAGTTGTTGGACGGCGGAAACATCACGTTTAGTGAGGCCGAAAGCGCGTGGAGAAGCTAAAGTTTTTTGGCCTTGGTAGAGGGGCATGAGATGAATTTATTCCACAGCAGCTGAGCGAGATCAAGAATGAAGTAGCTCGATCACATTGGTGTCGAGACTCATTGTGAGACCGACGAAATAGTTTTCGTCGGCGATACGGACTGCAGCCTGCCATTTGTTATCGTACCAGATGCGGATGATGCGGCCCAGTTCAGGGAGTGAAACGCCATCTTTGGGTGGGATGTGAATGATCATAAGCGAGTTTTGGATAAGAGGCTTTTGTTTTGCATGCAGGCGTGGAGGATGACATAGGCGAGATAGCGTGGATCGTTTTCTTGACCAGTCTTTGAATTGATGCGTTCAATGACGGGCTGGATGATTTGCTCAGAACAGGCGGCAGCGAACTTGTCACGCGGCGTGCTTGAGTACAGATCGATTGCTCGCTGGATCTCCGAGTCAGTGAAAATGTCGCAAAGCCGCATCGGTTCACATTTGCATGAGGATGACAATGGTGAGGACAATGATAGCGGCAATGAGAAGGCCGATCCAGAAACCGCGTGATCCATTGTTGATACTCATCGTGTGCTCCGCTCGTCTTCGTTGTCAGCTTGAATCTGCGCTGGATGAGGTTCAGCAGCAGCTGTTCCTGAAGCTGGAGGGAGCGAATCATACGACATGAGTGCCTGAGCGAAGGTAAGGCGCAATCCGCTCACGTAATAGGCGATGAGTCCGCCTGCTGGAATCCAGTCATGCGCACAGGCTTGATTGACGGCGTGAGAGAGATCCTCGATTGAGTTTGCCTGCAATATTTTGTAGATCATGGCCGTTGCAGTTTCTGGGCTGGCTCGTACCAGTCGCTGCAGTATTGGTCTGGCGGGAGCGGAATGACATGAGATCCGTGCCAGCGGGCGAAATGTTCACTTGAACACAGGTGCTTGTCTTTGCCCTTGCCGCTCTTCTTCACGTAGTGGGCGCAACTGATGCAGGATGAACCGCCCAATGGGACTTGCATCGCGGCTTTGTGATTGGCTGGATAAGTGGCCTTGCGTTTGCCTTCTGGCTGTATTCGGGCCTGATCGCGTAGGGCCATGAAAGACAATATGAATGCCACAAACAGGCCAGAAAAAAAGTTTGAAAATAATTGTAGACAGCTGCTCCGCATCTGGTATTGGTATTGTATGCAAGCAACCAAAGAGACAACGGCAGAGGGATCGCGTGGTCGCCTCTGGATTCAGGAATACAACAGCAAAGGGGACAACTGGGTTGATTACGTCGGCTTCGATGAGAACAAAACTCTCGCTCAAGCGTGCGACGACATGCTAGAGACCAGCGCCACATTCAAGGGGCGCAAGTTCAGAGTAATCCGACGCAATGACGAGGTCGTGGATGTGCGCGAGCACTCGACCATCAAGAGCATCAAACGCGGCACATGGCGCGACATGCGCAACGCTGGTTACAACTTCGCTGGCTGCACCCGTGGCAGTGGCAGGCTCCCGAAGCAGATCAAGGTAGACAAGCAGGGCGTACGCTGGGCATTCAAATGCTACAACGGCCCGTTCTGCTGCATCATCCAGAAAGTGGAGGACAAATAACATGAAAGCAGCAACCTCATTTTTTCTCACCATCGAGAACTGTAAGCTGGTCGTGAAATACGACGGCACACACGGCGGCCGCATCACCCGCGTGATCCGTGGGCCACAGGACTACAATGACTTCTTCGTGTCTAAAGCGCACGAGGCTGGCGTTGAGATGGCCGCGCTTAACATCATGGGATCTAGCTCGCTGGATTTCCCAGATGAATACACCAAGGACAAAGACGTGCTTGCGCTCATCGAAGCCATTCAGGAGGTGCGATAATGACACCAGAGGAAATCAAATCGCGTATAGCATCGGAGCGCAAGGCTGATCGGGATCTGCGCGCCAGCGCCAAGGCGGCACCAAAAGGCAAGCGGCCGCACTGCCTGTATTGCAGGCGCGAACTATGGCTATATCGGTGGCGCAAAGCTGGCGACAAACGGCTTTACGGCACCTACGGCGACAACCGTTTTTGCGGTCAGGGATGCGGATATCGCTGGGCACTTAACCACACATCAGATCCATTGAGGAATTAAACTATTGACAGCAGCTGTTTATTTAAGTAAGGACTATCCAATATGACACAAGAAGCAACCAACAAAGACGCGGCCCGCGTAGCAGGGCAAATTGATACCCCAGAAGAGCGCAAGGCGTGGTACGCATTGCGCAACCCAGACAACGAGGTCGTCGCCACACGGCTGATGACCGATAGCGAGTTGAAAGAGGCATCGGCTGGGTTCTCAAAGAACAGCTATACCCGCTGGGAACTGCGACACGATCAGATCTCAATCCAATACCCGTCTGTGGACGGGCCGATTGAGATCCGTTACGATGAGGGGGGCAATGATTGGCGCTTCACGCTCCGAGGCAAGGATCGCAGCGCTCAGACGCTGGAGAACGCCAAGGCAGCCATCGATGCGCCAGTGCGCGAGAACAAACGAGTCTTCAAGAAGTTCGAGGCGTTCCTGCGCTCTGGGTACAGCAATGACCGAGGATTAGAGCGCGTGACGGTCACTGGGCTCGTAGGTACCCGTGGCTTTCACAGTTCAGGCAAGGCGTGGATTCGCAACTCGCACGGCCGACGTGACACTGCCTACATTAACGCGCTCATGCAGATGACGCCTGAGAACGAGGCGTTGGTCAAGCAGATCGACGAGCTGATAGCACAACAGAGTGCACTGAGCACACAGATCAAGGCGCTCAGTGAGAAGATCGCGCCAGTGACGATCACCGACGCAGATTACGACTGATTGCTTGCAAACTGGGGCCAGCGCCCTCATGCGCTGACCCCAGCAGTATGCAACCAGCAGAAGACACCAATAATAACGCGGCCCGCGTAGCAGGGCAAACAGTCGAGTACGAACTGAAGAAAACCACCAAGACACCCACGCACGGGTATCTGGGCATCACTGGGCAACCGTGCGAGAAGTGCGGCTTTACTCAGGAGGATCTGATCCACAACTTGGGCAGCGATCACATCACTGTCATTGAGAAGGAAGCGATCACGCCCCAGCTGGATTTCCTGATCAAAGAGCGTGACGCATTGCGGCGCTCTAACCAGCATCTGCGCAACGTCGTGATCCCCAAGCGCCGCCAAGAGGCAGAAGCATGGCTGAATCGGTTCAACATCGCGCAGGACACACTAGATGAGATCCAGCGCGTGTTCGAGCTGGCCGAGATGACAGGGCCAGAAAACATCGTGAACGACATTGCAAAGATCCTGAAAAAAACTTCAAAATAATTATAGACAGCAGCTGTTTATCGATTAGGATATCAATATGCAACCAACCAATACAAACCAACAACCCGCTCCTACTAGCGGATACACTCAAACCAACAAAGCCTTCGAGCGGATCAATCAGATCCAGCGCACCGACGGCTACAACCAATCAACTAAGGACAGGATGATCGGCGCAGTGCTGGAAAACCTCTGGCTCAACGGGCTGGAGGCTGGCAGCAACAACAAGCTGGCCACCGAGTATCAGAAGATCGCAATCGAGCGTGGCGGCCAATTGGAGACGGCCGTGCAGGCGCTCAAGCTGGTCAAGGCGCTGCATGATGGTGAGCGTCGCTACGAGGCCGACAGGGCCAAGGGCGGCGATCTGCCCAACCCGCGTGTGCCCAAGATGTTCATCAACGGGCCCAGTGATCGGGTGTTCCATCAGGTAGATCTCGATCCCAAAGCCTACGAGCAAATCGAAAAGGCCATCGCCGATGGCTACAAGACGCCGCTAGGCCAGAATGTGGTCTCAGTGACGCCTGAGCAGCGCGAGGAATTCGAGCTGGCCAAGGCCCAGCTGATCAGGTCTGGCGCGAATCCTGACGCGGTCTACGACATGGGCATCATCGAAGTGATCGCGGCCGCTCGCAGTGAGCGGGCCGTCGAGGCGCTTCGTATTCAGGTCGAGGCTGGGCGGCGCACAGTCCAGAACGTCCGCAATATCAATGCCAGTCTGGAGAACCTGAATGAGGTCAAGGAAGGTCACATACGCAAGCTGCACAATGCGCTGAAGGATCTGCTCGCATTCCCAAATGATCGGCAAGCATTCATGGATGCGCACAGTGCAATCAATCACACAGGGGAGGGCCGCTAAGATGATCGAAGGCACATGGCAACCAAACGCTCAGACGAGCGTGGACAAAGAGTACGACCAGTGGGTCACTGACGCGGCCGAGACGGGCTTCTCGATTGCGGACAATTATCTGGAACATTACAAGTTTCAGAAGGCAGAGGATCGCATTGATCCAGACAACTTCTTCGTCGAGGCGGCCCAGCCGACGGCGCTGTCACAGGTCATCAATGGCAAGAACGCCAAGCGCGAATTCACCGTGCGCGAGCTGGTCATCGCTCACCGCGCCCTGATCGAGCGGATCAGGGATCACGAGGAGGAATCAGATCGGCTGGCAGAGGACAGAAACGCGCTGATCAAAGCGATCCACCAGATCCCGCCGCAGGGCGGGCCTGCTGTCACCGCCGCGATGGAGCTGGCTAACAAGCTGAACGACGGCGGTCACGTCAAGGAGGGCAAATAATCATGGGCCAGAAACAATCAATGGCACTGGACGCGGATCTGCGCAGGGAGTTTGGGCTCAAGCCCAACGGGATCTACGTGCTCAAGCATGACGTGCAGAACCCCAAACCTGACAAGCGCCAGAAATACGACTGGCGCGCACAAGTTGTGTGGCCTGCAGGTTTGCGCCTGACTGTGACCGAGGAGCGCATCCTTGATGACTTCAGGCTGCACGGACTCAGTGCTGGCAGGTTCAGTCAGCGCAAGTTCCTGAAAGACTGTCCCAGCACGCTCCTGCGGGCGCTGGAGGAGGTCACACCCACGCTCAATGAGAGATTGAAGCAGGCAGACCTCATAGGCTTCAAGGACGAGGCGATAGAGATCCTCGTCAAGGCAGGCAAGCTGAACCCCAGAGATGTAATCGAGGCGGCTGAACAGGCTGCCAAGGAATACGACGAAAAGGAGGTGAAGTAGCATGGCAATGGAACAGGTCAATTTCACATCAACCGAGGCGAAGTACGCCAAGACGGCGATCAAGAACTCGATCTATCTGCGTATGCAGTGGCTGAGACTGCGCGCGGATGACTCGATGACGCCCAAGGCCGAGAAGGCAAAGCGCAAACGTCTGGAGGCCGAAGTCGAGATCTTCAGATCCGCGCTCTCGCGGTTCGCGGGTAACTGCCCGCGTGACCGCAAGTAGCCGCCGCATAGCTGGGCTTGCCCTCACGGGCCCAGCAATTATGGCAGCAACAAAAATGATTGACAGCAGCTGCGCATTCATGCAAGGTATGTATGCAATGAAAGATCATATGAGCACAGAGGAATTTAAGGATCGCATCCGCGCAATCGTGGGTGCGCCCCCGCCTAAAGAAAAAGGGCCATGCGTCCGTAAAGGAACGGAAGGCTATTGGCCCGCACCACCAATGAACGCAGATCCAACCAAACCAACAGAAGAAGAACCAAATGAGAGCAAACCGTGACATCACAATTAACGTGACCCAGCGAGACGAGGGCAATGGCAAGTTCGCCTATGTCATCGAAAAGCTGACTGGCGCGATCACTGTCTTCTCAGCTGGCAACCGAGAACATCGGGTGCTTGACCGAGTAGACGAAATGACGGCGAAAGATCTCGCCGCCAATTACAAGGTCGTAGTTTCACCAAAGGAGTAATTAAAATGAAATCGTGCATGGGTTGGTGCCTGATAATGGCAGTCAGCCTGACGTTCCTCATCGATCCGAATTTAGCCGCTGGAGCTGCGCTCATAGCGGTCATTTGGGCAATCGGGAACTGGGTCAGCAAGGTCGGCCGCGACACAGATGAAACGGCGCGCCTTCTGAAAGAAATACACGAGCGAACAACACAGGAATCACAACATGACAACCAAGCAAACCACAGTCGTAGATAATCGGGGGCGGGCATGCCCTGCCCTCGTAATCACCTGTCCGCAGTGCGGCTACGATGCCTTCAACATTTTCGACGTCTACGGACACAACCATCTCCAGTGCGCTGGCTGCAACACCACGTTCTGCCAGCAGGCTGGAGAGTGCAGCTTAGAAAAGAAAGAAGCACATCATGTATAACGGAGAACCAAACATTAAGGGCCAGATCAGGATCGTGGAGTACGCCACTGGGCGCGACGTTACTGATCAGTGGGCGTTCGTGATCAGGCAAGATCTGTCGGAAGATCTTCGCCGATTCGCGCGCGACGATCACCCTGAGCGTTACTACGTCTGGCCTAAATACAAGCTGACCAAGGATGGCGTACCAAACAGGAACGCCGAGGGGCCGTGGGTCAAGCGCTACTGGGGCGCGCACGGCGCGCCTTACTTTATTCTCGATGAGGAACGAGAGAATAAGGCCAACCCGATCCGCGAACGGATCGCAGAGCTGAACGCACAGCTGGGCGCTGCGAAGCGCGAACTGGCGAACGTGTACCGTGAACCTGACAAGCAGGAGCCCGCTCGCCTGACTGGCTGCACGGCCGTGGACAGGCCGCCGTTTACCAAGGCCAAAGCTGATTGGGACACTTCCTTTGAAGCATCAAATCCCGATGGAGGGCCGTCGCATGATTAACGGCGGGTATTCTGAAACTCCCGATCAGTGGATCGAGAACCATGACACTGAGCGGGACGAAGATTTGAGCGACGGCGAAGGAAGTGCGGCTGATCTCGCAGACGCGCAGGAGCGTGAGGTTACTACCTGCCCTTCGTCGTCGTCTCAATGCTCGCGGTGCTTAGCGTGCGGCACGCATATCAAGCGCGCGGGCTGGTGCTCGGTGTGCGGAAGGGATCTCGGCTGGCCGAAATGAAAGTCGAACACGTTCTTAATCTTGAGACTGGCAAGTCGTGGTGTGGCGTACCGCATCTGCTGGACGAGCGCTGCTGGAAATGTGGCAGCTCGCTTCACAGCGCCGACGATTGCGGCGTCACGATGACGATGATCAGGGAAGGCGCAGTCAAACGCTATTCGCGGCCGTGCCGCAACTGCACGCATCTAGTGGCGCTCAGCAAAGTCGAAGCGGGCCAAGACAAATCGAAGATGCAGCGCAGCAAGCGCAGGCGCTCGTTAGGCCATTGCCCCAGATGCGGCAAGCTGATCGCGTTCGTTTTCCCGCTTCACGAATGCACCCCAAAACGGTCGAAAAAAAAATTATAATTTTTTTCTTTTTCTAGTTGACAGCATCTGTGCATTGATGCATCTTACGCATACAAAGATATGGAAAACCAACCAATGATAGTAACGGCTCCCGACACTGTGCGGGAGGATATCAGTCGCAAACTCACACTCCATTGTGGCGCTCATGCGGTGAATCGCGCGGCGCTCTCTGAGGTGCCAACTCCTGATCGGACGTCAACGTGGGTGCCAATCCCACACACGGCGCTCATCGATCAGGTGGAACTGGCGCTCCGTAATAACAACCTCAAAGTTACTGGCGAAGCGCACAGCTTGTCCCACAACGGTGCACGCTACTTCGGGCTCTACCAGATCCAGAACGGCGCGCAACACGACGATTACTCGTGGATTCTGGGGCTCCGCAACTCGCATGACAAGACCTTTCCAGCTGGCATGGTCGCTGGCGCGAAGGTGTTCGTCTGCGACAACCTCTCCTTCAGCGGCGAGGTGAAAGTGTTCCGCAAGCACACGGTCTTCATCTACCGTGACATGCCGTTTGTGGTTCAGCGTGGGATCGGCCAGCTGCAACAACACTGGCACAATCAGGATCGTCGGATCGAGGCGTACAAGAACACCGAGCTGGTGGATCGCGACGCGCACGATCTCGTGATCCGAGCGCTGGACGTCGGCGCATGCTGCTCGACGCAAATCCCGAAAATCCTCACTGACTGGCGCAAGCCGCGTCACGAGGAATTCGCGCCGCGCAATGTGTGGAGCTTAATGAACTGCTTCACCGAGGTCTTCAAGGAGGGTTCTTTGACGGGCCTGCCGAATCGGACGTTGGCCATGCACGGGCTGTTCGATAACTACACGGGCATCAACTCCCTCAATTAGTTGGTTGCGTGCGTCTGGGGCCGTCGAAAGGCGGCTCCAGCAATATGCAACCAAACCAAAACAGAAAACCAATGACAGCAAAAAACATGAGTAACATCACGGCCGAGGTCAGCCACATGGGCACGCGGTATCAAGGGAAGCGTACCGATACGATCTGGGTGCACTGGGATGATCCCGATGGCAATCGGTATCACTTCTGGCTGCATCCCGTATACGATGGCAGAGACTTCCGCGCCAGAGGTCTGGACGTGGTGGACAAAGACACCATCTACGTGAATCCGCGAGAGGGCATGCAATCCGATGATCCGAGGTGGTTTAAGACCAAGCACCTGAAGGCGAGTGCTAAGTGTAATCAGCCTCTGATCCAGCGTGCGTTTGCCGAGGTGGACATCCAGCAGGCGTATCGCAACTTCGAGTTGAAGGAGCAGGCTGAGCAGGCGCTGCGCGACGCGGAGCGATTGGCCGTGCAGAAGAAAGCACAGCTGGAAGCAGCTGCGCCAGCCTTACTGGCGGCGACCAAAATGCTGCTAGAATTTGTGCCACAGAAATGCAAAGGCGCAAAGCTGGTGCCTGTGCCTAACGATCCACAGAACGTGGCTATCGACATCGCCAACGCTGCCATCCTACAGGCAGAAGGGAGCGCGCAATGAGCGCACTACCAACGTGGGGCCGACAGGCGCGACGGATGCTGGAGAATGCTGGCGTCTACCGCGAGGATCGCGTTGAAAGTCTGGCGCTGGATTTGGAGGCGCTTTGCGACGAGATGATGTCGGCAAACGAAGGCTACGATCCAGAGCCAACGGCCGTGGTGGCGCTGCTCAACCAGCGCATCGGCGGGCTCAAGAATCTGGAGTCCTACAGCGACTGCCTGCTGGCGGGCGCAAAGCGAGGTGCCGCCAAATGAGAGACGATCCTCTTTACAACGTGGCGAGGATGGTCTGCCATGACGCGGGCATTCCGTGGACAGATCCGCGAACAGGCAAGACTTACCCTCCGCCAAGGAAACCGCGCGTTGTACGTGTGAAGCGCAAGCGGACGGGCGCAAAGCGCAAGCCGACGGGCACATGGGAAACCTTATGCAGGCGGACGAACTACCCAAAGCTGGGCTACATCATTGCCAAGCTGAAGGAGAAGGGCATCCCCTGTCGCTTCAGTGGCTTTCGCACGTTCCACGCTGACCACATTCTGCTCGTCCCGAAATACCTCTACCTAGAGGCTTCGGAGATTCTGGATGAGCGGCATGGGCGCTACAGACTGGATGACGTGCGCGATGACCACCCGAAATTTTTGCCTTACAACGGGATTAAACCAGAGACACCACTATGACCCCAAAGGGCCGTTACAGAAAGGAGGTGAAGCCGAATGAAGCTCACCAAGAAAGCACGGCGCTGGCTGCGCGAGATCCGCGCAGAAGGCTACACCGTGCGATTCGTGCCGTATTGTGAAGACGCGGAGACGCCCGGATTCGTTCTGGGCGCAATCATGGGCGTCACCGACACGGAGAACAAGACGATCAAGATCAAAACCCGTCGCATGAACCCGCAGCAAATTGAGGCTGCACTGCATCACGAGCTGGCACACGCTCGCGGCGCAATGAAAGGGCCAGACTACCCGCATCTGGGCATGTACTGCGGCGGATGTGTCAACCCGTTAGGAACCAAACGACTGTAGTCGTCTGATACGCTGCCCCTGCGCGAGCGTGGGCAGCAACCAGATGAATATGCAAAACGAAGACACCACAGAGCAGGCAAGACGAGTAAGACAGGCTGAATTAAACGCGCCGATGTCCGAGCGGGCCGAGCTGGAAAAGAAGCATGGCCAAATCTGGGACAAGGCGCAACTACTGGAGCAGTTCGAAGTGATCGGCTTCATGGCCCCGTTCGTTGTCGTTAAAGACAGGAAGACAGGCCAAAGGGGTTCGCTGGAATTCCAGCACGGCCCACGGTTCTACTTCAACTGGCTGCCAGACAAAGACCAATGAGCGGCAACAGTGACGAGCTTCTCCCAGTCGAGCGTGATTGGGAGAAGCACTGGCAGGGCATGCCTGAATTCATTCAGGGCAAGAAGGAGCCCTATGCCAAGATCATCGTGCGCTTTGCGAGCGAAGCGGATCTACAGGACTTCGGGAAGAAGATCGGTCAGAACGTGACGAAAGCTACCAAGGCGATCTGGCATCCGACATTCGCGCGCGGGGTCAAGTACCCAGTCTGGAAGGACGAGAAGAAATGAAGACCAATTATCAGGCGCGCTACGAGCGCTGGTGGCTCCACAAGGACGTTAGATTCAACGACGGCGATCCGTGGAAGCGGGTAACCAAAGTCACGCTGGTAGGGCCGCCCAGCTTCGTTTACGGATCGGTCTGGCTGACGTTCGCCGACGGCGCTGAGCAACACGTCCCGTGTGGCAACGCATTCAGGCCGCGCAAATGGGATGTTCAAGTTAGGGAAACTTCACCCACAGAATGAGCCAGCCAGTCAACAAAGAGATGTGTGCGACGTGCCCGTGGCGCGAGGGATCGCCATACGCGCATCTGCGCGGCTATCTGGAGACGGCGTCACTCAAAACGTCGCGGCTCTGTCATTCCACTGGGAGCAACGCGATCAATGAGAACACTGGGAAACCTGAGCGGCTCTGTCGCGGCTCGCGCAATTTTCAGCTCAATCTTTTTTACAGGATCGGCTTCTTGAAAAAGCCAACAGACAAATGCTGGGAACAAAAATGGAAGGAACAATGCTGCGCTTCGCGGCCGACTTGATCGAGCAGGATATCCCTGAAGATCTGAAGACACTGGCAAAGCAGTTTTCGGATGGCGACATGACAAATTTTAAACCGTTTCCCCCACACTAAAGAGTCCGGGCAGAAACCAAATCCGAAAATGCAGCCGCGATATCCGATCTTCATTGTCTCGAAGGGACGTTGGGCCCAGCGCCATACCATGCGCGCTCTGAACAAGATGGACGTTCCCTACACCGTGATCGTGGAGGATACCGAGTATGACCGTTACAAAGCCGCGATGGCGGGCGAATATCCGAGGAACATCAATGTCGAGCTGGTGACCCTGCCAGAGAGTTACAAGGACGCTTACGAGACGTGCGATGATCTGGGAGACCTCAAGTCGCTGGGCCCGGGGCCAGCGCGCAACTACGCATGGCACCTCGCCGCCAACGCTTGGAAGGGCGCGCTGCGGCCGAAACGCCACTGGGTCATGGACGACAACATTTATTACTTCGTCCGCGCTGGCTACAACCTGAACGCCGTCAGCGAGACAGGTGCCATTTTCGCGGCGGCCGAGGACTTCGTGGATCGCTACGAGAACATCGGCATCGCTGGCTTCAACTACGTGAAGTTCTGTCAACGCAAGGAATCGTGGCCGCCCTACATTCTCAACACGCGGATCTACAGCTGCCTGCTCATCGACAACGATCTGCCGTTTCGCTGGCGCGGCCGCTACAATGAAGACACGGATCTCTCGCTGCGCGCGCTGAAAGACGGCTACTGCACGATCAACTTTCAGGCGTTCCTCGCCGACAAGGCGACTACCCGCAAGGTGCGCGGCGGCAACACCGCCGAGTTTTACGAGAAGGAAGGGACTCTGGAGAAATCGAAGATGCTAGCGACCATGCATCCAGACGTGGCGAAGGTCGTCTGGCGCTTCAACCGCTGGCACCATCACGTTGACTACAGCGCGTTCAGAAAGAACAACAAACTGAAACTCAAGGAAGGCGTCGTCATCCCACAAGGCGTCAACAATTACGGGATGGTTTTGGAATATCCAGAAAATTAGTTGACAGCACCTGTGCTCATGTATACGTATCACTTATGAAACCACTAACTGCAGAAGAAATAATCAAACGACGACAGGAAATCGATGAGCTGACCGCAAAGTGGAAGACCGCGAAAGAACATGGTCTCACACTGAACGCGCGCGACAAGGCGCGCCTGCTCTCACTCCTGCTCGAAGACGAACAGCTGGGCACGCTCGGCCACGAGATCGACGTCCCCAACATCCTCGGTCACATCAGCGGGCTCGAAAGCAGGCTCGTCGGTCTGATCGGTAAAGTGGCAGCGGGGGTTGTGTAATGCCAGCGCTGCTCACATTCCAATGCGACAAGTGCGAGAAATCGTTTGATCGCGTGAAGGGGCTGCGGATGCACAAGATCCGCTCCCACAGCGGCAAAGGCTGGGACACCAGCCGAAACTTCAGGCCGAAGAAGCGCAAGCATAGCTACCCGTCTGACGATCCAGAGTATCGTCGGCGCTACGCTAAACAGGCGGCTTTCAAAAAGAAGATGTCGAAAGCGGCAAAGGAAAGCTGGGCGCTTCGGCGCAAGCTGAAAAAGCAGTCGCTCCTTAACGGTGCTCACGCGCCAGTTGTGGAGGCGGCTGATCCCCTCGGAGACGCGGCAAAGGCAATCCTCGTCGCAGCAAAAGTTCTACGTGGAACTATGACTGCGCTGAAATTGCCGTAACCAAAACACTAAAAAACCACACCAAAAAACAAAATGAACAAAGCATTATCAATAGACAAAGCAGGAGATCTACAGCGCACGCGCGAAGCCATCGTGGAGGAAATCCAAGAGGCGAACGCAAAGCGCTACAGTTCGATGGAGCAGCTACGGCGCGTCCATTATCACAAGCTGGGCGAACTCTTCATCCAGCTGCGGCTGACATTCGACAAGGGGGACAATGGCGGGAAGGAATTCGCGCGCTTCTGTGACAAGACGTTTCCCAGCATCAGGCGAAGTCAGCGGCTGGAGTATATTACCTACCGCAAATCACTGAAGCGGCCAACTACCACGGCTGGGACGAAACTGCCAACGCTGCGCAGTGTCACGGCACCGCACGTCGTGGACGTCAATCGACCGCGTGATCGTTACCGACAGATCGTCGATGACGAGGTCAAGGAGGTGAAACCATTCGAGGTCAAGCGCCAGCCAGTCAAAGAAGAGAACGAACTGGTGCTGGAGCTGGCCGACAGGATCATCAACACTGGGTTCCGAGTGCTGTCGGTGAAACTTCATCCCGACAAGGATGGCGGAAGCAACGACGCCATGCGCCGACTCAACAAGGCAAAGAAACTTCTCTCGGACGCGCTCCTGCGTGAGTCTGCGGGGCTACTCCTCTCCTAAAGCCATGTACGTCCTAAAGCCAAAGCGGCTGGCGCAATTTCTGCGCCTGTCGTTCGAGAACGGGAATTACCGTCTGACGTATCGCGAGATCGCCTTCGGGATTCTGACTGCCGTCAAACCAACCAAGGCCGAGGTCGCGCTCTTCACCGACGAGATCAGGAGATGCTGGCACGCCGCAGAAAAACATCTGCGCCGCAAAGGCGTCTGCACGATTCTGGTGACGAAGTTTTACTTCGACAACTACCATCGTCTGGAGCCAAAGCGGCCCAACGAGATCGCTCTGTGCATCGCTGGAGGCGGCATGGGTCAGGGCGCATTCGGCGTCAGGCTCCTGAGCATGAAGGGGATGAAGAACGATCCGATGGCGCTAGCGTATTTTGCGGTTCGAACCCGCAGCGCGCGCGGCATGGTGGCCGCGATTGAGGATCGCGCCGCAATCGAATGGAAGCGTGGCAAACTCACTAAACCAGTCGCCAAACGATTGGTCGATAACGTGGGCACGCCAGCGTTGCCAGAGCATCAGGCAGAGTTCGACGAGCTGATGAGGGGAGAAAAGTGAGGGTAAAACCGAGGCCCGTCGATTTCTTCGACATCGCCGACGACTTCGAGTGCGCCTTTTTGGGCTCGCTCGGATTCTCCACGCGCTGTATCCAGAGGCACACCAAACTCACCCATAGCCAGATCGGCTACAGGTTGAAGAAAGCTGCGATCCGCAGGATGGACTATCGGGACGGCACGAGCGACACCGCTACGGCCGTCCTGAAGTCACTGCGGGGTACGCTGGAAAAGGATCTCAATCGCTACCTCAAGGACATGGATCTGTGAAACGCAAAAAGAACAGTGACGGCGATCAGCCCGATCTGTTCAGATCCAGTTCCGCTGGCGGACGGGGCGGCCGCGATGAAGGAATTAAGCGCGTGCTCAGCCACAACGAGCAGTGGCTGGCGTGCTGCGTCGCTTCGGTGCGGCGGCTCCGCTGGACTGTGGACTTCGTTGGCGAAGACATCCGATTCCACTGTGTGAAGACGTGCGGGCATCCGAAGCATCACAATGCTTGGGGCGGCTTGATCAATTCACTTCTCGCGCAGAAGATCATCTACAAGACTGGCGAGCACAGGCAGATGAAAGATCCAATCTCCCACGCCCGCGAAACTCCACTCTACAGGCTCACCCTCTATGAAACGACCTCACCATAACAGGAGCCACACGACGACAAACCGAAGTGGGCGGCTCAGGAAAAACGCGGCCGCCATCGCTCGGAAACTGGGCGTCCCGTTTGACGCAAGCACACCTTCTGTGCTAAGAAAAAGCCATGCCAAAGACCAAAAAAGACATTCCCGAAGCCGTGCGTAGGTGGTATCGGCAGATCGGATCTAAAGGCGGTCAGGCTGGCAAAGGCACTGAGAAGCGCCGCGAATTGATGCGACAGAATGCCAATAAGCGCTGGAAAGCGCACAGGCAGGCGCAAGCCAAGGAAGCTGCTGAGCTGAAAAAGATCCTGCTCCCCGTACCAGCCGCGCCGCCCGTGGGACTCAAATAAAGTGAAGATTTACGCGCCACTCCCAGCGGACGGGGCTGTTGTGCTCAAGCCGATTTTCTTCGAGTCGGCCGTGGACGCCGAAGCCTACGCCAAGGAGAAGGATCTCAACGCCACCGTCATGGAGTACGACATGATTCCAATGGTCTTCCATCAGGAGGCGCGGCCGTTCATCGAGTTCCCAGCGGATGGCACCACCGAGGGCTGGATCAAGGTCGCTGAGCAGCTGGAGCAAATGATCACCTACCTGATCGAGATGAAGGTGCAAAAGATCACGGTCAAATTCGTGGACAAGCGCGAGGACGACACCGCTGAGCCGCTCAAAAACTATGGACTCAACGTGGCGCTGCAGCGCGGCAAGATGCCATATTCCGAATTTCGCAAACTGCTGAAGCAAGGGCCACGCCCGAAACCCTCCAACAATGAAGATCCCCCTTAACCGCCTGCTCGAACTCGCGTTCTGGGCTGCCATCGGCGCGCTGATCGGGACAATCTGGGCAAAGGCGTTCTGCAGTGGCTACTTCCAATAATCCAACTGGACGCTACATCGTCCGCCCTGACGGCAAGGTTGTGCCTGAGCCCGATCTGCTAACGTGGGCCATGTGGATGGAGACAGGCGATTTCGTCGTCAAACAGGAACACTTCGGCGGCACTGAAGAAGCGCCAGAATACATGGTGTCGACGATCTTTCTGGGGCTCGATTACAACATGATGCGCCAAGGGCCGCCGCTCCTGTGGGAGACGATGGCGTTCAAATACCTGAAGGAACCCAAGGAATTCTTGGGCCGCAAATATTTTAGGGAACCGCTCTTTACGGAGCGTTGCAGCGGGAACCGCGAACAGGCCGAGGCGATGCACGCCGCGATGGTGGCCAAGATCGAGGCACTGATCAATGAGCGAGAGAATCAAAATGCTGGCCGAATATCTGGTGCGGTTCAATAAGCCGAGGCGCTACTACGTGGCCGATTCCCACGCCGCCCTTGAGCCCAGCGGCGCGTTTTATCCAGCGATTGAGTCGGGACAACGGAAAACGCTCTGGACGCGTTTACGGGCCTTGAGGCGCTTGAATCCGTATCACAAATTGCTGTAGCGCGGTGATCAGATCGGGCTCATCCGCAAACTTGAGCACCTCAATAATCAAGTCTGTCTGCCTGCGTGCTGAATCGGGTGGGCGCACGCGCTGCTGCCGTTGATCGAGCAGGCGCTGAGCGAAGGCGATGACTTTTTCAACAGGTAGATGCGCCAGATCATGGCAGTGGCTGCACAGGCAGCGCAAGAATTCGAGCGGATAATCCCACGGCTCTCGCTCCTTTTCATACCACGGATGATGGACATGCAGTTCGGTATCGGTATCGCTGCAGATCTCGCATTGCCAGCCAGCAGCTTCCATTTTCTCTAGCCGCCGTCGCTGCCAGCGCGGATCGCGGAGTTTACTTTGATAATCCTGCGTTTGGTTCATAGCCAATTCACTCTCACTCTCGCGGGATGATAGCAACCAAAACTCTCACTATCGCCTTACCCCCTGTAAGGGGTAGGCGTGAGAGTAGCTATCAGAAATACTACCGTGATAGTGATGAGAGTGATGAGAGTAAGTCACACTTTGAACCATTCGTTGTCCTCGTTCACCCTGATTTTTTGGGCCTTCTGGAGTTCGAGCCACATCCGGTAGAAGGTCGCAGGGGCCATCCCAGTTTCAGCTTTTACGTGCCGCTGGAGCACACTGGTTTTCCACCCGTGCGCCACGCTCATAAAACCGAGGATGTGCTCGTCGGCGGTGTACTTGACCTGAACTTTCTTATCGGGTTTTTCGGGCTCCGCGACCTGATTCCAGTAGATCATGGTTGGGTCATCTGATTGCTGCAGATAGATCTGTGAAGTCAAATTGCCGTCCAGTGTCTTGGCGCGCGCGCGTCGGCCGCGTTTTGAAAAGACGAGCTTGTAGATTTGCTCCGCGAAGCTGATCGGCTGAAGTGTGTTGACGGCCCTGAACGCGTTCTGGATCTCCGACGATCCGAACGCCAGATACTGATAATCAATCGACGCCTTCTCAGCCTTCTCCTCCTTTGGTGGCTTGGCGATGTGGTGCACGATGTTGCCGCCGCACTGGAATTTCACGAACATTGGAAACACACCCTCACGCAGGAAATAGCCAGTGCGTTCCGCGTTCATCAGGTCACAGCCCGCGAAAGCGAAGAGCGGATCGATCCATACCATGTCGGGCCGATACAGGTTAAGGAACTTCTCCAGCTGGGCTAGGAAGGCGTTGCCGCTCTTTGCCTCGACTCGGACGAAGGTCAGGTTCTTGCGAACAGTCTGGCGGCCCTCGTCGTCCAGCTGGGTGCCTTTAAGAACGCCGTTGTACTGCTCGGAGACATCAAAGTCGTCATTCTCACTCTGGATGATCAGGCTCTTCAGCGGCCGCACTGGCCTAACCCCGAAACAGCGCAGGCCATTAGCCCAGTGCACCGCGAACTGCACGATTAGGGTACTTTTCCCATAACCAGCACCGCCAGACCAGAGACAATTGCCGCCGCGACATAACCAGCGACTGCCAACAAGACTGTTCGGATCTGGTTTATCTACCAGACTTTCCAGCTCATCCGATCCCAATGGCTTTACGCCGTTCGTCCATCCAGCATGGAGTTTGATCCGATCAATCTTGACGCTGAAGTCGGCCAAAATGTCGGCCGCCTCATCGTCCTGCGCGCCATACGCTGCCTGAACGATGTGCGTGCCTGTGGCAATAGTCTCGCGCAGGATGAACTTGTCGCGCACGATCTCAACGTAATACTGCACGTTGGCGGCCGTCGGGACGAACGTCCAAAGACTTGTGACGAACTGGCGGCCACCTACACCAGCAAGCAGCTTTCGGTCTTCGAGAATCTGACAGAAAGTGATGAGATCAATCTGAGTGCCGTTTTTGTAGAACGACAGCATGGTCTCATAGATCGTCTTGTGAGCGGGAACATGGAAAAACCAAGGTTGGATCGAGCCAGCTACTTCCGCCAGCACATCGAAATGCTGGTATTGTTGGCAGTCCATCGCTATCGATCCAAGTATGCCTTGCTCTGCTTCGACTGAATGGGGCGGCGTTCTGTGGACGTCTACTGCTTTCCCAGTCGGCGACTTCTGCCTGATCGGTTTTTGGCCGCTCCAACCTTGCTGCTCGCGCTGAAATTCGCGGGCTGGGTGACTGTTACGTGAAGGAAGGGGCTCGTCTCTAACTTTGAGCTTTGGGCCCGATGCGGGCGGTGGACGTACTTTCAGTATGCCCACGGCGCATTACCCGCCAGCGCTCAGTTCGATAGTCGAGTGACGGTTGCGAGGCCGTCCGCAGAAAGGCTGTGTCCCTGCTGCGGCGTACTCGACCATCGAACTGAAGGTTGGAGGTAAAATTGCATCGTGGCCTCGCGACATAAACGAAAGAAAAGAATGCGCTGGTTGTGTTCAGAGTTCAAGCAACAATTGTGCAGATTTCTTGCGACGGATCGTTTTTCTCTCTGGCCTAACGACTGGAGAAGTGCGCGGATGCGCGGCCGCCCAGTCAGGATCGAGAAACAATTCTGGCGGTTCCTCGATCCGTTCCGCGCCGCCAGCGTAAACCCATTCCCAGTGGCGCAGCGCTCGCGAGTAATAGACGAACATGACAGATCCGCCGAAGCGACCGCTTACAACGCCTCTAATCGCACTGGGCTCAATCTGACTGCTTGGAATCCACTTCATCGGCGACCTTTTTTAGATTCTGCAGCGCCACGCGTAGCGACGGCGACGACGTCTGGAAGAAAGGGGACGGGTTTTGCACCCACCAGCACATGATCGGGCCGTGCTTGCTCTTGCGCTGGGGCCAGATCTGAATGCCGCGCAATTCCACGAAATCAAACAGCTCGGTATCAGTCATGGCGTGGCGTCTATCTCTGCTCTGATCACTGGATCGAGCGGCTCAGTAGGCGTGAGATCCAGCGACGGCTTTGGCATTGGATAACGCGCATTGTGAATGCTGCGCAGCAGCGTCTCGCACTCGATGACCAGTGACCGAATCCCGTTCAGCTTGATGCTGACTTCCATGCGGATGCGGTCTTCCTGTTCGGGTGTCATTGTCGCTGATGGCTTTTTATGATCACGCTGGGCGACAGGATCATGTCGCAGGCTTCGCGGAGCGATCCCACGGTAAAATCCAGATGGATCTCATGCTCGCCTTCGCGATTGGTGAATACCTTACTTTCCAATAGATCCATCCGCCTCTTGTCAGCTTCAAGTTCTGCCGCAGCATCATCTTTGGGGGTTTGAGTCGGCAGCGTTTCCCCGAATGGTTGCGATAACTCGCATATAGCCGAAGCGTCCTTCGGCTTCACGGATTCCACGCTGCCGCTCATATCTTTCACAGTGTCCTGCTCAGTGGGTAAGGCTCGCCCCTCACCACGTAATCCACCTTCTGTGTGCATGGGACGCACGGTGGCGGTTTCTGCGTGTGCGGCCCCATCTGCTGGATGATCGGCAACGCTATCGCTGCCGCCAGCACTACTACTGCTGCTATCGTGTTTCTCATGGTGTGTCCTTTCTGTTTGTTCCGATTGTAAAGGGTTTTCGCTGCACATCATGTAATGGCCCTCGTATGCCCCGCATTCGCGGCACGGCGGCCTGTGGCTACTGGCTGATTCAACTTTACTCATCGGCTGCCTCCCAGCCAAGCGCCCAGCAGTAGGCACAACGGAGGTGTCAGGCACCAGAGGATAACAAGAGTGATTTGCCAGTTACTCATATCTCGACGGCGTCGCAGACGCGTTGAACCTCCGAGATCATCTGGCGCACCTTGTCCATCATCGGCACAAACTGCGTGGCCAGCTGCGACTGGTAGATCTTTGTCGGCGGTGCTTTCCCCATATCAGGTTGATTTGGGCGCTGCTCTGGTTGCGCAAGCGCTGGTGCGATCTTGTTAAACAAGACGTGTAAGCACTCATGCAGCTCGTCTATCTCCTTGGATAACGAGTTGCGGGCGTTGAGTATCTCTGGTTCTCTTTGGGGTGCGGTGGCTAAGCCGCCTTCTGTTGGGACTTCATAACCTCTGCTCATTTTTCTCCTTTGTTGGTGTGAATATACTTTCTCGAAATACTCATCTTTGATTCCCCAGACCATTGCACAAATGCTGTCTATCTGGGTGGTAAAATTCTCGGTCTCCGCGTCTCCTTTTCGGTAACGCTGGCGAGCACCTTGTTGATCTCTTCCTTCGCTTCCTTGGCGCTGAGCTTGTGTTTCTCTCTGACTGCCAGCTCGATTTTCCTGAAGGACAGATCGCACAGATCGAGGATCTCCTGCCGTGTAAACAGGCGGCTCAATACCAGTAGAGAGATCGCGCCGCGCGCATCGGCGATCTCCCGCACATCGAACTCCTTGGCCAGCGAGTAACCTTTCATCCCGCCAGCGCGAATGCGTTTGCGGATCTCGTCGCCCAGCGGATCACTCACGAGACGCGCCAGCGCACAAGCTCGCAATAATGCGCCCATTTGGGTATCGCTCGCCTGCGCGAGGCGCGCTTCCACTCGTGCGAGCATGGCTCGCTTTGAAAACTCTGGAGCCACGTCGTCTTGAAACGGCACCAGTTCGTTGGTAACAGCTTCGCGCAACGCTGGGCAGATCGCGCGCGCCTTGCAGAATCGGCATTGCTCTTCGCCTGCATGCAGCGGCGCTTCAGGATCTTCGCTGGCGCGGAGGATGTCCACGATTTGCGCCTTGGCTTTGCCCTTGGTGCCATCGGTCTCACGGTAAAGAGCCAGCGTAAGCCTGTCGGCGACGGGCAGGCGCGGCTGTGAGATCGCCACGTAAACCTCGGACGTCGGGGCCATAATGGCGTAGCAGCGTAGCTGCAGGTTGACGTCGGCAGGCTGCACTGGGAGCCAGCCAAACTTGTCGTCGATAATTATACTTGCGTCTAACTCAGGGTAAATATGTATCAGATCTGGGTGCCCAGTAACAAGACCGTCACCCCATTCGGTAGCCACTTCACGCTTCTCGATATATCCGCCTTTCAGGTTAATGATCCCCAGAGCGCGCTTCTCCAGATATTCCGCGATGCGGAGGAGATCCTGTTCTTCTGGCACAAGGAGTTTGCGTTCCCATTCTGGGTGCGCGCGGTAGCCAGCCAGCCGCGTGCCTTGGCGTGACTCGGCCGTGTCGATGTCCTTCAGGCCGCGTTCCATGCGCGCCTTGCCCGGGCACAAGGACAGTGCGTAAGCGTCCGATGCTCTCATGTCAGATCCTCAATGATCTGCCGAAACCATCCCTTCTTCGGTTTTGGTGGTGTCGGGACGACGTTGGGCTCCTGCGGTGGCGGCTGGGTGGCCTGCTGCTGGCGCGCCCATTCTGCCTGCTGGAACGCGTTGGCCTGATACTGCGCCTGTTGCTGATACTGCTGGCGCATGCCAGCCATGTAATCCTCGTAGGATTGCTGCGCTCTGCCCATGCGTTCGCGCGCGCGCCGCTGCGCCTCCTGCATGATGTCCTGCCAGTTGTCACTGGGCCACGGGCGCGGCTGATACGGGTTGGGCGGTGTCTGTCCAAAGGGCCGTGTGCGTGATGCTCCCATGAACGGATACGGCTCTGGTTGCGGCTGTGTAGCTTTCCTCAAGATGTCTGCCACGTCACTGAGCGCGCCGTCGCCTTCCATGTCCTTGATCAGCGCGACGCCTGACTCGTAGCGTTTGCGGAATGACTCAATCACTTTGAGCGCGGCCGTAGCTACCTCGCCAGCTTCAGCGCCTTTATCCAGCGCCAGCATGAGCAGCTTTCGCTCAATGTTTGACAGTTTCATAAATTTACCCTGACGTCTTCGGCGCTCATCGCTTTGGCTTGTTGGCTACGACGCCAGCGCGAACGATGTCGGCACGAATGACATTGGGATCAGACTTAACCCGCACTCGTTCCTCTGGTGTTAGTTCACGCACAGTCAGATCCTCGTTGAACACCATGAGGTATCCGCACATCATGCACATCGAAAGATCGCCAGCTTTGGGCATCCCTTCGCCGAAGGCTTCAGTGGTGCAATCCATTCTGTAGTTGCATTTCAGGCATCGAAACTCAGGTATGAACGTGTGGTTGTGTTTAGGCATTCTTCTTATCCTCCAGTGTTAGTCCGTTAAATCGTTTCAGCTCCAGCGCCTCATAAACGGTAACACCTTTGTTATCCTGCAGGTAAGGTAGGAACACCTGTTCCACGGTCACCATGCCCGTCTGGATGAGCGCCAGCTGCGCCTCGATCCAGTCTTTCAAGATCCGCCAGCCGACGTCGGCCGACTTCGTTCCCTGCCATGCGCTGCGGCTGCGCGGGAACTGCCGCTGCAAGACTTCGCGCACAGCTTGAATATTGGCAGGTAACCTGAATGCCATCTCTCCCCAGCGCGTGTTGATCTTGAACGAGAGCGCCGTCACAACACCGTCGGCGAATTCCTGCAGGATCTGGTGCGCACCAGCCTTTGCCAGCTTGGCTTGGATCTCCGCCACTGTGCGCGTGCAGCTGACACTGGTTGTGTAATTAAGCAGCGCCATGTTTCTTCTTCCACTTCTTCGACTGTGGACAAGTAGCAAAGTGACTGATGTAGTACGTTCCCTCTGGGACACGCACTGAGTGATGCATGGCTACAGGCGGGCCGCCATCTTCCACTGGGTGCAATCTCAGGTTGCCTTCTGGCGACGGCTTGGCATCCACGGGCATCCGTTTGCCATTAGTGGTAACCACCCAGATCACCTCCGCACCACAGCTGCGACAGTGTTCCATTTAATCCTTGGTGTGTCGCGGCATTGCTTCCAGCTGCTTCTGAACCGTCGGCCATTCCTCTGGCTGCAGGAACACCTCGAACATCTCGTCTGGCACCTGATCCATCGTTGCCCACGTCTTGTTCCTACCCAGCCAGCCCTGATAATTGGCCAGCTCCAGAAACTGGATCTC